>Ga0181556_1001783_pt1 | contig 20891 bp, 23 predicted proteins | sample 011ome_14_FD_148651 | JGI IMG/M metagenome (GOLD analysis project Ga0181556, IMG submission 148651) | Coastal salt marsh microbial communities from the Groves Creek Marsh, Skidaway Island, Georgia - 011505AT metaG (spades assembly) | ecosystem: Environmental > Aquatic > Marine > Intertidal zone... | reverse complement strand
CCCATCCCAATCAAAATGGAAGATGGCGTTGATGTCGGGCGGTCCGTCCGTGGTGACGGTCAGCTGATAGGTCTTGGTCTCCAGAGCCGCCCAGGTCGCGGGCGGGACGGCCCCCACAAGGGAAATGCCGCCGCCGTTCTGAACCTGGATATTCTGGAGTTGTCGGCTGTTGAAAAAGCCGTTCCACACCTCGATTGCGAACTGCTGCTCACTCACGAGGTTGCCCACGTTGATGTTCGAGGGGCGGATGTGGATGCGGTTGTAGTAGTCATCCAGGAAGCTAATGCCCCGCCAGGACGGGAAGTTGTACTCAGGCTCACTGATGGGGAGGTTGTCGGTCAGCGGACCATAGACCGTCGCGGAGACTTCAGGAGTCACCAACGGAGGACTTTGGTCAGCCCAGACGAAGGAGTCCAGGCCGTTCGACCAGTCCACAGACGGCCCCCGCAGGGTGTCAATCCCCACGAAGGCGTGAGTGGTAATCACCGCCATATCAAGTCACCTTTTTGTATGCTATCCCACGTTGCCAGCTCCGTCCGCCTTTCTGGTACCAGGGAAACACTTTCCAAGTATCCGGTCCAAGGCTGAACTCCTCCCCCGGCTGGTACAGGGTCATGTCCATGTACCGCATCCCCGGGACCACCCCGACCGGGCTCAGGAACTCGTTGTTGCGATTCACAGAGACAATATTGGGGAGGAGAAGCCCGACCCCGTTCAGGGGGTTGGGCGAATAGTCCCGCAATACTTTATCGTGAACCCCACCACCTTGGCAAGCCTGGAACATGTAGGTGCTCGCTGCGGACCGCGCCGAACCACACCAGTTGTCGAAGGAATCGAACTGAGCACGCAAAAAGGAGCCGCTTAGATTGGAGCTAGTGGTGTAGTCTGCGGCCCTGAAGGGGACCTCCTCAAGTGAGCGGCTACCGTTGTCAATTTCAGAACCAAGCCAGGTGTTGCTCGTGGTGGACGTGGAGGGGTGCTCACCCCCGGTAGCGTAGAAGAACCGCCCGCCGCCCGGAGCCGCCGGGTTGAACAAGTCCAACGAGCCGAAGCCCAGGCGCTGGAAGATGGTAGATGCCACCTCCAGCTCCAGGTAGATGGTCTTGCTGTCCGGCGCAAATAGGTGGTAGGACGGGAACGGCCCAAAGTAGATCGGCAGGGGCAGGTTAGCGTGTCCCTGGTCGCCGCCCGAGGAGGTCGTGCGCAGAGGGTAGCCGGGCTGGCGATCCCAGGCGGAGCCCCCGGCGTAACCGTCCGAGCCGTTGATGGCGATCCCGTAGCGTCCTGCGACACCCGAACCGTTGATGGTGACGTTTTCATTCTGGTAGCTGCGCAGGTTGAAGTAGGCCGTGCCCTTGCTAAGGCAAAGTTCCCGCCCGGAGCCAGCAGCCACGTCGCGGTTCACGGTCCAGCCTTGAGCCGCGGCGAAGTCGCGCAGCTTGATCAACATGTCGTTCGGTCCGGTCGCGGACCCGGTTTCATAAGCCATTGATCAGTTCTCCTCAATCCATAGACAAGGCCCAGAACTCGTGGACTGAGTTCCGGTATGCTTGCTGAAACACCACGTGGGTCTTGCCGTTATAGGTTGTCGTGTTCTCCGCGGCGTTCTGATACCCGCTGATGCTGAAGGTCCCCTCCAGCTCCCCGAACACTTGGGCGAAGGGAGCCCGCTGGAGTAGGACGCAGGGCTGAAGGACGTACCCGCCGCCCAAGCAATCGCGGTACGGGAGCTTGCCTTCGGTCCATTGGTCGTTCAGGCAGTGGGGCCACACGCTGCGCCAGCCGCCGGACGGCGAGAAGGGGATGCTGTAGGATTGTGTCGGACCATAGATGCCTTCTGGCTGGTTTGATCCGCGATTGGCAAAATAACCCCACTCCCCATCTGGGTTCCTCAAATAAAGCGTTGCCCAACGGCCTTCACTGCTTGGTGTAGTATCCCCGCCGGGGCCAGCCGGGCAGCCATGGCGCCCGTTCGCGTAGGAATAGCGCCACTCCGCAGAACGGAGGCTGTCCTGCGGGACCAAGGACCCCCCGACCGCCAGCGGGTAGGGGAACTGGTTGGGCGTAGCATACGGCAGGATGAAGCCCAAGTAGCCCCCCTCATAGCTGGTCGATACCTTCACAGCGAACCGGAAGGAGCGGCCCGAGGCCACGAACCAATAGGGCATCGCGGCGTTCCACAGGGGGACCATCGGGACGGCGAGCGGGTATTGAGCCCCGAACTGGTACAGCGCGCCGGGCTGGTTGAACCAAGACATTTCACTGGCGTCATAGCCCGTGTACCCGTTCATGAACAGGTTGTACCAGCCTGCGGCGCTGTCGTACTCTGACCTGATTCCCGTGTAGATTTCATCCAGACCGGAGTTGCCCAGGGCCTTCAGGAGGACCTCCGAGCCGAAGTGGTTGGCCACGGTTCCGTCCGCCTCCAGCAGGAGGAGTTCGGACCAGGAAATGTTTGTTGTTCCGCTTTGGACGGCATCCCACAAAATACGCCAGTGAAGATGAGCCCCGGGAGTTCCCGGAACCGCGAACAACCGCCGCTCCCCGAGGGAAAAGGCGGGTGTGTTCGTTACGGTCAAGGCGGTAGTCCAGGAAGTACCGTTGTCCGAGTATTGGAGGCGGAAGGACCGCGGGGCATATCCGTTGTAAGTGCCGTTTGTCGGATGTGACTTGATCAGCACGTTCTTGACTTCGCGGGCCGTCCTCATTTCCCACGAATTGAAGCTGACCCCCACGGATAGGTTCGAGGCGTAGAAAGCGGCCCCTGCGCCGCTATCGGCGGGGTTGTTCGTGTTCAGAGTTCGCGGGTCATACCGAAACGTGTGGACCATCTTCCGCGAGGTGGCGGCAGTAGGGTCCGTCAGGTTGCTGGTATGGGTGGCGATGTTGTCCCGGCGGACGCGCAGCGCCTGCCAAGCCTGACCTGCCGTCACCAGGGTCGCGTTCGTGGTAAGAAAGGCGACGATCTTGCTGAAGAAGTCCTCAAAGTTCGTCGCGGTTCCGATTTCGTTTGCCATGTCTCATCCTCAACCGTTGTTCACAACCTGGCGGACCGCGCCAGCGTTGCGTTGGATCACGTTCAGCAGGACCCGCTCGCCCGAGGAGCTGGTCAGGTAGTCCTGCATCAGGTTCGGGTCGATCACGTTCACAACCCGGATCGCGGACCCACCGCCCTGCTGCCCCTCGCCACCGCCCTGACGCGCTTCGTCCCGTTCCTGGGTCGGAGTCCGGATGCTGACCCGTTCGCCAGGCGTAGCACGAAAGGCGACCATTTGAGAGTCGGTGCCGCCCGTACCCCCCACGGTGAAGTCGCCCCCGAAGGCAAAGCCCGGCGTCTGGGCCATGATCTGGGCGATATTCGCCGCAGTCTGAACCCCAACCGCCGCCGCCAGGGCGTAGTTCGCCGGGGGCGGAGCGGAGGCGAGGGCCTTCTGCACCGCCAGCACGCCGTCGATAGTAGCCTGAGTCACTGCCGCGGCCTTACCAATCGCGGCAATTTCGCGGTTGCTGGACCGGGAAAGCCCCGCCAGCGACCCGAAGAACTGGGACGCCCCGGCGAGCTGCTTGGCGTACAGCTCCGCATTCGCCCGGGCCTTCAGCTGAACGGCGGTCTGCTCGCTGATCAGGTCCGCCTGCCGCAGAGCCTCAATCTGGGCATACGTCTCCTCATACTGGGCAACCCAGGCCTGCTGAGCTTCGATAGTGCCCTCAAGCAGCGACTGATTCTGCTGTACAAGGAAGGCGGTGGCCTCCGCCTTGCTGATGGTGCCCTCCGCGATCAGCTCGTTGATCGCCTTGAGCTGGTCCGCGAACTCCTGCTGCGGCCCACGCATCTGCTGGAGTACCCGGTTGCGGGCTTCCGCAGCCCGTGTCTCCTCCTGAATCAGCTGGAGGCGTTCGCGCAGCTGACGCAGTTCCTCCTCCCCGAGGAGAATGCCTTGACCCCGGAGGTCCTGTTCAATCGCGCGCAGCTGAATCTCGATTTCGCGCTGCTCCGAGGTGAGGCGCAGCAGCTGACGCTCCTCGTCCAGCTGGCGGTTGATGGCCGCCATCGGGTCCATCGCATCGCGCAGCTGTGCTTCGATGATAGCGAGGACCTGGGCCTTGCGCTCCGCGGTGATCAAGCCCGCGGCCTCCGCCCGCTCCAGGAGCGTCACAGCGTCCATGTAGGCTTTCTGAGCAGCCCAAACGCGATCATAGGACCCCACGAGGGCGTCCAGCTCATCGCGCAGCTTCTGAAGGGCCTTGGCCGCTTCAGGATCGGGACGATTGACCCGGCTCCCGCCGCCGTTCGCGGACAGATCAGGGGCCGTGGTCTGGGCTGCGGCGACCCGCTCCCGGGCAATTTCCTGGGCGCGGGTGATCCAGCTGTCCAGCATTGATTCCAACCCGCTGTCCGCTTGCCGCAGGACCTCCTCGCGGAAACCTTCCTCAAAGTTCGAGCCGATATTGGCCCCGACCTGACGCCATCCGTCCAGGTTGGTACTGACTGCCCGGCGGATGCCGTCCAGATCAAGGTCCAGCGCGGCTCGCAGGGCGTTCCCGAGCTGACGGAAGTTGTTCATCAAGGCGTCAATGACCGACCCGACCACGTTCAGGATACCACGCATCACGCCCCGGACCGTCCCGCCGATCATGTCAAACACCCGCACCACGGTCCGCACGAGACGGAGCCACCAGGCTTCCTGTTCCTCCAGGCTCCCCGCCGCGGAGTCGGTGACGTTGTTGAAAGCGGTCGAAGCGGCCCCCGTGATCCAGTTGAAGAAGTCGGTGAGGACTCCGGCGAGGGCGGAAACCAGAGGGGCGATGTCCTCCCAGGCTGCGCGCATCAAGTCACCCAGGGTGGTGACATCGTCAATGCCCAGGTTGATTTCGTCCCGGAACAGGGTCAGGGCGGTGATCGTGGCGGTGAGGACGATCAGGAAGGCTCCGACCGGATTGGCTGCTATGGCAGCGTTGAGCGCCACCACAGCGGTCCGGACTCCGTTGATCACTGCCGCGGTCCCGCCCACTACCAAGAAGCCTGCGGCGACGGAACCAGCGAGCTGAATGATGACTTCGAGGTGTTCCGCAATGAAGTCCAGACCCTGTACAACAACGTCGCTGAATCCGGAGGCTTCGTCAAGTCGCCCAACCACCTCCAGCAGTCGGTTCCCGAGGACCGTCAGGGCGTCACTGATGGTCGCGGGCATGCTGTCCGCTTCCTCACGCAACTTCTCCAGCTGAGACATGAGTGCGGTGAATACCGTCTCCGAGGAGAGCTTGCCGGCAGCAGCCATGTCCCGGAGTTCCTGAATAGACTTCCCGGTGCCCTCCGCGAGAGCTTCCACCACGCGACCGCCTTGTTGGAGCACGGTGTTCCAATTCTCGCCGCTCAGTTTGCCTGCCATCATCGCCTTCGACAAGGCGTTGATGACCGTTTCCGCTCGCTGGGCCTTCGCCCCGCTGACTACCAGAGCGTTGGTCATCGCCTCCGTGAAGTCCAACTGCTGTTGAGTCGAATAACCCAACTCAGTTAGAGCCGCGGCGTTGGACAGGTAGATTTCCGCGGTGTTGCCCAGCTCCGCGTAGGTTCGCCGGGCAATGGCCTGGAGTCGGCCCATAACCGCGCCCGCGGCCTCGACCGAACCCGCCGCGATGTTCACGCGGGAGGTGAGGTCAGTCCAGGCGGAGGTCATGCGGACGATTTCGCGCAGACCGAAGGCGGCCCCCAGAGTGCCCAGGGCTCGCTTCAGGAAGTCCACCGCGTCAGCGGACTGTCGGGCGGTTCCGCCGATGTCCTCCAGGTTCCGGCGGACTACACGGGACCCGTTCTCAGTGATGACGATGTCAATGCGTTCTTGCGCCACCTTCTTAGCTCCCCGGGTCGCCGTCAACAATACGTCCAAATTGGACAACCTGCGCCGCTTCCATCACCGCCTGCTCCACGAAGTTCGCCGGAGCCTGGGCGGAGTACCCGTCATTCAGGCGCTGGATGTACGGGAGGTTGTTGGTGATGTGGATTTCCTGTCCACTCCGGTAGCCGCTAATGACCGCGGCCCCCTGGTCCAGGGCGGCTTGCGTGTTGGCAGCTTCGGTGCTGCCCTCCTCGCCCGGGGCGTAGGCTTCGATGACTTCGGAAGCGGGACCGCCCAGGGCGGCGATCCAGTTGGAGCGGGCGCGGCCCGTATCCACGGGCGTACCCATCACGACAGCTTGATCAGCTGCGAGGGCGACCTTGCGAGTGAGCGCGTCAGCACCCTCCGCGATCTTTCGACCGCGGAGGGTAATGCGTCGGCTGAATTCACTTAGGTTTGGCACGGGTCGCGCTCCACTCCAAATACTTCGAGTCAAGCCGCTGGATGAACCACAAGAAGTCCTCCTGCTGCTCGCCTTCAATCCCCTTAATCAAACAATACTCCAGGATTGCCAGCAACGGGATCGGCCCCAGGCCCATGCCGATGTTTCTACATGACGTCAGGTCCAAGAATCCGATGTAATACAGCTCCGACCCAAAATTCAACTCAGGGGCATCCCGTATGCGGTCCGGGAGGGGTAGCCCGAACCGCATACAGTCCTCCACTATTTTCCTTTCGACGGGGCCTTGCTCGAACCCGTAGCAGAGGACGCCCCAGAGTTTCCCAGGTCGGCTTCCCGCACCTCATCGCGGAACAACGCCACGGTGCCCGCCTGCTCGCGGAGGTCCGCAAACAAGTCCGGCAGGTCCTCGAACAGCTTCAGGACGTTCTCCTTGCTGAAGTCCATCGGCTGGCCGTCCGGGCCTTCCACGTTCTGCCAATCCAGCACTACATGTTCCGCGAACACTTCCTTGTACAGGCGGTCCGCGGTCTTGTTGTCCAGCATTCCGGTCTGGATGGCCTTGCGATAGGGCCGGGTGGCCTTCTCCAGGGCCTTCGAGAAACCGACATTATGTCCACCGGCCCGGGCGATCTTGATGCGGATCGGCTCGCCCTTCTCGTTGGTACCGTATTCGATCCAGATGCCGTCCGTTTCCAGGTTCTCGTTGGTCTTGAACAGTTTGTACAGGCTCATTCTCGTTTTCTCCGAGGTTTCGTGGTGAGGGACGGAAGGGCCGGAGCCCTTCCGCACTTCGTTGATTATACGTCTGCCGCGTTCGGAAGGTAAGGGAATTCATTGAACAGCAGCGTGTGGCCGTCCGATCCTTCCGCCGCTTCCATGGACAGGGGCAGGGTGATGGGCTGGTCCTGCTCCACGCTCAGGCGACCCTCGCCCAGGGCGATCAACGGCACGTCCCAGATCATCCCGGCGTTGTTCTTCACCAAGGCGAAGTCCAGCGCCACGTCCGCGTTGTTACGCACGGCCTGAACCGCGGCGATGTCCGCGAAGTAGGCCGTGACGTTGCCCGACACCGCGAAGGTCCCGGCAGACACGTCGAAGGCCCCGAGGACCGCGACCGCCTTGTTGGGCGAGACGTTGTTGTTGATCGTCAGCGTCAGCTCCGTCAGGAAGGCGAACAGCGGGTTGGGGTTCGAGTTGCCTGCGGTGACCAGGTGCATCTTGATCCGCGAGAAGTCCGAGGACGTGTTGAAGGCGGGCGAGTCGGGCAGGTCCGGACGGGTCCCCGACTTCACGCCCAGAGTCCCGGGGCGCTGCTCGTTGTCCACCGCGATGAAGCCCAGATCAACCGTGACCTTGTCGGCCTGACGGATTTGCAGGCTCAGTTCGTTCGGAACCGCACCCACCAGGTATTCCGACATGGTGCCGTCATTATCCTGGCCCAGGGTACGCTCCAACTGGTAGCTGCGGCGCTTGATCAAGGTCGGGTTCTTCTCGTTCTTGATCACGTTGCCGAAGTACAGGCGGATGGTCTTGCCGGTTCCCGTCTCGTTCGACATGGTGGCTGAAGTCTTGTCGAACTCCAGGAAGGTCGCCCCGACCGCGCGCACACGGGCGAAGCCATTGTTGCCCGCGGTGTTGAACTTCTCCGCCGTTGCGTCCCCGCCGATGAACACCCATTCCCCGGCGACCAGGCCGAAGGTGGTGAAGTCCTTGGTGCCGGACGCGCGGACCAGACGCGGGAAGCTGCCCGTCACGTCGATGTCCACCTCAGCGGAGCCGAACTGGAAACCAACCTTGATCACGCGGGCGGTCGCCGGGGGCGTCTCATCCACCGCCGTCTCGTTCACCACAAGGGTCGTGGCGGTGGAGCTGGTCACCCGCTTCAAACCGTTGTTGGTGGGCTGATTGAAGCCCGAGGCGAAGCCCAGGTCACCCGCGGCGAACTGCGAACCGACCGTGCCCGAGGCCAGCGTGTAGGTCTTGCTGGAGCCAGTCACGCCCGAGAAGGCGATTGCCGCACCATTGGTCGGGATGTTGGTGGCCTTCTCACGGATGTCCGAGAAGAAGAAGCCCTGAAGCAAACGGGTCAGGCCGGTCTGAGTCAGGTCCTGGCCGAAACCGCCGGAGGCGTCCAGGTCGGTCGTCACGCCCTTCTTGCGCTGGCGCGAAGGGTTGATGGGGTTCCGGGCGATGGTGCTGATCTGACCACCAAAGTCATTGTAGCCGTTGGGCTCCAGCGCGTGCCAGACCGGCGACCCCGGAAGGGTCCGGATGGTTTGTTCTTCCGCGTACCGGAGGCCGGTCACGTTCGAGTCGATTTTGTTGGGCATGGTCAGCTCCTTATATCAAGTGGCGAGGGGTTCACCGCAATTCGTCATACTGGAACTCAACAACGGTATTGAACTGTTGCCAAGCCCCGGTTCGGCCAATCTCCTGGATGCGAGCGTTGCGGAACCAAATGCCGCTCGCGGTGCCTCGCCCCTCGAAGGCGTCCCGGGCGATTATCCCGAGTTTTTCAGCAAGAGACAAGCCACCCCCAGCAGAAACCGGCGCAAAAGTCTGAATGGTCACCAGTCCGGGCCGCAAAAACCGGCGCTGCCCCGGCGGGGCGAGCGTGAGCTGGCGCGAGGTCGCGTGGCGAACGGTGATGCGAGCATAGGGCTTGTCCGGATCAGGGGCGCTCTGGGAATCGACCCCCGGCCACTCCACCCGGATCGGCTGGCCCGCGTTCAAGGCAGGCGTCTGGGCGTTCCAGTGGGTGCGGAATAGCCCAAGGATTTCGTCCCGCGCGGTTTCAAAGGTCGGGAGGCTCATTGGCGCACCTGCAATTCATACATAATGGCTTGTCCGTTCGGGTTCAGAGGCTTGACGGCGATGATCTTCCACAGCTCCGCCCCACGGACCACAAGCCCTTCGACCTCCGGAGGAGTCGTCAGCCCCTCCGCCGGCATAAACACGCGCTGGTCCCCGGTGCGGATCGTCTCCCCGTCGATATACCGCTGCTCATAGTCCAGGAACACAGCCTCAATCGACTGGTTGCTGGGCAAGTTCGCGCCCGGCTTCCAAGGTTTGTCCGGATCGGGAGCAGACCCCGCCGTGAAGCCCCGGAGGGTGACGGCTTGGCCGTTCTTCTTGATCAGCTTCTTCGCCAGGGCGATAGCGGAGTCAAACCGGGCCATGCGTCACCCCCGTACCACGTTGCCGCCGGAACGGACCAGACCAGCCTTCACCAGCTTCCGGTCCGCCGCCGGATAGGCGGGCATGGTGTACGCCCCGCCATAGGCGTAGGTCACGGACTCACTGATTGGGCCCACTGCCTCCGACTTGGAGTGGATCGGACGCCCCGTGGGGTCACGGTCTGGGTCCGGATTAAGCACCTGGGTCAAGGCCCGCAAGGCATACTCCGCCGCAGCCTCCTTCACCTCCGGCGGAATGTCGTTCACATACCGGCGGTCACGGTCCCAGGCATTCGTCCGGGGCCATTCCGTGGTTTGGTCCCGTCCGAGACGGCGCTTGCCCACGAATACAAACCGCTGGTCCAGGTAGTCGGTTGCGCGCACAATCGCCGTCTCGATGTCCGAGTCAGCGTGGCCCGCGTAGGATTGCCCCCGGTCGGTGTGGTAGGCTTTGAACTCCGCCACCGTGATGTAGGCGTTGGCCCCAACTACGGTTCCCGAATTGTCTTGGACGATCAGCGTCATCACGTCCTCCAGAATGCTTGGTATTTATCCCGGCGGAGCGTCATCACGTTCCGCACGTGGCTTCGGTTGATCTCAAACCAGGAGCGGTTCCCATAGCCGGGTTGGGGGGCGCGGGACTTCAAGCTGGTGTTCTCGACATTCCCGAACCACCGGCCCGGGTCACAACCCCGAGTGTTCGCGCACAGCCTCCGGTCCTGGAGGAGGCCTGCGACTCCCCCGTTGTAGCTGGACAGGACGAAGGCCCATTGGTCTTGAACCGTCTCCCCCGGGCTCGCGGCGATCCTCCGCCACAGCGCCAGATTCATCTCAACCACCGCCGTGAGTTGGTAGCCCGGGTTGTGTCGATCCGCCCAAGACCACCCCCGGAGGGAGTCGTGGGCCGCGCGCAGCTCCTCGAACTTGTTGAACCGCTCTGAGCCGTCCGCGCGATAGGCTACCGTGATTTGGCCGAACCCGAACCCGTATTCACGCGAGGTCCGCAGCTCCGCCCGAGGATTCCAGCAGCGGGAGTGTGTGAGGCTGATACAGCTTTCCTGCTCGATCAGTCCGGCCAGGGTCCAAGGCTCTGGAGCCCGGGGCCAGATGGCGCGTTGTCGTTCAACCAACACAGGCGCATACACCTCCGCCCCGGACGGGACGAAGGTGCGAACGTCCTGGGCGAGGGCGAGGGAACCGAAGGCCCAGCAGAGGACGGCGAAGGTGAAGTGGATCAGGCTTTTGCCCATAGCACCAATCCCAGGAAGATGAAGCAGATGGTCAGGGCGACGGCGAGGACCACGAGGCCCCCAGCCACGGAGCCCTCCCGGGCATGCGCGAGCCATTCCGTGAGGTCCACCTGGGGTAGTACCACACGGGTGATCACAACGGTGATCCCTGCCAGCGCGAGGGCAAACGCTGTCCACTGCGCGAGAGTCACGACCATTGCCGGGTCGATCAGCAGCAGCGGAACGATACTGGCGATGAGCAGGACCCAGGCCGTGAGGTCCAGGAACGGGGCGAGGCGCTTGCGCAGTCGGGCGAGGAAGTGAAGGGTGGTGGCGTTCATTGTTGGTTCTCCGGTTCTGATTGGGTACAAAGTTGGAAGGCGGACTGAGCCCAAGCCTGAAGGGCGGTCAGTTTCCTGATGGCCCGGTCGCCGTCCGCGGCGATTCCCCAGAGAGCTGCTGAAGTCTCTGGCGCAAGTTCGGCTGTTCCGGCTCCATCAGCTCCGCCGGGGGAGGACTCAACCGCACCGGATCGGGCCGCACTACAAGAGGAGACTTGGAGGCGCAGCCGCTGATTGCCAGACCGCAGATCAGCAATAGTGCGCTCATCCCGCGCCCGGGCGTCCGCTTGCTGTTGGGCGAACTCCGCCCGGAGGTCTGCGACACGCTGTTCATGGGCTTTCTCCTGTTCACGGTTCCGGTCGTTGGCCTCAGCCAGGAGGCGTTCCTGCTCCCGTTCCCGGGCGCGGACCTCCTCCTTGTAGTTGTCAAGGGCTTTCGCCGCCTCCGCGGTTGCGTCCGCCTTCCCGGAACCATAGCCGAAGCCATAGCCCGCGAGGGCGATCAAGGCGACGGCGAGCAGGACGCCCGCCGCGGCCCAGACCTTGGAGGAGGCGAAGCCGAACACGGGTCAGACCCCGCCCTTGTCCATGCCCTTGATCGGGGCGGTGGGGCCGGAAGGGGCCGCGGTGGACTTGCCGCCGTTGACCACGTTTTTCGAGTGCTGCCCGTGACGCACGCCGGACTTCGAGGCGTTGGTCATCTTGGAAGCGGTTGCGGTGGTGGTGCCTTTCTTTGCCATGATGCTTCTCCTGGTGGTTCGAGGTTACTGCTGGGCCGCTGCCTTGGCCTTCTCCCGATTGTAGCCGGGGGCCGCAGCTTCCACGTCAGCGCGGGTGATACCGGCGGAGCCATACAGCTTCTCCACGGCGGTCATCGCGGGCTTTCCGTCCTTGGTCCAGTGGGTTTCGTCCGCCGGGTCCAGAGCCAGGACCGACTTCTGGAGCTTGGTGTTCAGCTCCACGGTCGGCTCCTTCGCCGGTTCGGTCACGCCCTCCGGTTGTCCGTTCCCATCGGATACACCCCCGGCTTGCCCGGCTTCGGCTTCGTCACTTCCGCCGCCGACAGGTGCCGGCTCACCGGCTTCAAGCCCGCTCCCGTTGGGCTGAACGTCGCCGTGTAGCGGTTGTTGGCCGTCCGGCTTGGGGTTTTCTTGAAGATCACGCTGGCCATCGGGTACCTCCTTCAGTGCTGGGTGTCCTTCCGGGTAAGCCTGCCAATTGCGTTCGAGGAACCGGGCGTGCAGGGCGACCTCCTCCGCCGGAGCGGTGACGGTCAAGCGGCCCTTCTCGAAGGCGTAGGGCTGACTGCCCAAGCGGATCGTGCGACCCGCGAGGGCTCCGGTCAGAACGAAGGTTGTTTGGATAATGGTGGACATTTGTACGGTTCTCCTGGGTTATTCGACCTGCTTCAGTACCGCGGACACCTTCGGGATGACCGCGGCGTCAGCCGGCAGGACCACGCTGAGGGCGTCCGCGGCGAGTCCTTCATGAGTGATAGTGCCCACGAGAGCCGGGATGGAAGAAGCCCCGCCCGGCGGAACGATGGACACGGACACGGTTTGGTCGCCCAGGGCGTCTGCGGTTCCGGCGATGGTCAGGGTGTTCGTGCTGGCGTTGTAGGCGGCGTTGGCGATCCCGCTGAGGGCGTTCAGGGCAACGGCGAGGGCGGCACCGATCTCATCAATGGTGTCGTCGGTCGCGTCTCCAACCACGGTCACGGAGGCCGGGTCAGCTCCCTCCGAACCGAAACCGCCATGGATGACCACACGGAAGGCCCAGCCCACCCAGTTGGTCGCTGCGGTGACTTCGGTGACGGTGGAATCGTTCAGCCAGGCCAGGCCGTCGCCGTCGAAACGGGCGGCAGCGGACTGCTTGGCGGCGTCCGCGTTCGCGGCGAATACCACCATGGCGTCTCCGCCCATAATCAGGGTATGTCCGGATTTGCTCCGGTTCAGGGTTACAAGGTAAGCGGGCATGATGGTTTCTCCTGAGTGCGTTCAAACAAAAGGGCGGACCAGTCTCAAGACCAGCCCGCCCTTCGGGTACTACGGGGCAGAGCCCTCCCCGGAGGGCGGGACCGCCTTAGTTGGTGATGCCGTCAGCGCAGGCCAGGCCCTTCTCGCTGAACAGAGCCAGGCCGCAGTACCACTTGACGCGCCAGATGTGCTCATCGGAGTCCTCCGACTCGCCCACGTCCACAACCTGAATGCCCGCGGCCTGAGTCGCGGTCAGACCGGCGATGCCGTGGGTGCGCGAACCGTCATCCAGCGTACCAGCGAAGATCGTGGTGGCGTTGGTGCCGGTGCCCTTGGTCTGGTTGGTCGGGATGTAGTCGTTGCGGAAGATCGGGGTGCCCGAGTAGGCCGGAACCTCCGCACCGCTGGGCAGCTCGACAACCTCGTTGATGGACGCACCGCCCAGGGCGCGGAGCAGCGCCTTGTAGCTGCGCAGGGTACGCGCGTGCATGGTCAGGTAGTCCACCTGGCCGTCCTTGTCCACCACGAGGTCCATCAGCTCATCCAGGATGTCGAAGCTGAGGTTGGAGCCGTTCGCGCCGGTGGTCGCTTTCTGGCCGGAGGCGCACAGCTGGATCAGGCCCGCGAACTCGTTGCCCGCGCCGGTGCCGTTGATCAGCTGGTCCTGGTACTTGCGGCCAGCGGACTTCGCCTTGGAGGCGATCTGGACAGCGGTCTGGTCGTTGCCGTCGCCGGAGCGGGTAGCCTGGATCAGGCCGTTCACTTCGGCGTCACCCATGATGGTGGTGAGGTTGGAGTTGACCTTGGTGAAGGTTGCAGCGGCCTTACCGGCACCCGCGCCGGAGAAGGTCGTGCCGACACCGGCCATGATGACGTCGCCAAGGACGTTCTCGCGGTTGTACGCGAGGCTGTTGCCCTCGATGGAGTCGAAGGGCAGCACGTCGAACATGCGGTTGACGGTGATGATGTTTTCGATCACGCCAGCAACCAGTTCGTCCTGGGCCAGCTTGGCGCTTTCGTCGAGGGTAACAGAAGCCATGATTGGCCCTCCTTCAGAAGTTGATGAATCAAGCGGTTTCAGCCGTGCCGGATCACCCGGTGTTCCGTCGCGGCCCGCGGAATCACTCCTGTGGGCCTTCGCCTCTGGCTATACAACCAAAAGTGACGTCAGTATAGTACCAAGTTGCGAAAAAGGGAAGCCCCCTGGACAAACTTGGGGGCTTCCCCGATCCGTCACGCCCGACCGCGGCCCGCCTTGTACTGACCCTTGGCGAGGCCCTGGGCGATCTTTTCGTTGGCCGTCAGGACCTTGCCGGGCTGGCGCGGAGGCGTCTGACCCCCGCGCGGAGGCATGCCGCCGCCCGCCGGGGCTTCCGACTCGAACAGGCGGCCATACTTCTCGTTGGCCTTCATTTCGCTGACCAGCTCGCGGATGGTCATGGGCTGGCCGGTCACGCCCGAGTAACGCTGGTCACCCTGGGCATCGACCACGAACACCTTGAATTCACCGTCCTGCTCGACAACCTTGACCTGGTTCTTGATGAACGGCAGCAGGAGTTCCGGGACGCCCTTCAGCTCCGCGACGGCGGCAGTGGCGGCGTTCTCGACCAGGAGCCCATACAGCTGGTTCTGGAGGGCTTCGGCGCGGGCTCCGGCCTTCTTCAGGTCCTTCGCGTGCGCATCGGCCAGCTCCTGGCGAACCTTGTCCAGATTCAGCTTGGCCTCGCCGCCCTTGGCCAGTTCGTTCTGGAGTTCGGTCAGCTTCGTGGTGATGTTGGCCTTGATTTCCTCCGGCGTCGCACCGAAGTCAGCCAGCGGGGTCAGGTCCACGGAGGTCTTGGCCTTCGCCTCCGCGCGAGCAGCCTTGAGGGAGCGGTTCAGGCCAGTCACGGCTTCCACGATCCCCTTGTGGGCTTCGTCCGGGACGAACTTGCCATCATCGCCCTGCTTGTAGATTCCCCGGAACTGTTCCGGGACCTTGTCGATGGAATCGACCGGAGTGAATTCAAAGTCCATAATTGTATCCTCATTGTCGGCGGATCACCCGCCAGTGTTGTGCCTCACGCACGGTTCATATTGTAGCCTCAGAACTTTTCAGGGTCAAGGCCAGCCTTGCGGAAGGCGTCCGGCTTGCGCTCCGCGAGTTGGGACAAGGTCAGCTCGTTGCCGGCCCGATCCACAAATTGGTCCACGTTCAGCCCGCCCTCCCGGAACAGCCGGGCCTTGGTCTTGCCCAGGACCTCATCCTGGAAGCCCGCGGGCTGACGCTTCAAGAAGTCCTGATATGTGGTCGCCGCCGGAACCCGGCCCACGTTCTCCGCGGCCCAAGCCTTCCTGATGTCCTGGATCGGCTTGCCCTGCTCCTTCGCCATCCGGCGGAAGTCGATTTCACGCTTGGCGCGGGTCCGGGTGTCCGTCACGGTCGGGCGATTGCCCAGGAGGCCCACGCCGTCGATGTAGGCGACCATCACAGACCGGCAGTTGAAGTGGGCCGGGGGTTTCGCCCCCTTGGGCTGGAGCAGGGGGATGTCCGCAGGCAACTCGTTGTCGCCCACGGGGGTCCCGTGACCGTCCCGGGCGCGGCATACAGCCGTGGTCCGACCGTCCAGCGTGCTCACCCAGACCTTCGCCGTGATGATGTCGCTGTTGGCTTCCCAGACGTAGCCCCGGGCAGTGTTGGATACGTGGTTCACCGCGGTGCGGACGATCCCCTGGGCGTCTCGCCGGGTCATCGACAGAATGCCGTCCGCATAGGCGTTCTTGCGCGTCCCGACCACCCGCCGCACGATGTCGTCAATGGGCTCCCCGTTCGTCATCCCGAGCTGAAGGGCCGTGGTCAGCCGCTGCTGGTCCACCGCCTCCAGGGTGCTGAACCAGTCCCGGAGGAACCGGCCCTGGAACGGGCGGGAGGTGGCGATGGCCCGGAGCTGGTCCGCGTTCACCGCCATGAAGCCCACCTCAATCGTGATGGAGGACTGCAGCAGGTCGATTTCGGCCTGGCCTTCGAGGACGGCGAGCTGCCCGAGTTCGTCCCGCACCAGGGTCTTGTACTCCGCGAGGGCCGCGGCCCGGGCTCCGCGGATGTCCGTGAGCAGAGCCTTCCAGCGTTCGCCGGTGAAGTCCAGGTCACGGCCCTCGAAGCGGGCGAGCCGGGTGCGCAGGCGTTCGGTCAGGTCGCGGTCCGCCTCCTCCAGGAGACGGGCGACCCGCTTGGTGACGCCCGCGGTGTAGCGGCGCAGGTCGATTTGGTGACGCAGCGCGGCGTCACGGTAGTTTTCGTTGAAGGTCGCCATTTCTCAGTACCTTTTGAATTGCGTCCCAACCCAGACCCAGCTCCTTTTGGGCTGCGAGTATGGACGGATAATGGATCCCCTGAATCGTAACAGGCTTTGCCCTGCCAGAAGGCTTCCCACGCTTCGCCGCGGCCATCTTTTCCCGGGCTTCCTGAGTTATAACGCGCCCTTTGCACTGCTCCGAGAAGCGTTGCTTGGCGTCCTCCTTCCACTTCGACCCCAGGACGGCCTGCCGTTGGCGCTCCCGGGACTCCGGCGGCATGCGATAGCCGGGCGTGCCTTCACCCCCTTCGGTCAAGTTGTAGCCGTTGGGCTTCCGGGTCCCGAAGGCTTGAATGGCCCTTTGTTCCAACTCGCAAAGGTAGTCCCAGTCATCCGCGATCACCAAGACTTCAAGTTGCGCCTGACCCGGGTACTTGTTCAAGGCGTGATGGAGCAGCGAGCCTCCCCGGGGCTTCTCCCGCTTCAAGCGGCCCGCCTCTGAACAGTGGTCCTTGAACCGGGCCTGGGCCGTCTGGGTCGTGATGCCCAAGTAGGCTTTCCCGTTGGGGAAGGACACGCGGTACAGGCACCCCATCAGCGTTCCTCCGGCTCAGGCTTGGGTCCGTTCATGCCGAAGTGGATACAACGCCCGACCAACGGGGCGAGGACGATGCTCAGGAGGAGCCAGAGCCCCAAGAAGTGCCAGACGTTCATGACTCGCCTCCAGGATTTCCACCGCCTTCTCCGCCTTCGCCGCCCTCGCCCTCGCCCTCACCCTCCCCACCTTCGGGCGGGTTCTTCTGGGACGGGTCCAGGTCCAAGCCAGCGCGGCCCATCGCCTCGCTGATTTCCTCCATCAGCTCCTCCCAGTCCTCATCCTCATCGAAGTCCTCCGGGAGGACCCCGCGCAGGCGGAGGCCGTTCAGGTAGGTCTTGCGGCTGATGTCGCGCTTCTCGCGTGCGACTTGGAGGGCCTGAAGGCCCGGGGCGTCCATTTCCTCCAGGTCATAGTCCTTCACCAGCTCCACGGTGCCGCCGTTCGGCCCAAGGCGGAGCCAGTCCGCGGTGATGTCCAGGGCCTGGGCCAGGGCGTCCTCGAACAGCCCCGTCATCGCGCTCAGGTCGCTGGTCGCCTCCGCGCTGTCCAGCGCCCGGGCGGTCGCCGTCTGCCCGCCGGTCTTGCGCTTCAGGAACTCCGCACCATAGCCCGCCATCTGCTCCTCAAGGTCCTTGAGGTCCGTGCGGCCCGCGGCGATGGCTTGGCCGGTGTGCTCCACGTAGTAGAACCGCCCCTGCGGGTCCGGGTTGTATAGCACCTTGTTCGGCCCGACCACCACCGGGTCCGAGTCCTCCCCGGACGCCCCCGAACAGGCGAGGATCGGGAAGCGGGAGACGGTGAGGATGTGGCGCTGGTCGGAGGAGGACTGCCAGTGCGCCACGTTGAGGTGAGCCAGGTCCAGGAGCGGGGGCTTGCCCATCATGAAGCCCTGGCGGTCCGCGTAGAAGGTGACCAGCGGGACGTAGTTCAACCCCGTCGCCCACTCATCCACCAGCACCCACTCCTCCTTCTGGGCGTTGGACTTCTTCACCGGCTCCCAGAGCTGGACAAGGCCCGGCTCCAGGACGCGGATGCGGCGCTTGCAGACCTCCGCGAAGCCGTCCTGCTCCATGTAGTGTTCGATGATGCGGACGTGCTGGAGGACTTCGACCCCGTTGATCACCTCCGACCGGGCGAACAGCAGGCACTCCGGCTTGATCATCACCCAGTACGGGCGCAGGCCCTCCCGGCGGTCATCCGCCAGGGTCCGGGGTTGGCCGTCCTCCCGCGGGGCCGGGCGGGGCATGTCGATGAGGACGTGACAAAGGGCCTTGGCCATGCCTTCGCGGAACCACTGACGGGCGAACACGTCCAGGTTGTTCCCCTGGAGGTCCACGTCAGGCAGGATCGTCTCCTCAATCGCCTTGGGCACGTCCTCGTTGAGCTTGATCGGCTCGCTGAAGGGCTTGCCGCTCAGGGTGTCCAGCGTCTGTTCGACCATGTTGAGGAGGACGGCGGACGCCAGGCGCTCCTGATAGCCCTTGTCCGTCTCCTCCTGGTGGCGGGGCAGGTACGTCTCGCCCGCCTCGCGCATTGCTTCGGTCCCGCCCAGCAGCGTCTCGATGACGTGCCAGCGCGGGAGCATCTGGTCATACGCCCCGCTGGTCGTGGCGGGGCTCTTTGGGTCTTTGTCGGCCATGGTCGGTTCTCCTGGTTCGCGGATTCTCGCCCGAAGGCGAGGACCCGGCAAGTTGTATTACATGTTGCCCTGCTTGACGCCACGCAGCTTCTTGCGGACCCTGTAGCGTATGGCGTCACCAATATGGTCCTCCGCCTCCGTGTTCACGTCATCCAGGTCCTTGTCATCGCGGGGCAGCACAGGGACCGTCTCGATGGTCTGCTGACACCAGTCGAAGATGAACAGCCCAGGGACCTCGCGCGGTCCCCTGCCCGCCGGAGGCAACGCCCCCTTGAGCAGCTTGCGGATTTGCTCCCAGCCCTGCTTGCGCGAGCCTGGGCCCTTGTCCGCGGGCGTCCAGCGCACGCCCTTCTTCTCCATGTCCACGGCGATGCTGTTGCCGTTCTCCACGTCGAAGATGGAGGAGTCAGCGGGGCCGGGCTTGACCCGACCTTCCAGCGCCCAGTCCTCCTCCCGGTCCTTCACCCCTTGGGCGACTTCGGAGGCGAGCATGCGGACGCCCTCGTTGCGCGTTCCGTTCCAGCCGTACCACTCCTGGATCAGGTACAAGTCGCCCCGCACCTTCCCGTACACGCGGCCATTCCACTCGAACGGCTCCCCATTCGACTCCGCCCACCACAGGACGGCGAAGGGCTTGGAGCTGCCCCAGTCGAAGCTGCGGTCAATCTTCCACCGCTTCGGGATCACCGACAGCGGGACGGAGGGCACCACGTGTACGTCCCCGCGGTAGATGTCGTCAAACATCCCTCCAGCGATGATGTCCCAGGAGCCGTGGAGCCAGGCGGCGAGTTCGGAGGGGTTCCGGGCCGCGGCTCGAATCTTGCTGATGTACTCCGGGTCAGCGTGGAGCAGGATTTGGTTCTCATAGATGGACCCGTGGATGGCGACCCGGGGCGGTTCGCGCTCGCCGTCTCGCATCGCGTCCAGGATCACCCGACCGCGCATGTGGGGGAGGCGGAAGCGGGCCTTGACCCAGTTGTGGCCGGGGCCGTAGGGGTTGGTGGTCGCCCGGTAGCAGCGGGGCATCCCAGGCTTCGTGGAGCGGCAGCAGGACATCATGACGGTGTAGCACTTGTCATCGGCCCAGTTGCAGAGTTCTTCCCAACCAATCCACGGATAGGCGTGGCCGTGGTAGTTCCAATAATCCTCCGGCGACTTCATGTGGCGCAGCAGCAGCTCCTCGCCGTCCGGGAAGGTCCACTTGTGCTCCACCTTGTTGTACTTGGCCCCCGGGAAGATGCGCTTGAACCACTTGTTGGTCTTGTTGATCACGTCCGACAACTGGGGGTAGGTCTGACGGAACAGGATGCCCCGCCACTCCGACCCGTAGCCCTTCCCCACGTGCTGGAGGAAGTCCATCAGCAGGCAGTCGGTCTTGCCCGGGCCGCGCGTCCCCTCATACAGCACCTCGAAGATCGGATGCGCCATGAGGAAGGCCAGCTGCGACCCGTACTGCGGGCACCAGGTCGCCTCCGACTCCTTCCCCGTCTCCGGGTCCACGTAGTAGCCCCGCAGCTCGCCGGGCTCCGCCTCGCGCCACTCAATCGGGTAGTCCGGGCGGGCGGCGATGGCGACCGCCTTGCTCACTTCGGTCTGGGCAAACATCAGCTGCCCTCCCCGGTCGGACGGCCCACGGTCCCGCGGCCCACGGTCCCGCGGGCGAGGTCCCCAAACTGGTTCTGCCACTCGTTGATCGTGGCCGGAGCCCCCGGGACGATGAGCACGCCCCCGCCCGATCCGCTCTGGCTCATGCCCGATCCGTCCTTGTCCTTGAACTCCGGCTTGTGGGCGCGGAGCATCGCCAGCATCATCGAATCGCTGTACACCTTCTCATAAGTGATGATCTCATCCTTGAACTTCCCGCCGATGATCGGGCGCTCCACGCCGTCCCGCGCCCGCTTCAGGGCCGGGGCAAACATATTCTCGTCAATGAAGGCTTGCAGCGCGTCCTCGAAGGCTTCGGCAAACTCCGGGTCACGCTTCAGATGATCATACAAGGTGGTGATGGAGACGCCCACCGCCTCCGCGCAAAGGCCGCGGCACCCCTTCAAGTCCGGGTGCGACCGGAACAGGTCCAGGAGCGGGGGCTTGCCCATCATGAAGCCCTGGCGGTCCGCGTAGAAGGTGACCAGCGGGACGTAGTTCAGACCCGTCGCCCACTCATCCACCAACGCCCACTCCTCCTTCTGGGCGTTGGACTTCTTCACCGGCTCCCAGAGCTGGACAAGGCCCGGCTCCAGGACGCGGATGCGGCGCTTGCAGACCTCTGCGAAGCCGTCCTGCTCCATGTAGTGTTCGATGATGCGGACGTGCTGGAGGACTTCGACCCCGTTGATCACCTCCGACCGGGCGAACAG
>Ga0181556_1001775_pt1 | contig 20945 bp, 15 predicted proteins | sample 011ome_14_FD_148651 | JGI IMG/M metagenome (GOLD analysis project Ga0181556, IMG submission 148651) | Coastal salt marsh microbial communities from the Groves Creek Marsh, Skidaway Island, Georgia - 011505AT metaG (spades assembly) | ecosystem: Environmental > Aquatic > Marine > Intertidal zone... | reverse complement strand
TCAATCGATGCTCTACGTTCGCTGTCTTCGAGCGCGATGCAATGCAAACCGTTCTACTTTCGTTCTTCACAGGTCGGCGTGTTGTTTCGTTTCGCCCTCATCTTTCAATTCTCTGAACGCACACGCGTTGAATCTCTCGGGAATCATGCCGTACCGGACTTTCTTAAGTCACTTGTCCAAGTTCGCGGCTGGGTCAGAGTGCTCCATCGAGTTTGTATTTGATGGCAATCCCGAGCGCGCACACTCGCGATCGGCAAAGCAGCGGAAGAACAAATCGTCGTCGAAGGCCAAGAAGGGTGCACGAGGAACTTCGGGAGGAGGATTGCAATTTAAAAATCGCCGAAAAAATAAAAAAAAAGAGCGAGCAGTCTTCGCCGGCATTGCTATGCCCCACACTACGCCGAGAATGACCGCAGACGTCATTGCTCATTATATTAGTCAAAAGTTACGGGTAGAAATAATCGAGCGCCGGGGTAACAACGCAGAGGTAACAACGCGACATACCCTGAAAATTAGGGCTTTTCACAATGACGAGAACGGCGACGACGGAGATGCAATGCGACGCGCGAACACGAAATCGAATTATAAATCATCTTTTCGGTCATCTCAATGAGTTTCAGCACGTCAATCAACCAACATCTACCTTTACAAAACTACATGCACTGATTGCTGCGCTAAGGAATCGTCTCCGGATGTCACTTCCGCGCCGCTACGCTAATGAAGAATCGATCATTGTGTTGACCATTCTCCCAAAATCTATCAAAGTAAGACTGCTGAAAGACTCTGTGCCCACATTTGCACCCCGGTACGCCTTCATACAGCGGAACGCCGGCAATCGTTTCGCACGGCGTGGCTACTTCGCCGGACGAAAAATCCGCATCGCGCGCAGTAAACACGCCGAGATCACCGAGCATGCGCGCGAGAGTCCGCATATACCTGTGATTGTCGCTAAAGATGATCAAACCTCCGTTGTTCTGAAGACTTGCATGGACGTCTCGGAAAAAATCTTCGGTTAGCAGCACCAAAGAGTTGTCCGCCTGCGAGTCGCCTGAGTGATGTGGCGGCTCTGGGAAGTTGACAAATACATTCGAAATAGAGCTTTCCTTGATGTGCCGGCGAAACACGTACGCCGCATCTCCACCCATCGCCGCAAAGTTTGATGTTCCCTCGCATACGGCGCGTGAAAATATACTGTACACGCGATCATGGCGTAATTCAAGCGATATCCAGTCGGCGCCGACATCCGCTTTTGCTTGTTCGACGGCCCAGTCGCCGTTACCAGCTGCAACTTCCAGATTCAGCTCTCGCGCATCATTTTTCTTACGACCAAACATTTTGTCAAACCGCAGCGTTCCATCATCCGCTATAAGTTTGCTAATCGATTTTCGCACGGACTCGCCCTTGCCACTGAGACCCATAGTGTTTTGCAAAGCCGCGAATAAATCACTTCTTAGCGTCTCGACGGATTCGCTCGACATCGTGGTTCCTCTCGGTGGCATCTGAAGAATGCGAGAACTAAATATAAGAGTTCGTGCAAAATGTTCATTTAATAGCGGCAATGGTTGTGCACCGGAAAGAACTCGATCAGCGAATGATTCTATGCGTTTCACTTCCAGACGCAATTCATCTCTGTGCGTCGCCTTGTAAAGCTTTGCGCGCTCATCCTTGTTGTGCTCACCATCTATCGCCGTATGAACGTCTGCGTCATCGTCATCCTTGGGTAGATATTCGGATGCTTTCTTGATATGCTTTTTGCAGCCTTTCATATCGCTTGTAATCGACATTGCGTGTGCACAGTTGATGTGAAGATGCGCGAAAAGGTCATTTTGCTCAATCGCGCGCTCGCCGGCGTCCCGTTGAGCTATCGTCTGATCATGATAATAGCGACAATTCACACCTCTTTCGCAGTTCCCAGCTCGCCAAAACTGACAGGGACCGACACGCGAATCGTTCGTCCATTTCAAATGGTCTCCATGTTTAATACTCTTGATTAACTTTTTGACGTCATCAATTTTCAAGCCTTGTGCCAACAGCCTGCCAAAGAGCTTAAACGTCGACGTGTCTGGAACAACGTCCCATTCGCTCATTCTACCGTACGCGTCAATTGCTTTCGCCAAGTCACCACATCGCAAACAAACACGCATGTACGTATTGATTGCACGCAAATCGGGTAAAACGGGATGCTTCATGCCTTCCAATGTGTGTTTCGCGGCGTCAACATTGGCGACTAGCAAATATCCTTTGAGTAGTGTTGTATACGAGACGACGTTCGGCGCACAGCCAACTTCCCACATTCGCGCCATGAGCGCCTCAGCGCCATCCATTGTACCAGTATTCACGTAAGCGTTCAGTAGTGATGTGTATGTGTACGGTGTCGGCACCAAGCCCTCGGACTGTATGAGCCGCACAAAAAGGTGGCAAGCTTTTCGAAGTTGCTTGTGTCGAGCGCTCGTGCCGATTTCACGTGTCACCGCTTCCACTCTCGCTCTTCGGCGTTCGAACTCCTCGCTGGTGATTCCATCTCGAGTTTGCCACGGTTCGTGCATAGGAAACGTTTTCGGATCGACATCCACGCCGCTCACGTCCTCCCCGCCAAAGTAGTGGTTACTGCGACGGCTGTCACTGCGTTGCTTGTTTTGATGTTTTCCCCTTCCATCAAGCGCGCTTGACTCCGTCTCACCTGCGAAATTTGAATGCTGCCTAACAGAGTCGTCCTTAAGCGCCTTGGACGACGCTGCCCCTGTGGCCAGCCGCGCCCGGCGCGCGCTCTCTTCAATGAACCTTTCGGGGTTGGCTTCAATGAACCTTTCGGGGTTGGCTTCTCGAAAAGCCTTCTCGCGAGCTTTGCGCTCGGTGACTTTTGCGGATGAACGTGCTTTTGAGGCATCTAGGACATCGGTGGATACCCAAGGTCGCTTTTTACGCTTCGGCATTATCGCACACGCTGGTTCCCCATACCAGCGAGGCGCGTTGTGTCGACGAGTCTCGGTCGGGTGCGCTTAGCGCCATAACGTGTCATAAACACGCATCTTTGCGCGTACATTGCAACACTCACCCACGCGGATGGTGAGTTGAGAGCTTCTTTCTCGCGCCGTTTTAACGAGACAATCGTGCAGGTTTATTAACACCTTCACACAAGTAAACGCAATCGTTCGCTGACGCGCGAACCGCGCTGTGGATTTGAAACCGATGGAGCTACCGTTGAGTTGAAGTACGCGATGAGCGAGCGCACGCTAAGCTCGCGTGCAGCGGGCACGACGTCGACCGTGGCGAAATCACTGTGTGAAAAGTACTCCCCGCGAAGTGTTGATCATCTTACTGTGCCGCCGAAGAAGCTCGAGGCATTGTGTGCATGGTTGGACGCCGCGAGCCCTACGTCGTCGCGCACGGTCGTTTTAGAGGGACCTCCGGGTTGTTCAAAGTCATCGGCGGTGAGGGTACTAGCGCACGAACGCGGATATGATGTGCACGAGTGGACGCCTCCAACACCTACATTGTGGAGCGAGTACGCTCATTTGGCGTCGTCATTTACGGAGGTGGAGTATTCATCAAAAGTCGATGAGTTTTGCGCATTTGTCGCGCGCGCGACTAAGTACACGCCGCTCTCGTTTCTTGTGAACTCCGTACAACAACAACAGAAGAAGGAGAAGAAAACAGTATTGCTTATTCGAGACATTCCAAGTTCTGATGAAGCAGGCCGTGCAAGGATATTAGAATCTTTGAGAACATTAGCGGGCACTTCTCAATCACCCTGCGCGGTCATCCTCACAGAGCAAGATGACGGGGTCGGTCAGTCAAACGCTAGAGGAGGAGAACTCATGAACAGAGAAGTGCGCGGAGTTATGGAAAGCGCAGGGGCTATTTGCGTGAACTTCAACCCCGTGACTTCGGCGGCGATGACCAAAGCTGCGATGCGGGTGTGTGAAGCAGAGCGTTTTGACATTCCAAAATCAGACATCGATGCCCTCGTGCAAGCGTCACATGGCGACGTTCGTAGCGCGATGCAGGCGCTTGAGTTTTGGTGTTATGGTAAGCATGTAACGTTCAGTGCGGCGTCGAGCAAAACAAAAAGCAAACGCAAGCGAGAGCCAAAGCAGGCGCCTACGGCAGAGGCCATTGCGCGAGCGCAAGTCAGTTCGCGCGACCAAGGCTTAGGACTGTTTCACGCTCTCGGCAAAATGTTGTACAATAAGCGCGATGAGGATAGAGGTGCTATTCATTCCCCATCAGCGTTGGCTGACAATTTGAACGATGTACTGAAGCGTCCACCGATGACGTATGATCCCGAGGACGTTTTGTCGCGCGCGGCACTTGGTGCAGAAACGACGACAGCTTTTCTGTTTGAAAATTTCCCCGACTTTATGAGCGCGTCGTCGCTCGACATGCTCGCTTTGGGAGTGCGTTACATGTCAGATGCCATGACAATCGCACGAAATAACGCATCGATATATTATGGTTCAGCGCGACCTCGCGATGATTTAAGCGGTGGTGGTGATTCTACCGTCGATCCGACCATGCTTGGCGAATTGTGCGCCGGTTCTGTCGCCACGAGAGGCGTCTTGTTTAGCAGTTTGTTTGGTTCAAGTAAGCGCGCGAATGGATTTTTAGCTTTGCGCGGACCATCAGCCATGAAAACAGATCGCGCGCAAGCGGCTAACCGACAAGAACTATTATCAGTTGTTGCAGCGGCTCATTCGGGAGATTTTGCAATGGGAGGTACGACAGAAAGCGCGGCGTTGGAAACGTTGCCGGCACTGCGATTGTTATCAAGCGCGAGCGCGGAAGGAGCGGCAAGAGTACCGTATCTACCGACGAAGTGGTGGCGCGTTGGTGAAGATGCGGCGACATTCGAACGACGTTGCGCGCAACTTCCAGCGACCAGTGTAGCACCTCGAGCCGTCGCACTGGCGGCTGGTGTTGCGCATACGGTTGACCGCGGCGCCATTGGCGTATACGCGGCCCCGCCAACCTTGGACGACTTGGACGACGCGGAGGATGACATCGAAGACGATATAGAAGAGGATGCGATAGAAGACGACATAGAACTTGACGACTGGGAAGTCCCAGACGAATAGCCACGCATAATAGCGCGTTATTGTGATTGAAACTTTAAATCTCTAGTTCTTGGCGCGTCACCCGCACACCTCTGATTTTGAAAAAAATAGCCTCGAGGCGTAACGAACGAATACACACAAACGGCATTGTGTGCCTGTTGGAAGCGCTCGACCGATATGGTTCGAGGCACCGCCCGGGACTCCACGAGGAATAAAAACGCAAACGAAAACGTCGAGGTTGCTCCAGATGCGTTGACCATCGCGTCGCCCGTTGAGAATCCGCGCAAGCGCGCGAGAGGCGAGAATTTGCTTCCAACGTGCACGTGTACTGGTTGTATGGGCTGTCAGGTGCTCGATGCCGCGGGTAACTCGAGCACGCTGCCTTCGGGAAGCGCCCCAAAGTACTGCGCAAACATGCCCCAAAAGTACACGAACAAGGGTCGAAAGGGGAAGATTCAAGAGGGGTATAGAAAGCTATGCAAGCCATGCTTGAGACGAGTGGAGCGCGCGAGGAACGAGCGAACCGCCGGCGCGCCTCCGACGACGACAACCAACAAAGTCAAAAAGAAGAAAGCAACGGGCCCGACGACGACAGACATTCGCGCGCGCCGAGAGAGAATCGTGTTGTTTGGGGACTCGCTCACTGAGCGTGCTTTTGAAGATGGTGGCTTTGGTTCAAAGGTGCAAGACACGTTTCGGCGTTTCGCCGATGTGCATTGTCGCGGTTATTCAGGGTACAACACCAATCACGCGGTGTGCATGCTAAATGAAGTGTTTCCGAAGGATGATCGCCATCCACCGGTACTCGTCACAGTATTATTCGGCTCGAACGACGCGTGTGATCTTCGTTCTCACGCTGGCAAGGTGCAACATGTGGATGTGGCCAGATACGAAAACAACCTGCAGCAAATTGTCGAGCACCTACGCTCATTGACTCCTAGCCCTAACATTTTGTTCATAACGCCACCGCCAGTTCACGATGCAAATTGGTCGGATGACTGCAAGAAGCGTGCAGCGAACGACCCAGAACTGAGAAAGCTCTTGAGTGATAGCGCTCCGAACAGAACAAATGCTGGAGTTATGAAGTATGTCAAGGCGATGCAAAACGTAGCGAAGCAGCACGATGTTGCGTGTGTTGATTTGCATCCATATTTGGCTCCGTCTGGTTTCGTGGATGAAACTCAACTCATCGATGGCTTGCATTTATCAGAGGCTGGCCAAAGGCAAAGCGCGAGTTTGATAATCGAAGCGATTGCGAAACACTTTCCAGACTTTTACAGAGAAGCCACATCGGTATCAAAGGCCGATTTTCCCGACTGGAAAACGTTGAATGCTGATACATTTGAAACGCAAATCATAAACCATGCCAGAGCGAAGCCCTCATAGTCGTGTCATACATACTTGTGCTTACATACTTGTGCTATTTTGCTAAAGAGAAAATCTATTTGGCAGCTAAAGCCTGCACGTTTTCGTTCGCATCCTTCTTGAGCTCACGTCCTGTGCCATTCAAATTATAATTTGTCTTTGATGCGCTTCGGTGCGTGCGATTTCTAGGTTTGGGTATTCGCGGTTTTGGAACGAGAAGTTTTGTTGTTGCTTTCGTCGACACTGCGAGCGCGGAGAGCTCTTCGCCGAGTTTGTCAATCGTCTCGCGCGTAACCGCGATCTGCTCGTCAGTCGAATCATCGAACACATTCTCGCGAACGAATTTCGGTACGCTTTCGTGGCTGCGTAGTTTTTCCAAATAGCTGCGCAAAGCTCCCGTTTTACTCAAACCGACGTCGCGTGCGCATTTTTCGACTGTGAAAGGCCTTGGATGGATTGCCGTATGTGCGGGATTGCGAACAACCTTATACTCACTATCATCGATAAGCAGTGTATTAGTGGCGTGGAATTCACCGTTTGTGAAGCGACTCCAAACACGCTCAAGCTCTTTAATAAAAATGGGTTTCGTCCCGCCAGATTTCGCGGGCATTGTGCCGACTTGGCCGCACTCTTCCTGACTCATTATGAACTTCAAGTCACGGCGCAATTTTGTAGGCCATATGCGATCAACCAACTCTGCTGTGTTTTCCGCTGTTGCGCTACTCCACACGCCGATTGCGAAATTTTCGTGGGCCCACAGTAAGAACTCCTTGGCGTGCTTGCGAGCGTAGCAGTGAAAACGCCCTTTGCTTGTTTTGAAATCTGCAGGGACTGCCACTTTTCTCTCATGATTATCGCTGTTTCTAGTACGCCTCGCAATTGGTGACGACTCCTTCTCATCGTTCGCTACATCGCCTTTACCTGCGGCGTCGCCGCCATCATCGTTGGTGCTCGACTGACAAGCCGCCTCGTCACCTCTTCTAACGGTGTAGTACGGCGCACCTCGATGTCGATCAACGAAAAGACCATTCAAATCAAACACCAGAAGGTGTTTATGATTCTTTTCAGCACTTGTTTTCATGTGCAACGCAACACGTCGACGCTCGACGCAGTGTGAGGTTTCCCGTACGTTTGTCATGGAGTTTGTCCTGTCCTGGGACCAGTTCTGGTCAAGTGCATCAGCGATACGAAAGCTGCGGCAGAGCGAGGCGCGAGAATCTTGAAAACGTATCAGAAACGTGACGTGAGGGAGTTGAGCGGCGGCGGGAACATTTAGAGCAGTGGTCGCAGTCGCTTTGACAGGCGACGCACCGACGACGACGACGATGTCTTCCACGGCAGCGATACTCACGGCGCAGCCGCCAAGCGAGGAGGCACAGAACACAACGTCACACGACGGGAAGAAGATGGCGACAAGGGTCAAGCACGAGAAGCTTTTAGTTTTAGATTTGAACGGTCTATTCATCGACCGATTAATGAAACGACACGTCAAGGTTGAAGGCGCAGACGGCATGAGTGACAAGGTGGCGAAAAAGCGCGCGAGGGACGACGTGGTGTCAGACGACGAAGAATTAGCGGCACCTTCGGCGACCTCGGACCATGACGTTGTTGAAACCATGCACAAAGCCGATGAAATTATCGAGAATGCTCGCGTTGGGAGCTTTTACGTGTACGAAAGACCTCACATGCGAGAGTTTATCGAGTGGGTACATGAACACTTTGAAGTTGGCATCTGGTCGTCAGCTACCGAAAGAAACACTAAAAAGCTCGTAGAGTACGTATGGGGCGAACACTTGCACAAAGTTGCATTTATTTGGGGTCAAGAACGTTGCTCAAATATTGGAGTTGCGCCCTCGTCGACGCAAAAACACCCGATGTTTCTCAAAGAATTGAGGCACGTGTGGAAAATGAAAAAGAACACGGGACTATCAAGATTCAACTTGACCAATACACTGCTTATCGATGACTCTCCTTACAAGGCTATTAGAAATCCAAAGTTTACCGCCATTCATCCGCGAGGTTTCACGGTGGATGACATTGAAACGGATCGAATGCTGAGCGAAACTGGCGCGCTGCGTGACTACCTTGAGCGCATGTTAAAGGCATCTTCCGTTCCTGAATTTGTTGAAGCCAATCCATGGGACCCAACTGGCTTGAGCGAAGAGCAGAAGCAACAGATAGAGTTTGCAACAGAAGCTTGTCAGGTTGCGCGTGAGAAAGAAAAGGCAACCTTGGATGCGTTACGGGATCCAGATGAAATCGTCCTAGACGATATGTTCTGATTTCATTGCATGCATAAACTTACACTACGTCTCTAGTCCTAGTATCTAGAATCTATTTAAAGCGCGACAACGCCAACATTAGCTCCTGTCTTGGATTGATGGGGGTCACGCTTGCCGACCACAACCGCAAAATCGGCACACACCTAGTCTTGATTTCGAAATCGCCGCAACGCACTTCGCGTGCCTCTTCATCTAAGAATGATAACGCCGCAATTTGGGGTTTGTTGACATCCTCTTGAAATAGCTTGTACTGCTTTCGGCACTCGAAAATCATTTCGTCTATAGAAGTCGCATAGGAAACAGCAGAACGCACAGTAGCTGAATCAGAACCACCCAAAACATTCGAGCCGTGGCCGCGAACGACATGGCCACCAGACATGGCGCCGCAATCGCGCTCCTCATCGCTGCTTCGTGTCAGTCTCGATGTCACGCGGCCGTGACGTTTTACGAGGGATAGAACCTCGTTTCGAACCTTCACTGGCATGAGTACCATTCCCGCCTGACCAGTGAGCCAACATTCTGCCTGAGCGGTCCCGTCATCTAAAATGACTGAAGCCTCAACTTCAAAAACACCCGGGCGTTGGTCACCGCGAGTGGTGGTCCTACACACTTCGCACGCAGCTAAAGCCGCAGGAAGCTTCTGCGTGGCGGCACTCGTTTCTTTGTTCACGCTTACGCGCATCACTGACCCGGCGTCACATCCACATGCTGGACAACACCAGCGAATTTGTAACATCGAAACAGACGCCACGCGAGCGCGAACCTCAAAAGTTCGTCTATCGATGGCGACGCTTTCGTTCTCATCGGACGATATTTGGTCGAGAAACATCGCTCGAATTGATTTGCGCGGCATCACTTGTACGATTTCTTTTGGCAAGTATGAAGACGTAGCTCCACTGCATTCATGAATTTCGATTGTCGAAACGCCCATGTTCAGTTTGACGTAAATGTTCATCGACTTGGCGGAAAGGTGACGCGTAGCTTGCCGTATAGTCATCACCGCCCCGATGCCGAGTCCAGCGGGAAACGAAAACGCAGTACTCTTGCAATAGATGTCTACGACATCATGTGTCTCCACGTCTTGCACCTTCAATCGCGACTCCCATCCAAACTGAGAGACCACCTCATTCTGAAACCACTCTTCGGCGACGACGACACATTTAAACGACACTGATTCTGGCGCGGGCTGCCAGGAATCCAAATTGACCATGCTTCGCACGAACACCTTGCTCCACACGAGTACATCTCGCACGTTCAGGATCTGCTGCGTTTTCGGAAGACTTGTCGAGACGGCGTCGTCGCCATCTTCGTCTTCATCATCTGGCAAAATGTAAGCCACGGCGCCCGGACGTTCGTCGACGATGAACGTCGCCGCCTTGAGATCACCCGTGCTCTGAACGGGCACCAGATACGTCGAACCGAAACGCATCAAGCTATACCACTTATTATCGCCTCCAAATGTGAGGGAAATTCTGCTTTTCGATGCGTGCGTTGTGTTCCGCATCACTCCACGTAAAGATTTGATGCCGCCGTTGTGAGACATCGCTTGGATTGTCGTGCACGGCATCGTCATCGAGTCACTGAGAGTAAGCACCCACGTCGGCGCGTTGATTTGCCGTGTCACAGCTTGTCCAGCGAACCGAGGCGGGATTAATTCAACGCCCGCTTTACTAAAGGTCGCCGCCACGAACATCGTTCCTGCAGTCTCCGTGGACAAAGCTGGCGGGTAGAGCGCGCGAATGTGATTGGCGTTTACGACCATGGTGACGCGCACTGGAGCGTTGATGTGTTCCATCTTGCACGCCCTGGCACCTGTATACGCACCTTCGCAAACTATGTCGCACTCGTCAATCACAACGAGCTTGTTGAGCAAGCTCGTCGACGGCGCAGGTGCACCTTCAGACAACGTCACCAGCACTTCTATGGCGCCAGATGCATCGACGAGATGTGTACGACCGTACAAGCACTGCAATGCTCCGAAAACGATTTGTGACGACTCGCGTCCTAAACGGTCGACGGTTCGAACCACCGGTTTGCCCTCGTTACGAGTACTACCTCGTGTCCCCGAATCCGCGCGAAGATTTTCCTCTTGCCAACATTTGAACGACGTATGCTTGAGGGCGTCGATGATTGGGATATCGAACGCGTCGCGTGCGACGCCTCCGAGCGCCTTGGGTCTAAAAAACTCTCCATACACGTCATCTCTGGTGTGAACATTTTTCCATGTGTCATGCACGAGTTGCAAAATCGGCGCCACCCCCTGCACGTCTTCTTCATGCCTCACCAAGCCTAACGCGTACTCGACGACTTTGACGTCAACGATTCGTGAATCCGTCAGGAAATCAAACTTGCTTTGGAAGGCTTCACACCACCCCCTCAGAGCTTGGGCGTACACAAAAGTCGACTGTTCGACGGCGTATTTAAATGACCGCCACAGTCTACTCGTGCGTTCTAATTCGTCCACGCCAGTGTACATCACTGTTGACCCGTCTGTTGAGTTTTCAAGCGCCGGAATTTTCACGGCGATTTGTGTGCGCAAATCTGCGCCGAGTATGTGCACGGTACCCATGTCGTTGTCATCGCAACGATACACCGCATGCGCGTGCGTAACGACAACTTTTGCACCGACGCGCAAGCCAGGCATGTACAGTTTGGATTCGCTCAAAGGAACGTGCGTAAACGTTAGATTTACGACGTCGTCCAAAACAACAATCCCGCGATCGGCGTGCACGCCCGTGACGTCTGCTTCATAACTTCCAACAGTTGCCCCCGAGGTGCACGTCGAACATCTACACGCGAGAGGCATTTTCGATGCTTGACTTTTCCATTCATGAATCAGCGCGACCTGGAATTCTGACGCGGCAGAAAACGCCCGAAGCTCGTGTTCGGGGTCTCCTTTGAATAAAACAACCTTGCGCAAGTTGCGCAATTCTACGAGCGTACCGACGCACGACTTCAACACGCACTGCCATCGCGCGAGGTGTTCACCATTAAAAATCAATGGATATTCAACGCGTTCGCCATCATCACCACGCAGTGTGGCTTGGAAAAATGTCGAATCACTCGTACAAATCATCGGACTCACTGCCTCGATGACGCCTCGGCGGCACATACCAACCTTGCCGGCGAGTGATCGAGCATCGTTCGCGACGCCTTCAAGCGCGCATAAAGGCTCAATAACGAGTGGGAAATCACCCATGGCTTCGACATTCTTCGCTTCTATAGCACACGCCGCACCAGAATCGTCTCGTACGATGACAAAATCTTTCACGGCGACGACGCGCCCGTACGCGTTCGGCGCGAGCGACGGACTGATTATTTCAATCTCGCTCCCAGCAATCACAAAGCAATATTGATGACTGCTCTGCGCTGTACCCTTCCTGCGCGCTATGTTGATTCTCGCAAATAAAACGCGTGTCGCTCTTGGCGTCAGAGGCATCGACGACTGGCTATCGGCATCCTCCGCGCTCGCCGCTTCGACGTCCCGCGCGCACAAAAACGTGCACCCATCGCCCACCCAACCTTCACGCGCCATCCAAGATCGCATCGCAATCGCCCCGTCATCAACCTCGCGTGCAGTCTTTCTGTTGTCCTCGCAATTCACCTCACACGCGCGTTTCAACGCCTTGATCATCCCGCGTTCATCCATCGGCGCGCGCAGTCGCGGTGTCTACGCGGTGTCTCACGCGCGCATGGATGTGGAGCGGATGACGGGTGAAGGCTGACGACGACGATGCGCACGACGACGACGACGACGATGCGCACCACAGCCTGGTGGCGCGTGCGAGTGGTTTTAATCCCGTATCGCGTACTCTCGCGTACGCTCGATTGCCGTACTACACGCGACAACGTCTGGGGCGTCCTCGTCGAGCTCGAGTGCTCGAGCTCGTCCAGCTGTCGTCCAGCTGTCGGGTGACTTTGGTGTGTTTTTTTTGAAATTTTCAAACCTTGCGAGATGTGCGAGGCGAAGACGACGGTCGACGCGCGACGTGGCGAGAAAGCGCGACGCGACGCCTGGGACGAACGTTCGTCGTGCGACGACGGTCGACGCAGGGCGCGAACGATGGTGTTATGGGTGGATAAATATCGTCCTCACGCGCTCGATGAGTGCGTGGCGATCAACGCGTCGCACGCTCAGCATTTGAAATTGTTGGTGCAACAAGGAGACTGCCCGCACTTGTTTTTCTACGGTCCGAGCGGGGCGGGGAAGAAAACTTTAGTGTTGGCGTTGTTGAGGGAAATTTACGGCGCGGGGGCGGAAAAGATCAAGTTGGAAAACAAGACGTGGAAGATTAAACAAGGCGAAAGAAACATTGACGTGGAACTGGCGATGATGTCGTCAAACCATCACGTGGAGATGAACCCGAGCGATGCTGGATCGAAGGACCGATACGTAGTACAAGAGGTGATTAAGGAGATGGCCAAGTCGCGTCCTATTGACGCCAACGGGTGTGAAGGGTTTAAAGTGTTAGTCTTGACGGAAGTTGATAGGTTGTCGCGCGAGGCGCAGTACGGCTTGCGTCGAACCATGGAAAAGTACAGCGCTTCGTGTCGGTTGTTTTTGATTGCAGAACGTCCAAGCCGTGTGATGGATGCGCTACAGTCGAGATGTTTGCCCATTCGTGTGCCTGGTCCGACGACGGAAAGCATTGAGTCGCTCCTATTCGACGTAGCGAAAAAGGAAAAGCTCGAGCTTCCACCGGAACTCGCCACGCGCATCGCTGTGGCGAGTCAGCGGAACATGCGCCGAGCGCTGCTAGCCTTCGAGACGTGCAGAGTCATGGCATATCCATTCAAACCAACACAAATGGTACAAACCTCAGATTGGGAGTTGTACATTAATCAAATCGGTGCAGAGATTTTAGCCGAACAGTCTCCGGCGCGCTTGCTTCAAGTTCGCGGACGTCTGTACGAGCTTCTCGTGAATTGCATTCCGCCGGAAATCATCCTGCAGAATCTTGCCAAGGCCTTAATGCGTCGGTTGGATGAAGTCATGAAGCATAAGGTTGTCTTTTGGGCTGCGCATTTCGATGCGCGCATGCAAAGAGGTTCAAAGCCAATCATGCACTTGGAGGCGTTCGTGGCGACATTCTTTGCCGAATATCGCTCGCATTTGGTCGCGACGTTTAGCAGTTGACGTACTCTTGAACGCGAATAGGTTAAAAACGATGATGAAATACTTGAATGACAAAATTAGTTGCGAAATTCTTCGATCGTGTCGCGTGTTGACATCCAGCTTTGAGTAGAATTCACGCGCCCTCGTCTTCATCTTCTAGAGTACAAGCGACTTCATCGCAAAGCGCTCCTTTACTGCCTCTTGCCTTGCTCCGGATCGCCGAGAAGCGGCGAGGATTCCGTAACGGCGCCTCTAGACTTTGGTGCTTCTCCACCACGAATGCCGAAGAGCAAGAACACGAGCGCGACGCCGACGGAAATTAACGTATATTTGTCTTTCCAGTTGATGGAGCCATCCTTGAGCGGAACCCGGCCACCGTCGAGGTTCAAGTCACCAGGCCACAGCTCTGGCTCGCCACCGAGGGGATAGGTCAACAAAGAAAGCGACGCGGCGATCATGGCCGCACCCAAGGCGGCGTAGATCAAACCAACAAAGTTGGAAACAGTCTTTGTGAGGAAAAGCCAGCCCAAAATGGCGGAAGCAACGGTGACGATGGTGTCGGCGTAGCCCGGCACGCCGTCGCGCGAGAGCATCTTTTCGAATACTTCATTCAGCACCAAACCGCCGCCCAAACCGAGACCGAGGCCACACGTGCCATAGAACAGGTTTTGCGACGAACGCACGAACAAGGCGAGAACCAAGCCGACGCCGAGCGGGATGTACACGTCCATCAAGTCGCCATCCGGGATGAACTTCAACACCTCGCGAAGGCTGTCAGCCAACACCACGGTGCCTCCGGCGCCGACCGCGAACGCAGCGAACGGCATAAATTTGTCGTGGTGCTTGCGTCCCATGAGTGCCAAGAAGATCCCTAAAGGCACGAACGCCGTCGCTAAACTCACCGCAAACGGTTCTTGATCCACAAGCGCATCGAATTTCTCCTTGAACGTCTCAGCGCCGAGAGCGGCGACGGTAAAGTGTCGGGCCACGAGATCGCGATGCATGGCTATCGTCACAGGTGTGTTCTTGGTCAATGATCTACGTTCGAGTGCGGTGATCGCTTCACCGCCGACGCCGTCGTCGCCAACTGTCGTCGCAATAGCCGCGCCAACACCATTCCTCGAGGCGATCGCCACCAACGTTGAACACCCAAAACGTGGGAAAAACAAAATCCGTCATGATGTGTACTCGTGACTGGGGAAACCTCAACGACCGCGACGACGACGACGACGACGACGACGACGACGACGCAGCGCGACGCGCGAACGTGCGTGGGCGCCGAAGACGAGTGGGGATGACGGCCACGTATGCACGCGCGATGATGCGCGCGCTCGCGTCGGCGTCGACGTCGTCATCCGTCGTGGCGTTGGCGCCGAAACGAGCGGCGCGTCAAGCGCACAAGGTGGTGTTTGGAGGAACCGCGACGACGACGACGACGACGACGACGATGACGACGAGTGGAGGTGCAAGTCGCGGTGTCGGTCGACGATGTGGTGCGAACAACGGTGCGTCGGGGACGGGACAGAAACGCGTGGTGATTGAGGACTTTTTAAATGGAGGTAAGTCGAGCGGGGGAGGCGGCGGAGCTCTTTACGCCGAGCGGCGCGCGGCGCTCGTGGCGTTGAGTGGGATCAATCCGGGTTCGAGATTACAGCTAGCATTAGCCAAGATAGCGATGTATGAAGCACGAGACGAGCTGGGGGTGCTTGATGAAGAGGAGGATGAGGATACATGAGTTCGCAACGGCGCGAGACGTCGCGGTGTCACCATATGAAATATTATTTGTTTAATAAACGTACGTACTACCACATTCTTCGACCACCGCGATGTCCTCGACCACCGCCACGAGCACCACCACCAGCGCCTACGGGTGTGGTGAGCATCATCGCCAAGCCCCGACCCGGACCGGGAGGATTCGGAGGCGGCACGACGATGCCATCATGAAAGCGCGATAACCGCTTACCGTCACTTAAACTCCACGCAGTTTCATCCGTCGGCGCGGCGCTGACTTTAAAACCAAACTTGTTCAAACATGAATTGAACGCGTGAAGAACCTCGGCGTCGCATCGGGGAACGCCATCAGGTCCCGTCGGGCGACACAAGCACACTTCGCCAGTGCCCGACACTTGAATAATATCGGCGTCGAAAGCGCGAGCGACGACGACACCGTCATCGCGCTTGGACACTTGGCACGGCCCAGGCGGCGGGCCACGCGGTAGAGGTGGCGGGCCACGACGCATAGGAGGCAATGGGGGCGGTCCGCGCTCTTGGAAGTCGCGCCTGCCGTCTCGTCTGGGAATATCGCGGCCCATATTTTTTCCTGCTCGTCCTTCGCGCTTGAACCCACGCTCGCGATCTCTGTTGGTTTGTCCGAGCCTGTCGAACACCGAACCTCGTCGATCCGAATGTCGTCGGTTAGGACTCGCACCATCATCGCGTCTGTCCTTCCCAGAACGTCGTCCTCGACCGCGAGAACGACCTTCACCACCTTCAATTTGCATGGAATCGTCGTCACCCTTTGCCGCTGCCGCGTGTTCGCCGACCGCCTGCACCGGCGCTGATCCGACGTCACCTTGCCTGTTGTTCTCATCTATGTTCATAGCAACATCGTTGGCCGCATCCGTCATCGCGATGTCGACTGTGCGTCGAAGAATGTCGGGACAATTTCCGTGGGAAAAAGGGAGCACTCGTTTTAGGCGCTTGGTGCTACGACAAACATACTTTGCGTACTACAAACAAACAAACAAATAGGAGACTACAGTTAAATCAAACGTTTCCACACCTCACTCCTCAACTTTGGCTCGCAAGCGAATCGACCCAGCTTCGTGACCGTGCACGTCGAGGAGCCAGGCTTTTCGACGCCGCGAGAAACCATGCACAAGTGCGCTGCGCGTGCGGCGACCATGACGCCCACACCACCAGTCAACGCGTACACCTCTTCTGCTACGTCGCGCGTCAAGCGTTCTTGTACTTGTAAACGACGTGAGTGTCTACTCACAAGGGCTTGCAGCGTATCACGGCTTAAAGTCACGGCGGGCGTCGAGCAATACGCGACGCTCACGGTGCCGTGGAACGGGAGCAAGTGATGTTCGCATACGGTGGACATGTGCAAATCACTCATCACTCGCACTTCACCGTCGACAAAGTTATTCTCCATCGACGACGCCTCGCGTGCGTCTCCGCGGGCGGATTCTTCGATGCGGGAAAAAGGCACGAGGTTCCCCGAACGCATCGCGGCTAACAGAGAGCTGAATCGTCGCGCCGTGTCCTCGGCAGTCATCTTCCCACCTGTAGCCTCCTGGACTCGCGTATTCAAATCTAAAGTGCACAGAAGTCTCAAGACACCATTGAATACTGCTTCGTTGGTGTCATTTGCAGCCTGCGTCGCCGTAGCGTCCACCGCTGCTTCTGCGCTGTCGCTCGACGACGCGGTGTTTACGACAAAAGCCGCGTCGGCGTTTACGCCATCATCACACACGCCACACATATCTCCCCATACCCCACGCGATAAATCTGATGGTTCGCCTCCAAGTGCTACCATCGCTTGAAATTCGTGCCACCATACGGAATTTATCGTGGCGAAGCATCCAGTGCTCGCGCGTCCCTCGAGCCTGCGCGGCGCAAACGGACCTAGTTGCATGCCAGTGAACGCGACACCGACACCTAATGGCGACGCAACATCGTGCAGCGCTTGAGCAACGTCCATCGTCAATGCATTCGGGGTTTGTAAACGTCTAGCATAGACTTCAGCGACACGTGCGAGCTTGCTGAGACCTACTATGACGCCATCTTTTGGGACGTAGCCGACGTGGATAACTCCGTAAAACGGCATGAACGTCTTGGCACATGTGGAAAATACCGGGATGTCGCGCACGAGCACGATATCGTGCGTACCATTTGCAAGCGCATCAGCACTCTCGGACACGCTCGCATTCGCACTCGCTAGATTTTCTTCATGAAAGAGCGCCGTCCCCAGAGCCGCCGTCGCGCTCGCCCCGTACCCTCTCATGGCAAAAGTCAGCGCTTTTGCTACGCGTTTAGGGGTGTCTAAAAGCCCTTCGCGCGCGACGTCTTCGCCTAAACCATGAAGAATGTCCCTCACGCACTCCTCTACGCGTGCTCGACGTCCAAGTTCGTTCGCATCGCTATCTGTATTCTCCCCCATCTCCACGCTCTCATCGCCTTCGCTCGTGCTCGCCTTGCTCATCCACGGCGCATCGTCGTCTAGCCTCACGACCACCTGCGCGGTGTCATCGCACGACATCGTCGTCGTCATCGCGCGAGAATCCACGCGCGCGCGTAGGACCGCGCGTCGTCCACTGTCGACGTCACGCGCCGTCGTGCGGTCGTGCGGTCGTGCGGTCGTGCGGTCGTGTGTGAGGGGTACATACACACGCACATGTACATGTGTGTACCCCCGATCAATTCAAGCCGCGCGAGGGCAGAAAAGGGCTTTGCCTCGCGCGCGCATCCGCCTTTCACACGCGCACGGCGTACGTAGAACCATGGTGAAGTTCCTCAAGGTGCGTGTTTGGAACGATGAATGATGCGTGTGTGTGTGTGTGTGCGCGCGCGCGTGCGTGTGTGCGCGAAGCGCGGCAGGGGCGAATGCGCGCGCGCGAAGACGACGGCGAGACCGATGGGGTGGCGCGCGTGCGGTCGATCGCGGCACGACGATTGCGGGCGCGAACGCGGGTGCGCGAGCGCGCGATTGGAGTGCGATGCGAACGAGATGACTGATGAGATATAATGTGTTGTATACGTGCGCAGCCCGGTAAGGTTGTTGTTGTCCTTCAAGGCCGCTACGCGGGCAAGAAGGCTGTCATCGTCAAGAACAATGACGATGGCGCGTCTGGCCGCAACTACGGTCACGCCCTTGTGTGCGGGCTCTCGACCATCCCGCGTAAGGTATGTATAGTTTAAACGACAGTGCTGACGTGTATTTGCGCGGTTTCCAAACGATGGCGCGCGCGGCGACGGCACTTCGGCGTCGTCACGCGTGTTGGATCGCAAGCAAAAACCCTATTTCGCCCGCGAGAGCGCGCTTGTCGACGCAACGCGCGCCTGCCTGCAACGACGATGTACTGACGACGATACTTCTTACTTAACACGTTCAACATAATAGGTGACGAAGAAGATGGATGAAAAGAAGCAAGCCAAGCGCTCCCGATGCAAGACGTTCATCAAGAACATCAACTACAGCCACCTCATGCCGACGCGTTACACGCTCGACGTGGATTTCAAGGGTGTCGTGTCCACTGACTGCTTGGACAACTCCACGAAGAAGGTTGCGGCGCAAAAGGAGGCGAAGAAGCTCCTCGAGGAACGTTTCAAGACTGGCAAGTCCCGTTGGTTCTTCACTCGCTTGGCCTTCTAAGTGCGGCGCAAGACGCATGAGGTCGCACTAGGCGATAAAGACTTTAGTCGGTGGGGGTGTTTCTTGGAATCAATAGCGGAGTTTGATCCATTCGTGTCGGTGCGCGCACTAGTTAGCATATAAAATGTGTTATGCCACATCATCACGAGCTAATCTAATACATCTCCTTGTGTCTCGTTTCGTTAGAACGTGTTTTTCGATTATTACAATTCGTATATCTCTTGTTCGTTCCGGCGTGCGTGTGTATAAGCTCGGGACGACACAACCTATTCATCTATGTAAGCAAAAATAATAAACCAAAGTAAGACAATATAAGATTACGCCGCCTTGGCGACGCGCTTCAACATGTTAAAGTTGTCGGAGATGATGGTGGTGGACGGCGAAGAGCGGTAAGTGATGCCGTTCGCCTTGGCCCAAACCTTCAACAACGGGCGAAGCTTGTGGTAGTTGTATCGCGGCATGGTCGGGAACAAGTGGTGCTCCAATTGCGTATCCATACCACCCCAAATCCAAGTCTCGAGCGGACCGGCAACGCATTCGGCGTCGCGCGTCGATCGGAACTGCCCCTCCACGTACTCTGGAGATTCACCAAACTCCATAATCTCTTCACTTTGGTGCGTGGCACTCACCAAGGCACCGACGAGGAACCCACTGAGCGTGATGGCGCCGACGGCCACTTGCCACGGCATCATCGTCGCCAAGAACACATAGTTTGCGCCCAAGAGCACCAACTCCTTCTTGTCCTTTCTCGCCCACGCGGTTTGGAACGAGTGGAATCGCCAGAGCCAAAACATGATTGACAACAGCGGGTAACCATAGATGTGCTGGAACTTGCGCATAGGGTGGTCGGGGCGACCGCTTTCCGTGGGGGAACGCAAGAAGAAAAACGGCTCCATCATAACGTCGTTGTCGAGGTGCTCCTCGTTGGTGAACGAGTGGTGCATAGAGTGCTTTTGCATCCACCATTCGACGCTGTGTCCGTTCAAGAGCGTAGGCATGTATCGCATCAAATCGCACCACGGACCACGTCCGTGGACGTAATCGTGACCTAACCAACCCGCTTGCTCCATACCAAGTCCCAACAAGATGGTCGCGATGATGGGGTGCGAGTACGCGAGAAACGTGCCGCTCGCGTACAAAGCGACGACTTGGAACAACGCCCAAGCTTCTTTCAATGGCTCACGCTTGAAAAATCCATCTTCTGCGAGCTTATCGCGCAATTCGCTAAACGCCATGCTCACCGCGTACGATCGCTCATTCGGAAGTTTGCTCTTATCCACTGGCGGGTCGCACCGAGGAAGCTTGCTCAAACGCTTCAAGGCCAAATCCGAACCGTTCGGTCCGTAGGAATGCAACGCGTAGAACACATCCGTGGCGTCGCGGCCGTCAAAAAAGTACAACCACCGTTCACCACCCGGGTGCGCCTTGGCCCAACCTCGGCAATCGTACCACTCGTCACCAATCTTCACTCGAATGGGTTCATTCTTGTCCTTTGCCGGGCCGTCGTACCCATCGTACGTGGGCATGGCTAACGGCGAGGCGCTCGCACCGACGGTGCGCACCAACCCACGCGGCGACGACGACGACGACGACGACGCGCGCGTACGCGACGCCACGCCCCCGCCCGCACCCGCGCGCATCGTCGTCGCACTCGCACTCGCACTCGCACTCGCGCGCACCCAACCTCGCGGTCGCCCAGTCGCGCGCGCGCCGCCCGTCACCGCACGTCTCGCCGCCGCGCCCGCATTCGC
>Ga0181556_1001772_pt1 | contig 20958 bp, 26 predicted proteins | sample 011ome_14_FD_148651 | JGI IMG/M metagenome (GOLD analysis project Ga0181556, IMG submission 148651) | Coastal salt marsh microbial communities from the Groves Creek Marsh, Skidaway Island, Georgia - 011505AT metaG (spades assembly) | ecosystem: Environmental > Aquatic > Marine > Intertidal zone... | reverse complement strand
TCGTGCAGCCGAAGCAGATAACGGTGTTGAGATTGCTTATAACGCCCCAAGCGAAGGTGCGTTGATGTGGTTCGACCAAATGGCGATTCCTGCAGATGCACCAAACCCTGATGGCGCACACAAGTTCTTGAACTTTATCATGGATGCGCAAAACATGGCTGCTGCGTCAAACTATGTTTACTATGCAAACGGTAACAAAGCATCTCAAGAATTCTTGGTCGAAGACGTGATTGGCGATCCCGCGATCTATCCAGATGCTGCGACTTTGGAAAACCTATACACTGTCACGCCATATGATGCGCGTGTTCAGCGTTCTGTAACGCGGTTGTGGACCAAAATTAAGTCTGGCACATAATTCGATCAAAGCCCGCACAAGCACTGTGCGGGCTTTTTAATCCATTTTGGGGATGCATCATGGTACAAGTCGCCACACCTAAACCCGTATTTGCGCCGTGGGACGACCCCACGTTGGCTCCGTTGATTCAGTTCAAAAATGTCACAAAGCGCTTTGGCGACTTTGTTGCGATCGACGATATGACCATCGATATTTACGAACGCGAATTCTTTGCTCTACTGGGCCCGTCTGGTTGTGGGAAAACCACCATGATGCGCATGCTCGCGGGCTTTGAGCGCCCAACCGAGGGCAAGATTTTTTTGGGTGGCCAAGACATTGATGCCATCCCGCCGAACAAACGTTCGGTGAACATGATGTTCCAATCCTATGCGTTGTTCCCGCATCTGAGCGTTTGGGACAACATCGCGTTTGGCCTGCGCCGGCAAAAGCTGCCCAAAGACGCAATCAGCGATCGTGTGAATGAAATGCTGCGTTTGACGCGCCTGTCGAAATTTGCGCATCGCAAACCGCATCAGATTTCTGGCGGCCAACGTCAAAGGGTTGCGTTGGCACGATCTTTGGCACGCGCGCCCAAATTGTTGCTTTTGGATGAACCCTTGGGCGCGTTGGATAAAAAGCTGCGCCAAGAAACCCAGTTTGAATTGATGGATATCCAAGAAAAGACTGGAACCACCTTTGTGATCGTGACCCACGACCAAGAAGAGGCGATGACAGTCGCCAGCCGTGTGGCGGTTATGGACGAAGGTGTCATGGTTCAAGTGGACACACCTGCCCGTATCTATGAGGCACCAAATTCCGTCTATGTCGCGGATTTCATCGGTGATGTGAACATCATCGAGGGCCGTGCAACGCAAACGGACGAAAACGTCCATATTGCGTGGGCCGAAGGTCAGCCAAATATCGTTGGCACCGCCACAGATGCATCATTTGGTGTGGGTGACGCGGTTCACTTTGCGATTCGGCCCGAAAAGGTATCGATTTCTGCAGAAAAACCTGCGGATACGCCAAATGCCTTTCAGGGTAAGATTTTGGATATCGCATATTTGGGTAATATTTCGACTTACTACGTCAAGATGCCATCGGGTCAAACGATCAAAGCACAAACCGCAAACACCCGTCGTTTATCGCGTCGCGATTTTACATGGGATGATTCCGTTTGGGTATCGTTTACCACGACCGCTGGCGTGTGTCTAAAGGGGTAGATCATGCGCCGTTTTGCCCTAATATCGGTTCCATATATTTGGCTTTTGGCCCTGTTTTTGGTGCCATTTTTGATCGTGATCAAAATTTCACTGTCGGATACGGTCATTTCGATTCCACCCTACGCACCGACGTTGACGTTTTCCGAAGGATGGGGTGGCATTGTCGCGTTTTTCAAAGGATTGGATTTCGAAACCTTTGAATTCCTGATGTCAGACGATTTGTATTGGAAGGCGTATCTTTCCAGCCTTAAGATCGCGTCCATCGCAACCTTCATGACGCTGCTGGTCGGATATCCCATTGCGTATGGGATGACACGCGCTGCGCCTGAATGGCGGCCAACCTTGTTGATGCTGGTCATTTTGCCGTTTTGGACATCATTCTTGATCCGCGTTTACGCGTGGATGGGGATCTTGGGCCAAGAGGGATTGGTGAACCAAGCCTTGTTATGGCTAGGTCTCATCGATCAACCCTTGGTCATTTTGAATACACCCACCGCGGTCTATATCGGGATCGTTTACACGTATTTGCCCTTTATGATTTTGCCGATCTATTCAGCCTTGGAAAAATTGGATGACAGTTTGCTTGAGGCCGCAGAGGATCTGGGGTGTTCGAAACTGTCGGCCTTTTGGTTGGTAACATGGCCCTTGTCCAGAAATGGGATCATCGCCGGATGTTTCTTGGTCTTTATTCCGACCTTGGGGGAATTCGTTATTCCTTCGTTGTTGGGCGGATCACAAACATTGATGATCGGTAAAGTGCTGTGGGAAGAATTCTTTTCGAACCGCGATTGGCCTGTGGCCTCGGCGGTGGCGGTGATCTTGTTGTTGATCTTGATCATTCCGATAGTTCTGTTCCAACGCAATGAACAAAAACAGCGCGAGGCCGAAGGATGAGACGTTTATCTTGGTTCAATACAACGGCGCTGACATTAGGCTTTGCATTCTTGTACCTGCCTATGATCATCTTGGTGATCTATTCGTTCAACGCATCCAAATTGGTGACGGTCTGGGCAGGGTTTTCAACCAAATGGTATGGCGAGCTTTTGCAGAACGAAGCATTCCTTGACGCCGCATGGGTCACAATTCGGGTTGCTGTTGTGTCGTCAACGTTTGCTACGATTTTGGGGACGATGGCGGCTTATGTTTTGGTCCGCTCAGGCCGTTTCTGGGGACGCACGATGTTCTCGGGCATGATCTATGCCCCTTTGGTGATGCCTGAGGTAATTACAGGCCTGTCTCTGTTGTTGCTTTTCATCGGCATCGGTTTGGACCGCGGCGTTCTGACGATTGTTTTGGCGCATACCACGTTTTCGATGTGTTATGTGTCTGTCGTTGTCTCGTCGCGCTTGGTGAGCTTTGATCAATCCTTAGAAGAAGCAGCGCAAGACTTGGGATGTACGCCTTTGGAATCGTTTTTCCTTGTGACACTTCCGATCATTGCTCCTGCGGTTTTGTCAGGGTGGCTGTTGGCGTTTACCTTGTCATTGGACGATTTGGTTATTGCCTCTTTTGCCTCTGGCCCGTCTTCGACGACGTTACCGATTAAGATCTTTTCGGCCGTTCGATTGGGGGTCAGTCCGGAAATCAACGCATTGTCGACCATCATGATTGCGATTGTGACGATTGGTGTTGTGACCGCATCGATTGTCACAAAACGAAATGCCGTTCGGCAGCAGCGCGATGAACAAATGGCCGAGCGTGCAGGTGAATGAAACGCGTCTATGAAGCGGCGGCATATGGGGCAGATCCGGTCCGTGATTGTTTTTGGACAACCACCGCACCGGGCCCCTCATGTGACGCGGTTTCAGGGGAGATCACCGTGGATGTTGCCATTGTTGGCGCAGGGTTCACGGGGATTTCCGCCGCGTATCATCTGGCCTCTGCGGGCGTAAAAGTTGCGTTGTTGGATGCCAATTACCCCACCTTTGGTGCCACAGGGCGCAATGGTGGGTTTTGTTGTTTGGGCGGCGGCAAGATCACAAATAAACAGCTTGATGCACGCTTTGGTCAGGATGAGCGCAGGCTGTATCGCGCAACCGAAGTGGCTGCGGTCGAGAATGCGAAATCTCTCATCCATACATTGGGTATCGACGTAGATGCCCATTCCACAGGTGAGACGCAGTTGGCCCATAATCCCCAACGCGCGGCAAGTTTTGTCACCGATCAAATCCACGTGATGGACGATTACGGCGTCAATGCAACGCTTCATTCAACCGAAGACTTGGCCGAGCTGGGAATGAAGGGTGCCTTTCACGGCGGTTTGACCATACCGATTGGATTTGCGTTAAACCCACGTAAATTCGCGCAGGGCCTTTTGTCTGCGGCTATGGACAAGGGGGCGATGGTCTTTGCACAATCGCCCGTGTCGCGAATTGATCCGATGCCAAGCGGATATCACCTTTGCACAGATCACGGGCGGGTGGTGGCGAAACGCTTTATCATTGCGACAAACGGATATTCGTCCGATGACATGCCCGATTGGATGCGCGCCCGATACATGCCTGTTCAATCGTCGGTCATCGTGACGGACCCGATTTCGCAAGAGCGACAACACGAACAGGGGTGGTTCAGCGATCAAATGGCGTATGATACCCGATTTTTGCTGCATTACTTTCGCAAGTTGCCCGATAACCGGTTTCTGTTTGGCATGCGCGGTGGATTGAAATACACCCGCGGATCTGAACGCGCGATCCAGAAACTCATCCGACATGACTTTGATGCCATGTTTCCAAGCTGGCGTGATGTGCCCACGGCGCATTATTGGTCCGGTTTGGTCGCGTTGAACCGAACGCTTGCCCCATATGTTGGGCCCATCGATGGATACGAAGGTGGATTTGCAGGGTTCGGATATCATGGCAATGGCGTCGCCATGGCAAGTTACGTGGGCGGCATTCTGGCGGACTTGGCGCAGGGAAAGACGACCACGTATCCCTATCCTGCCGCCTTTCGCGACGTGCCGAAACGATTTCCATTGGGGCGTAAACGCCGATGGCTGTTGGCCCCAATCTATCGTTTGATGACCGCTTACGAAGCTTAGGTCCCGACTGGCGTTTTGACCTTGCGGGCTTTGGTGCGTTCCAATCCCAATTGCGCTTCGCGCAAAATAATGATGACACCCGCCGCGATGATGAGCCCCGCACCCACCAACATTTGCGGTGTTGGGATCTCGCTAAACACAAAATAGCCAATCAAAATCGAAAACACCATGGAGGCATATTCAAACGGTGCCACGACAGATGCGGGGGCATAGCGATAGCTTGATGTTTGTAATATCTGACCCACACCACCCAAGAGACCAACAACCACAAGGATGGCCGCAGTCAAAGGATCGGGAACCGCCCAACCAAACGGGATCGTAAACAAAGAGACGACGGTTGATGTCAAAGAAAAGTAAAACACAATCGACGCCGTGCGCTCGACCTGCACCATTTGGCGGACATGAATTTGCGCCATCGCAGAACACAATGCACCAAACAGGATCAGCATCGCACCAAGCGCGGCCGTGGTTTCCAAATGCGTTTGTCCGATAAACGTAAGTCGCGGTTCCAGCACAACAAAAACGCCCAACATCCCCAATCCGACCGCCGAATATCGAAAAACACCCACGTTTTCGTGCAAAAATATTGCGGCCAACACAACCGTGATCAGCGGCGCAGCATAGCCCAGTGCCGTCACTTCGGGCAGGGGAAGCATACCCAGACCTGCAAAGCCACAAATCATGGCCGATGTGCCAATCAGGCCACGGAAAACATGCGCTTTGGGCGACACGACCGACAGCCCTTGGGACAGATCTTTTCGCAGATACATCCACACGAAAATGACAGGGATGGCAAAAAAGGACCTAAAAAATACGGTCTGTCCTGGTGGAATTGTGTCTGACACATGTTTTACAAGCGATGACATCACGATGAAGGACGCGACCGCCAAAAGTTTCAAAAGAATGCCAGTAATCGGTTGCATGGTGATGTCCTAGGAACACACCATGCATGACGTTTTAGGATGACTTTGGCAAGACCCAATCAGGGCGTGGAAAATGGCAGGTATAACCATCAGGGTGTTTGACAAGGTAATCTTGGTGAAAATCTTCGGCTTCCCAAAATGTGACGGCAGTGGTTACCTTGGTCACCACTTTACCGGGCCAAATGCCAGAGGCGTCGACATCGGCAATCGTGCGCATGGCTTCGTCCTTTTGTGCATCAGACGTGTAAAATATTTCTGAACGATAGCTGTCGCCGATATCGTTACCTTGTCGATCGACGGTGGTTGGATCGTGGATTTGGAAAAACAGCTCAAGCAACTTGCGGTAGGTCACAACCGCAGGGTCAAATTTGATCTCGACCGCCTCGGCATGGCCTGTGGTTTTTGTACAGACCAGTTTGTAGGTTGGATTGTCCACGTGACCACCTGTGTATCCGACACGCGTGGAAAGGACACCCGGGATACGTCGGATCAGATCCTCAAGCCCCCAAAAGCACCCCCCTGCAAAAATCGCTGTTTCCATGACTGGCTCCTGACCGTTGAATGGCAATAGTTTGTTTTGTGATCCAAGCCCTGTCAATGTCCATATCAAAACCGTCACCTTTATCTTGAATCACAAACAATTTATCGGCTAGGTGTGGTGGGACAAAAGGGTAGGGACATGAGCTCAGGATTATTTGCACTATTGGATGACGTCGTGTTGATCGCGAAAACCGCGGCAGCATCGGCAGATGACATAGCCGCCGCGGCAGCCAAAGCCAGCGCGAAATCATTGGGTGTTGTGGTGGATGATGCCGCTGTGACGCCAAAATACGTGGTTGGATTTCCTGCAGCGCGTGAATTGCCGATCATTAAAAGCATTGCGTGGGGATCGTTAAAGAACAAGCTTTTGTTCATCCTGCCCGCTGCGTTGATCTTGTCACAATTTGCGCCTTGGGCCATCACACCTTTGTTGATCTTGGGTGGATTGTTTTTATGCTTTGAAGGGGCCGAAAAAGTTCTAGAGATGCTGACCCACAAGGACGGTGATGGAACCAGCGCCAAGACCAAGACCGAACAACAAACAATCGCAGGCGCTATTCGGACCGATTTTATATTGTCCGCCGAAATCATGACGCTTGCCCTTTCGACCGTGAACGGCGAAGCGTTCACAACCCAAGCCCTTACGCTTTTGGTGGTTGCGTTCTTTGTAACATTTTTGGTCTATGGGGCGGTCGCCATTATTGTCAAAGCGGATGACTTTGGCCTGCATCTATTGTCACGCAATCCTGATGGGGCGCTGGGCGGACTGGGGCGCGGGATCATCAAAACGATGCCCTATTTCTTGACCACATTGTCCTTTGTCGGGACCTTGGCGATGCTTTGGGTGGGCGGTGGCATTTTGATCCACGCGGCAGAGCATTACAATTGGCATATGCCCGAAGAATTGATGCACGCGGTGCAACACACAGTCGCGGGTGATTATCCCCTGTCCGGTCTTGTTCAATGGCTTGGCGGCGCTGCTTTTGCGGGTGTTGTTGGGTTGATCATGGGTGCGTGCATCGTGCCCATCGTGTCGATTTTTCATCGCGGTCATTGATCAGTCTTGATCGTTTGCACCGCGATGCCGGTTAGGCAAAGTCGTCTGCGGCATAACCTTGAATATATAGCAGCGCGCGCAGATCGGAAAAATTGATCCGGACATCGCATTGCGCCGCGACCGATGGCTTGGCATGGAGCGCAACGCCAGTCCCCGCACGATGCAGCATGCCAAGGTCGTTCGCCCCGTCCCCAACGGCAATCACGTCGGTTTCGGGAATGCCCAGCTTTGTGGTGATCTTTTCCAATTGATCGACTTTGGCTTGCTTGCCCAAAATCGGCAATCCCACTTTGCCCGAAAGGTGATCACCCTCGATAAGCAAGGTGTTTGCATGATTTTCATCAAAACCCAAATGTGCGGCGACCTTTGCCGTGAATGCGGTAAATCCGCCCGACACCAAGGCCGCGTAGGCGCCGTTTGATTTCATCGTGCGCAGCAGAATATCGCCGCCGGGCATATAGGTGATGCGTTCCACCAATACCTTGTCGATGATGGATGTGGGCAGCCCCTGTAGCAATCCAACGCGTTCTGTCAGTGCGGCATCAAAGTCCAGTTCACCGTTCATCGCGCGGGCCGTGATGTCTTTGACGCGATCGCCAACGCCTGCTTCATCAGCCAATTCATCGATACATTCTTGTTCAATCATTGTGCTGTCCATGTCCGCCAACAGCATTTTCTTGCGTCGTCCTGCAGACGGTTGAACAATCAAATCGATCCGTAAATTTTGCATATCCTGCCATACCGACCACTGGTTATCTGGCTGGACTGGAACCTCGAATTCAGCAGCCTCGTTTTGGGCTAGCCACCGAATCTCGTTTCCGCCCCAAGCATTTCGCAATGCTTCGATCAGGACAAGATCGAGCGTTTTTTCAAAGGGCGCAGCAATCAGCGTAACAGTAAACATAAGAGCCAAGTTTCCGATAGGGGACAAATCTGTCGCATTTTTTTGATCAAGTGCCGCTATAGCGATATTTTTCCGATTGTGAAAGCCACGTTTCCCAACTATCTCGGTCGGTGGGACACCTCTCCCCAACGAGAGGCGATTATCTGAAAGGGTAGCTACATGGCTATTAATAAACCATCTGCGCGTCCTGTACGCGCACAATTTTCTTCTGGCCCTTGCGCCAAAAACCCCACCTTTACACTTGATAAACTCGCCGATGCGCCCTTGGGGCGGTCTCATCGTGCTGCAGTTGGCAGAGTAAAACTCAAGGCCGCGATTGACGGTACACGTGAAATTTTGGGCATCCCTGATGACTATCGCATTGGCATCGTTCCTGCGTCGGATACCGGCGCCGTCGAAATGGCCATGTGGTCGCTTTTGGGTGCACGCAAGACAACCATGGTTGCTTGGGAAAGCTTTGGATCGGGGTGGGTCACAGATGTTGTGAAACAGCTCAAGATCAATGCAGACGTCAAAACCGCCGACTATGGCGACATCGTCGATATGGCCGCGATTGATTATGACACGGATGTTGTGTTCACCTGGAATGGAACCACCTCAGGGGTGCGCATGCCCACTGGCGATGTGATCCCTGCGGATCGCGCAGGTTTAACGATTTGCGACGCGACGTCTGCCGCCTTTGCGATGGATCTTCCATGGGATAAACTGGACGTCACAACCTTCAGCTGGCAAAAGGTTCTGGGCGGCGAAGCGGCCCACGGCATCTTGGTTCTGTCCCCGCGTGCGGTTGAACGGCTCGAATCCTATACCCCTGCGTGGCCGATGCCGAAACTCTTTCGTATGACCAAAGGTGGTAAATTGATCGAAGGCATCTTTGTCGGCGAAACAATCAACACCCCCTCAATGTTGGCGGTCGAAGACTACCTTGTTGCCTTGGATTGGGCACGTTCAGTTGGTGGATTGACAGGTTTGATCGCACGCGCAACGGCCAATGCGCAAGCTGTTTGGGATTTCTGTGCGCAACGTGATTGGATCGACAATCTTGCAAATGATCCCGCAACACGCTCGAACACGTCTGTCTGTTTGAAATTCACGGATGATCGTATCAAGGACGGTGCGGCCTTTGCCAAAGCTGTGGCGAAACGATTAGATGTTGAAAACGTGGCTTATGATATCGGCGCTTATCGCGATGCACCTGCGGGCCTGCGTATTTGGTGTGGCGGCACAGTGGAAACCACAGACATTCAAGCCATGTTGCCATGGCTGGAATGGGCCTTCGACCAAGAAATCCAAGCACAAGCATAATGAACTGTTCCCGTCGGACGCATCGCGTTCGACAGCTTTTGCCCATCTTCGATGGGTGGGCAAAAGCTTCCCCCTTGTTATAGAAAGCTTTTAAAATGGCACCCAAAGTACTCGTTTCTGATGAACTTAGCGAAACCGCTGTTCAAATCTTCCGTGATCGTGGCATCGACGTTGATTTTATGCCCCAGTTGGGAAAAGACAAAGAAAAACTGGCCGAAATCATCGGCAACTATGATGGTCTTGCGATCCGGTCGGCAACCAAAGTCACGCCAACGATCCTTGAAAAAGCAACCAAGCTCAAGGTCGTCGGCCGCGCGGGGATCGGCGTTGATAACGTCGACAAAGAGGCCGCGTCGAAAAAGGGCGTGATCGTTATGAACACCCCCTTTGGCAACATGATCACCACAGCGGAACATGCGATCGCGATGATGTTCGCGGTTGCACGTCAAATCCCCGAAGCCTCTGCATCGACACATGCAGGAAAATGGGAAAAGTCCAAGTTTATGGGCGTTGAATTGACCGCCAAAACTTTGGGCGTGATCGGTGCCGGTAACATCGGGGGCATCGTATGTGACCGCGCGCGTGGTTTGAAGATGAAAGTCATCGCCTTTGATCCGTTCCTCAGCCAAGAAAAAGCCGATAAAATGGGTGTGGAAAAGGTCGAACTTGACGATCTGCTCAAGCGTGCTGATTTTATCACCCTGCATGTGCCTTTGACGGATGGCACGCGAAATATCCTAAGCCGTGAAAACTTGGCCAAAACCAAAGCGGGCGTTCGTATTATTAACTGTGCCCGTGGCGGCTTGGTTGATGAAGAGGCATTGGCAGAATTGCTGAAATCTGGTCATGTTGCAGGCGCTGCATTTGACGTGTTCTCGGTTGAACCTGCGAAAGAAAACCCGTTGTTCAACCTTCCCAATGTTGTTTGTACCCCGCATTTGGGCGCTGCCACGACCGAAGCGCAGGAAAACGTTGCCCTGCAGGTCGCGGAACAGATGTCCAACTACCTTTTGGATGGTGCGGTTGAAAATGCGTTGAACATGCCATCAATGACCGCAGAAGAAGCCAAAGTTATGGGCCCTTGGGTCAAACTGGCCGATCATTTGGGCAACTTTGTTGGGCAAATGACAGATGAACCCATCACCGCGATTAACATTCTGTATGACGGGAGCGCGTCCAAAATGAATCTCGATGCGCTGAATTGCGCGGTGATTGCAGGGATCATGAAAAAGGCAAACCCGGATGTGAACATGGTGTCTGCACCGGTGATCGCCAAAGAGCGTGGTGTTAAAATCTCAACCACGAACCAAGATAAATCAGGCGCCTTTGATGGCTATATCAAAGTGACCGTTGTGACCGGAAAACGTGAACGTTCAATTGCAGGTACGGTCTTTAGCGACGGCAAGCCGCGGTTCATCCAAATCAAAGGCATCAATATCGATGCCGAGGTTGGGGCGCACATGCTTTATACAACAAACGAAGACGTTCCAGGTATCATCGGCACGCTGGGCGGCACAATGGGCAGACATGGTGTGAACATCGCCAACTTTACCCTTGGGCGCGCCGCTGCAGGGGGCGAAGCGATTGCACTTTTGTATGTTGACGAAGCCGTAGATGCAAAGGTGTTGGCAGAGCTCAGTGCATCAGGATTGTTCCAACAGGTCAAACCATTGGTCTTTGATGTTGCCTAATCGGGCAAAACGAAGGGCGGCGTATGATGCGCCGCCTTTTAAGATGTCAGGCCAAGGACACGGCCGAACATGCTGAAAAATCATCCGCACACAGGATGAGATCCCCAAGGGGTCGGCGCAGAACGGATCCAAACTCCGGGCGCTTGACCAAATCCGCAGGCACGGTAATTGCCATCGAAAACGCCTGCTCTGCGCTAATTCCGATATGGTTCACAAGATTGGAGACACCTTGCAATTGGGTGACATGCGCTCCGGCAAGGCTGCCTTCTGCGTTGATTAACCTTCCATCTTCGACATGTATGATTTGGTCATATAATTCGAATTGATCTGGGCCCCCGACCGTTGGCATTGCATCTGTCACCAAAAACATTCGATCTTTGACGGGGCGGGATCGAATTGCCATCGCGATCAGGTCATAGGACACATGCACCCCGTCACAGATTAACCCGCAGTAGGCATCGGAATTCAGTGCGGTCACAACCGGCCCCGGATCGCGATTATAAATCGGCGGCATCGCGTTGAACAAATGTGTAAAGCAGGTTGCCCCAGCGGTTAGGGCCTGACGTGTTTGGCCATCGTTTGCGGCGGTATGTCCGATCGATATCACAACCCCCATTTCGGCCAATTCGGTAATTTGATTGGTGGTGATTGCTTCTGGTGCGACGGTCAGTTTTACAAAAATATCTTGGGCGCGCAGTTTTTGAATGGTTTTTTTTGTCGCATCATCAAAGGGGCGGATCATGTTTTGGTCGTGGGTGCCACGGCGCTCAACCGAAATATGCGGCCCTTCGATATGAAGACCGATAAGCCCGTCTTCATCCTTGGTGTCGATAATCATCTCAGCGCAGCGTTCAATCACGTCTGCCCCATCGGTGATCACGGTGGGAAGGATGGCATAGGTCCCCAAATTTCGATGTATGTTGCGCATGTGGACGATTTGATCGGCGGACGTCGCGGTATTGACCAAAATACCACCGCCGCCGTTGACCTGGACATCAACGAAACCGGGGGCGACGATGCCGTGGATGCGGGACACCGATGCGGTTTCGGGCAAATCGTCGATGCGACAGGTTTGCGCAATTTTCCCCGCCTCAACACAAAGCCCTAGGTCGTGGTGTAGTGTTCCATCGCTGAAAACTGCGTTCGGGTAGATCCATGTTTGATTATCCAATATCCCACCCCATCGTTGTCTTTGGATTTTGTACCGCATTGCTCCACGCAGCATAGGCCGCCCCACGGCCTCCACTGCTGTCCCCACCTTGTGCAATCAGAATTTTTGGCCGCTTGAAATTCGGCAAAAACCTTTGGTCAAATGCCTGTGTCAGATCTTCGGCGACACCAGCTATATTCGAAAGACCGCCACCGATGACAAACACATCGGGATCTAGGATAAAAGATGCTGTGATCAACATCTCTGCCACGATCTCGCACCACGCAGACCAAGCGCGGGCGATGTCGCCGTCTTGGTGTCTTTGGTTGGCTATTTCAATCGGGCTCAGGTGTCGGCCAATAATCTGTGCGGTGATTTTGGTCAAACCTGGACCTGAAATATAGCTTTCATAACATCCCGTGCGTCCACATCCGCATGGCAGAACGCCTAAACCATATGCGGCAATCAGGTTTGCAGGCGCCGCGACATGACCAATTTCGCCGCCAATCGATCGCGGATCCGACAGCAACCGTTGATTGACACAGGCCCCGCCCCCGACACCCGTGCCCAATATGATGCCAACGACGGTGTCATAGGGTTTGCCGCTCCCAAAAACCGCTTCGGACAGGGTGAATGTGCGGCAGTCATTCAAATAATACACGTCACCGCCCACGGCATTTTGGATGTCGGATTCAATCGGGTGTCCAGTTGCAGGCAAATTCGCAGTTAGGGCGCGGCCGCTTACATCGATCAAACCTGCTGCGCCAATTCCCACGGGCATTGTTTCATTATGGCTTCTGGCCCACTGGATTTCGTCACAAATTGCGCGGACCAATTCGGGATATGACGTGGGTGTTGGAACCCGTCGCTTTTCGACGATAGTCCAATTTTGATCGAAAATCTGTGTTTCGATCTTGGTTCCCCCCAAATCAATTCCCGTTGCGATCATGCGGTGACCTCATAGAGCGTTACGCCGCTGACCACGCGGCTAAGCGTACCTTTGCCCGCAAATGGGTCATCAACATTGAACCCCAAGTTATGCGACCATGTTGCGGCTTGGACTTGGGCCAAACCCAGTGCAAGCGGCGCAAGCCAAGCGGTATTGATGTTGGGTAGTTCGGCGAATGACAAGGCGGTCACCCTGTTGTTTGGAAATTGTGCTTTGATCTCTGCCTCTAGGTGTCCGTCGTCAGATAATTTGGGACACGAGAGCTGTTTGAAGCATAGAGGCTCTGGTCCAATTTGAGGTTGATTATGCAGCTTGCTTTTGATGTTGCAAGCGACGATTTTGGATTGTCTGTTTTTTGATCTTTTCCCTTTCTCTGATGATGTCTTTGTCTCGTCCGAAGTAGACATCCGCTGGTGTGACGTTGCCCAAACTTTCATGGTAACGATGGTTATTGTAATACTCGACGAATGCCTTGATCTGCTGTTCAAGGTCGCCGGGCAGATAATAGTTTTCCAAAAGGACGCGGTTTTTCATGGTTTGGTGCCATCGCTCGATTTTACCCTGAGTTTGGTTATGGAGCAGCTTACAGGTACGCAAGACTGCAAGCTGACCGTAACAGGCAAAGATGTGGAGCAATCAGAAAAACATCTCGCATGGAACGGACATGGCTTTGATGTAAGTGATGACGTGCGGGAGGCGAAGCTGGGAGCTACACAGAAGCTAGTTCTTGAGCTGATCCGCGAATACCCGCGCTGTACGCAGAAATACGTTGTGGACACAATTGGTAAAGATCAGGGGCAGGTCGCAAAAGCGATCAACCGTCTGATTGAGCTGGGCCTCATCGTGAAAAAGGGTGTTACGCTTTCGGCTCAATAGCTGTCATATCTGTCATATCTATCATATGCGCCATATAAATATGACAAGTATGATAGGTATGACAGGGTTTGTGCCAACCTACTCGTTTAAATATTATTCGGGATCATGGCCGCATTAAGCTACATTGCCCACGAGCGATAGAACCACGCCCATTATTTTCAATGAATTGCATATCTGGGTAGAGCTGCACATCAAAGTGACCTTTAAAATAATAATATTCCTTGATCCCAACGTTTGGATCAGTGTGTACATAATCGACTGGATACTCGTCACATTTTACGCGGCCAGCGGTAGTACTTAATGAGCATCATGAAATTATTGCAGTCGTTCCTTTGTCTATCATTTTAACTGCCCATTGCCATTTTTTTGATCTTGGTTTGAGTAAATGTAATCCAAATCGCTATAGACCGTAACATTGCAATGATATTCAGTTACACGCGCATTATTAAATTCTATGCAGTTCTGCTTTGCACCCCAGAAAAATTACTAGCCCCAATCCAGTCTTCAAATGTATTAATCAACTCAGGTTCACCAGCAATAATGAACTGATCTGAAGCGATTGCCGCACTTACACTCTCCTCTCCTAACCATACTTTCGTGAGTACAGACAAAGTAGTCTCTAGATAAAAATGAACATCTAAATTTGGGTCAATTGGGCCGACATCGGGGGCATCAATCCCAGAGAAAATAAACCACCAGTTCGCGGATTTACTGGGACTTCCAAGAAAGTTTATCTGCATCACTGCATTTCGTTTCGGGAACTTTTCTAAATTTAAGTTTCTTCTAATGTCCCACACCAATAGCCCCTCATCTGAACTTTCTATATGGTGTTTATGACTTATCCACTTCTTGCCCCAGCTTCCTATGCTAACGATTACGTCAAGTAATTCTTTGCCCGCATCTGTTAGGATGTATTCTGATTTGTTATCGGCAGTTCTAATGATGGTTAGTATTCCGTGGTCTTCAAGTTCTCGTAATCTTTTTGATAACAGTGTTGGCGACATTTTTGGAACACCGCGTCTAAGTTCGTTGAAATGCTTAGACCCTAAACAAAGTTCGCGGACAATTAATAATGTCCAACGCGTTTCTAATACTTCAGCTGCCATAGCAACTGGGCAAAATTGCTTGTAAGAGGCAACCATATAAACTCTCCATTAAGACTTGTTATAGACCAGTAAATCATTAACTTATCTCAGTAGCAAAGAAAAATGACACGTGCATGACATTACTCAGATTTATGCTCAACACTGTGCAATCTCCTTAAGTTTTGAAGACTAATATGTTGAAATAGCTGTATGAAAAACGGTAGAAGTACGGTTGGGCAATTATCAGCAGGCAATTCTAGCAGGCCATATGGTTCCAGAAAAATAGCTAATCTTGCCACTGCGAGCCTTCTGCAGGGTCAGGCACAGGCTTTGACACAAACAGCGGTCACCTTGCATTGGAAGGCTATAGCGTCGCTCTGAGACTTTGTGCGGAGTAGATGGCCCCTGCCCCAAAGCATCACCGTTTCGTTCAGCTTACCTCAAATGAACAATGCTCTGAAAACATCAGAAGCCGCAGGAAACGTGTTAACAGCTGTAAGTGAGGGTGAGCCGACACCTATAAAAGCATCGCGTTTAATGGTGCTTATAGATAGCTACAGGCGCACTTGGGAGCTAACAGACATTGAGGAACGGTGCGGGATTTGGAAGCAAATTAGAAGTGCTATTCCCACGCCGACACAACGATTTAACCAATGTCTGATCATTCAAGACTTTGTAGGTACACTTTTTGTACTAGTAACGGTCTACATAGTTATTAGCATCCAACTTGCCAACAACGAGGAGAAACGAAATGTTTGAAGCAAGTGGCGGGCCAGTTAATTTTATCGCAGTTTTGGTTCCTGCGTTAATGGGAGCGTTCTACGGGTTTAAATGTCTTTTTAACACTGACAACGCAATTTCAGAATGGGGCATTGGCGCAGGGTCAGAATTCATGGTGAAACTAGCAGGTACTTACTGTGTTACACAGGGAGTGATGTACATCATTTTATTGCTCACATCTTTATCTGGTACGTGGGCATTATTTGCCTTTGGAACCATCCAAGCTGCACTCTTCCTAGTTTTTGGATACACAACGGTAAAAGGTAAATGGGCTGAAGTAGAAGGTGTAAACGCCACAAATGAAGGCATCATCGTTCCTGCTATTCTTTTAGTCTTTCACCTTTACATTATGTTCGCGATGGGCGGTATGATTTACGGCTGATAAAGCGTTTCATATTCTTTTAACTGAGGCGAGCTTGATAGTTAGCTCGCCTCAGTTTTTCCGCATCTTTAAAGTACAGTTTCTGTACTAGTAATAACAAATTCAATGAAACCTACTGGGAACAGCAGCCAAGCACATTCTGCTAACCAAAAATAATATGTAGGGAAATGAAAATGCCAATTGAAGTAAAAAATTTCGCAACTCAAGCCGACGAAGCTAAGGACATGCCCAATGCAAGAATGGAGGCAGTGAGCGTTTTAGGTCAACGTGTAATGAAGCTTACACTTGCTCCAGAGTGGAAATGGTCAACTGATATTAAACCAATCGTAGGGACACCAAGCTGTCAGGCCACCCATACTGGAATAATCGTTGAAGGTACCATCCACTGTGTATGCGATGATGGTTCTGAAGCAACCTACACAGCTGGTGACGCATACGCTATTTCACCAAATCATGATGCTTGGTGTGTTGGTGGCAAGCGTGCAGTTGTGTACGAATTTGCAGGCATGTGGGGTGAATGAGAATGTCGCTCTATGAGAAAATTAAAGCCGCTCAAGATGCAAAAGACATTGCAGGCTATTTGGCCTGCCTGCACGACGACTTTGTTTTTGTAAGGCATCAGTCAGGCACTGAATTAACAAAAGCAGAATGGATGCCTACCGTCACGGCCATGATGGAAAGCAGCTCCTTGGAGTTCAACAAGCAACGTTGTTTGTATGAAAATTCTGAAATCATGGTGGAACACTCATTCATGAAGTTTCCCGATGGCACGGCAGAAGCGGTACTTGTCGTCAATCATATAAAAAATGGGAAGATTATACGTGTTGAAACTGGTGCAACGCCAATAACGTAAACAACCTCAACCAACAGGGAGAATACAAATGAAAAAATTCCTTATTCGCCGCGATATGGAAGGTGCTGGAAGCATCCCAAAACATGACTTGAATAATGCAGGAAAAGGATCAGAGGAAGTTTTAGAAGCGATGCGTTCCGAAGGTAAAAACATTATGCAGGAACAAAGCTATGTTGTCGGGGATGCTATTTTTTGTGTTTATAATGCTGATAACGAAGAGTTAATCAGAGAACATGCTGAGCGTTCAGGGGCGCCCGCAAATGAAATTTCGGAGATTGGAACAGTAATTAAACACAATACATCCTTCGTAAGTTAGAAGGTGATAGGGTTAAAAACAACCAAACAACAGAGACATCGTTCAAGGGGGTTACTTGCCCCCTTTTTTCTCTTGATTGGGCATTGGGATTGCTAACCCAGTTAGAGGTTCAATAAACAGCTCAATTTCTGATCCCTTTTGTACTCTCTCGTGTGCTTCTTCAGGCCCCTCATCACTTTCTTTCGGAGGTAAATTCCTGAACCAAAGAGTTTGGTCATCTGGTAGCTTCAAATTCATTCAAACCTCACTAGGTATCCAATAGTGAAAATTGGGGGAGACAAGGAGTTCATATCAGGAAGCGTCTCTCCCAGTTCAGGGCATACTTCTTATCTGAGGAGGTGAAGTACCCCAGCATCCACCCATGACTGCGGAGTAGACACATTTTACTGTGGGACAACTGCTCAGAAGAAAGAAGTACACTTTCTGTACTAGGTGAGGATGCTGAAGTCGCTAATCTTTCATAATCAATAAATGGGAGATTGAATATGAGTTATACAGCTGTAAGAGAGTTCACCCCTTATGACGGTAAAGATACAGTATTAGAAGCCCGCTTGAAAAGAGCTGTGGGCGCGATGGGCAATCATGGTGCCAATTCAATGCTTTTCAAAGTCATTATTGGAGATCGTGCTGGCGACTATGAAATTTATAATTGGTATGAAACCGTAGGCGCTGGTGCAAGAGCGATGAAAGGCTTCATGACTGACCCAGAAATGATGGCTGTTAACGCCGAACGTGCAGCAGACCCAGTCGCTGAGATGCGTGGCCCATGGGTCGGTAGAGTAATCCATAATAATACTAAGGGTGATACAAGGATGGTGAGCGTACACAGAGATTACGCGGTATCGCGAGGTGATGTGCCTAAAATGATGGAACTTGTGCCTGAATTGCAAACAATTACAGATGACTTAAACGCAGAATTGGGCGTTGGCGTACCGTTATTCGCGGAAAATCACCAAATGATGAGAGTAGTTTATCGCTTCAAAGATTTGGAACATTGGGGAGATAGTGTGGACAAGATTGCTAATGATACAAATTTTGCATCGCTAGTAGAAAAAGCCAATACAATTGGAGCTCTAACCCAATCCCGAGTTCTTATGAAATTAAGCTAATCCCGAGACTACTTACCAACAAACTAGGGTCAGCCAAAAAGATGGCTGACTTAATTTCTAAATTGAAGGGAATAAATAATGCTGTTTCATGTAACACATACTCATGATTATCAAACATGCATGGCTCATCGCGAAGAAGCGAGAAATGAATTTAACGATGGTTTCACGAAAGCCGCAGCAGCGAATAAAGTTCAAATTCTAGCTACTTATAACAATCGTGGTCGCCACACACGCATCTGGATTTTAGAGGCACCTGATTATCATGCAGTAGACAAAGCGTTGGAGCCAATCCTCAAGTTTGGAAACTATGACATCATGCCCGTGTCGGCGATGTGATCAAACCAGCACCTATGAGGGTACCAACAAATGCCAATACTCAAGAGACTAAACGTTAATACTTTCACCACCGAGCAAGATAATGATGCGTTTATCGCTGAATTAACTGAAATGTGGCAAGAATGGAGTGGGCCAAGTAGCCCATCAAAAATCTCTGTTGATATTAATAAAGACCGCAATAATCCGCTACGAATGACCGCGTTTGTTACCATTGATGGTGAGGATGCGATGTTGGCGGTAAATGAGTGGAGTAAAGCCGTCGTTCTGCCAACACGTGATAAATATCAACATGAAAACATAATGATTGATGCTGATCTAGTCGCAACCATCATAAAATAATTTGCGACATTGAGCTTAAATTAGAAATTGGAGAAAGATCATGCTTTATGAAAAGTACGCGCTTGCATGGGATACTCAAGACATAGATATGTTGGAGAGCTTGTGTCACCCAGATTTTGAGATGGTGATGCACTCATCAGGTTCTGTTGCATCAAAATCAGAGTACATTGATCGTGTCGGCCCGCTCATACAAAAGATTAAGCCAGAAAGTATGCGGTGTTTATATGAAAATGACGATGTGTTGGTGATGCATTTCTTCATGACGTTTCCTAATGGCACTAAGGACGCTGTTCTTTACTACATCCAAAAGGAAGATGGCTTAATGCGTAGAATTGAAACTGGTTCTACACCTTTAAAATGAGTAATATATCGGGAGGAACCGAACATGCCCAAAGGCTACCTAGTCGCGAATATTCGCGTAAACGATCCAGAAGTTTTCAAAAAATTTTCACAAACGGCTTTACCAATCATAGAACAATATGGCGGTAAAATTCTTGCACGCGGCCCGCACGCTGATCGCCATGAGGGTAATCTAGCTGGCGTCGTGACAATGCTTGAATTTGAGAGCAAAGAAGCTGCTGAAAAGTTCTATTTCAGTGAAGATTATCAAGCTGCAAAGGCAATTCGCGACACTGGATGCGATACCGATTTAATGATTATTGAGGGAATGTAAAAATGACAAAGAAACTATCTATAGTAAGGTTTAAACCAAAGCCTGAACACTTTGATGAATTTGTAAAAAACATTCAAGATTGGCATAATCAAGTATTTGCCAATGGTGATCACAGACTAATGCGCACCGATGACGAGGTAGTTGCGATCGTTATAAGAGACAGTGAAATGCTCCAAGAAAACGTAAAACGAGGTGTTGCTTGGTTAGACAGTCAGCGGCCTCTTCTTCAGGAATACAATGAAGTAGATCGCCATACGATACCTATGACAGGCGATTTAGTAGAATAGGACTTAAACTACGGAGACACTAAAATGATTAAAGCAGAAGTTGTTCTGACCGCTTTAGATAAAACGCTAGCAATGCGCGACCTAAGTCACCTGACATGCAACAAATTTGCATCGTGATCTGTAACGAAAATAGTTTTTCTGTAAACAGTTTGACAATAAATTGTGGGCAGTGCTTCCGTTAACAATTCAACTTGAACCAAAATTCAAGCATCAGAGTTTTGAACAATAGCACACGACGCAAGGTGCGCGCGTTGCATTTATTCAAGAAAGCAACAAGTCGCCAATAACGTGAATTAACGCTTGTCCACGTCGATTTGCCTGGCTCTATGTCTGGCTGTAAAAACCGAAAGGCCTAGCTTTTTACCGCTAAGTAATAGAAATGAATGGCGATCCCACGAGGACTCGAACCCCGAACCTACTGATTAGAAGTCAGTTGCTCTATCCAGTTGAGCTATGGGACCGCTGTACGTTTCCTAGCGGTATTTCGGCAGGAATTCAAAATGAAATTGCGTTATTGAACAAATTTTCCCGCTATCGCGACATCTGGGTTAGATATGTGCCGATTGCCAAACGATCCGCATCGCTTAGTTTGGATGTGTTTTCGATCACTTCGGCCATCTTGCCTCCTGCCATATCATAATCTGGGGTAAATCCTGATTTCAGATATTCGGCAATATCTTGCGCCGTCCAACCCAGTGCATCGGCTGTGATGGCAGGAATTTTGCCTTTGCCGTCTGGGGTGGCAGCACCCTGCATCCAACGGCTGGCGTCCACCCCGCCCAAGGCAGTGCGCGGGGTATGACATTCGG
>Ga0181556_1001768_pt1 | contig 21017 bp, 24 predicted proteins | sample 011ome_14_FD_148651 | JGI IMG/M metagenome (GOLD analysis project Ga0181556, IMG submission 148651) | Coastal salt marsh microbial communities from the Groves Creek Marsh, Skidaway Island, Georgia - 011505AT metaG (spades assembly) | ecosystem: Environmental > Aquatic > Marine > Intertidal zone... | reverse complement strand
AAGATATGGCGCAAGAGCCCTATGTCGATCTGTGTCACAGCTTCAAAGCCCATCCGCTCGTAAAGCGCCCGCGCTCTGTGATTGTCACCGGCGACCTCGAGCCGCACTTCAGCATAGCCCTGCCTGCGGGCCTCGTCGAAAATCGCATGAAGAAGCGCTGTTCCGACACCTTGCCCTCGTGCCGATGGCTCAACTGCAAGGCCATCGATCAAGAACCGCTCGTTGTCGGTGTCGGTAATGAGAAGGGCCATGAGTACAGCCCGCCAGAGCGCACCGATCACGCCATAGATCGCAGCCATGTCGCTCAAGCGGCCATCGACCAGCGCACCTTCGAACGTCTTGAAGCCGGCAATCCCGATAAGTCGGCCGCCCGGATCATGGGCGCAGAAGGCATGGTCTAGCCCGAGCGCCCTTTGGATATAGGCTGTTGCCCGGTGTTCGGGCCCCATGACCCGCCCGAGCTTGCTGCCAAATGCCGACCAGTAAAGCTGCGCGGCGGGGGCGATGTCGTGGCGCTGAACGCCGCGGGTGATGTTCATGACCGACAGTCCTGATCCTGTGCGGCAGGATGGCCGAAAATCGCATGGATTGCCAATTGTTGCTGCAATGGCTAATCGGCATGCAATGCAGGATCGAGCATGACCCAGATCACACCTAGCAAAGCGTTCCGGCAAGGGCTGCGCCGCAGCTTGCCTTTTGTGGTGATCGTTGTGCCTTTTGGCACGCTGTTTGGTGTGGTGGCATCCGAGGCCGGGTTCGACTTTGTCCAAACGATGGGCTTCACAGCTCTCGTGATCGCAGGAGCCGCGCAGTTTGCCTCGCTCCAGATGATGCAGGATCATGCGCCGATCCTGATGGTCTTGTTGGCCGGGCTTGCCGTGAATATGCGGATGGCCATGTATTCCGCCTCGCTCGTGCCTTATCTCGGAAAGGCGCCGTTTTGGCAGAGGGCGCTCGCCGCCTACGTCCTTTTCGACCAAAGCTATGCCGTAAGCCTTGAACATTTCGAGCGCGAGCCCGAGATGACGATCCCGGCGCGGATCGGCTTCTTCATGGGTGTGGCGGTCCCGATTTCGATCCTGTGGTGCGGTGCCACTGCATTTGGCGCCTTGGTCGGTTCTGCGATCCCGTCGTCTATGGGCCTCGATTTCGCCCTGCCAATCACATTCCTTGCCCTGATCGGCCCGATGCTCAAATCGCTCGCGCACGTTTCGGCCGCGGCCGTTTCGGTGGCCGGCGCCTTGGCGCTGGGTTGGATGCCGAGCGGGGTCGGCCTTTTGATCGCGGCGGGATTGGCAATGCTGACAGGCGCGGTTGTCGAGGAGTGGAGCAGCAAATGGGCGCGCTAGGCTATTCCACGGCCGAGATCTGGCTGATCATTGTGCTTCTTGCTGTTGGAACCTTTGGGTTGCGCTTTTCGTTCCTCGCCATTCTTGGCGACCGCACCCTACCGCCGTTCCTGCTGAGGCTCTTGCGCTATACGCCGGTCGCGGTAATCCCCGGCATGGTCGCGCCACTGGTGCTTTGGCCGGCGGCTACCGGAGGCGAAACTGATCCTTTGCGCCTCGCGGCAGCGGCGGCCTCGCTTTTCGTGGGGGTCACAACGCGAAATGTGATCTGGGCAATCTTGGCCGGCGCCGCTGTTCTGCTTGGAGGAATCTGGCTTACAGGCCAGCTTTGATCATTGCGTCGATCTGGGCGGCGGCAATCGATTTATCGTCGGCGTCGTCCTCGTGATATTCGATGCGGGTTACGCCCGGAAACTTGGAGAATTGTTTTTCAAGCTCGTTCGGGAAAAAGGTTACGCCGATGCTCTCGAACCCCGGCAGTCGTTTGAGGATTTCCGAGGTGGAAACTGTGCAGCGTGCTTCGCCGACCGGGCCGTAGACCATTGTCTCGCGAAGGGCCATTTCCGCGACTTCAGCAGGCACCTGAAGCTCTTGAATGACCGTGTAGTAGGTCTCGCGGGAATGATAGGAGATGTAGTAGTCCAGAACCCTTGGGGTCACGCCAAAGATCAGGTCGTTCCGTTCGGGAATGGTGGCGTGTTTGAACGTCCCTGCTGGATCCCACAAAACGCGCTGGCTGGCATTGATCAGCAGGGCGGTATGCGCCCCGCTGCCCGAGCCGACCGACTTCATCGTGATCAGCGTCAGCGAGGGGGGCGCGTCATGGCGGTAGATGCTGGCCTCGACCAGTTCATCCGGCGCCCAGACCGCTTCGCCGGGCACACAGGCGGCCAAAGCGACAGGCAGCCCAAGAACGACGAAACGGCGGTTGACCATGTTTAGGCCTTAGGCGCCGACAAGCGCCAGGAAGACCACAACGACCAGAATCACGATGACGGCTTTGGTGACAAAGCTTATGAACCCGTTAAAGGTCTTTTCCTGGGCGTGGACGTTCATGGTGCCGTGCTTGTGTTCGGCCATTTTGAGGCTCCTGTCAGAAAGGTGTTTCGGGGCTGAATAGACGATATCTGGGCCCCTGTCACTCCTTGGAAGTGGCGTGTTTTGTCGCGTTGGGCTGCGCGTTCAGATCGCTGGCCAGACGAAAACCAATCCGGTCGGGTTCCTCGATCTCTTCTTCCGCTGGAAGGGCGATCAGCATGACGTTCAGTTGGCTGACGTGCTGAACAAGCTGGGTTCGGGCGCCGTCGTCGGTGGTGCCGTAGAACGTCAGGATATCGGGATCGAAATAGCCAAGACCCTCGATCCGAACGACGCCGGCCTCGCCGCCGGTGAAGCCAAGAGCGACCTCTTGGTCTTTATTAAGCTGTTTTTCGAAATTCTGGATGTAGAGGATCAGGCGCTCATAGGCCCACCGCGCCTCGCTCTTGTCCTCGGAATATTGGAAGTTTTCTGGAAGCTCGCTGTCCATGGCGCAGGAAGCGTCAGGATTTTTGTGAACCTCGTGCACCATCGGCAGGATCGCGTTTTCGACAGCCTCCGCAGAGGTCGAGATCGTGCTTTGCGGGCTGTCTTTGCGGCTTGACTGATTCATCGTGTTCCCTGCCTTGTCGGTTCGACACTATCAGCTTCTGCCGCCCTAGCCAGCCTGCCAGCGATAGGCACCATCCTCGCCGGTCCAGCGGCGGGCGCGGCCGGTTTGGTGCAGGTGGTTGAGATGTGCGATCGTCTCCGCAAGAGCCATGCCATATTCGCCGTAGCCAATTTCGCGTTTGAATAGCGGCACGAAACATTCGCCGCCGCGTTTCGGCTCTGCAAGGTGATCGAGAAGTCGGCCAAGCGCACCGACATGGTTGTCGGCAAGCTGTCGCAGGCGGGTCGGCAGGCCGGTGAACGGAAGCTTATGGCCGCCAAGCACGAAATGGTCTTCTTCGGCAAAGTTTGAAAGGCGGTCGCATGATTCGAGCCATTCGGCAACTGGATCGGCCTCGGGTTCATTGGCATAGACGCCAAGGTTTGGGCTGATCGAGGGCAAGAGTTGATCGCCGCCGATGACAAGGTTGTCCTCAAGGCTCCAGAACGTCGCGTGCTCGGGTGCATGGCCATGTCCGATGTGTGTGACCCAGCTGCGGCCGCCAATCTTGATTTCCTGCCCTTCGACAATCCTGTCATAGCCAGCAGGAAGGGAATGCACGCAATCGGCAAAATTGAAGGGTCGCTCGGTGCGGCGCTGCTCATAGAGCGCCGGATCCATGCCCGAGCGACGAAAGAAGGCGAGGGTTTCCTCAGGCGGCACCGCATGGACATCTAGCGTCAACATCCGGGCAAGGAGCCAGCTGGTGCGGGTGGTTGCAAGGGTGGCCTCATGCGCGACGAACCAGCCGGCAAGGCCGATGTGGTCGGGGTGGTAGTGGGTAATGATCACCCGCCCGACAGGCTTGCCCCGCAAGGGGCCTGACAGGATCGCCTCCCATATTTCGCGGGATTTGCGGGTGTCAAAGCCAGTGTCGAGGATCGTCCAACTGTCGCCTTCATCGAAGGCGTAGACATTGACGTGATCGAGCGCCATCGGCAGCGGCAGGCGCAGCCAAAGCACTCCTTCGGCGACTTCATGCGCCTCACCGGGTGCGGGCGGCTCGTCGAAGGGGTAGCGGATCAGACCCTCGGCGGCGGTCAAAGCCCTAGGTCCTGAAGAGGCACATCCACAAGTCCTGCTGCTCCTGACATGGCATGAGTCAGCAGCGCCTGATGCTCGGGCAGGATGCGACGGATATAGAAGGCGGCGAGCGCCGTTCGGGCGGCGTCGCCCGTCTGCGCCGCCATCAGGTGATAATGGCCGCCAAGAACCCGGGCAAAGGCGCGAAGATAGGGCACGGCTCCGGCGAAACGGTCGTTCATGTCGGACTGGGAGGCCAACCACTCGGTCGCCTCGCGCAGCGATTCGGCGGCGTTCCAGACCGCTTCGGCCAGATCGGGATGCGCGCCGCGGGCGGCTTCGGCATTGGCTTCGATCTCGTCGAGCAGGCGGAAGGCGGCCTCGCCTCCATCCATCATCTTGCGCCCGACGAGGTCCATCGCCTGAATGCCGTTGGTCCCCTCATAGATCGCCGTCACCCGCACATCGCGCAGGAACTGGGCGGCGCCGGTTTCTTCAATGAAACCCATGCCGCCGTGGATCTGCATCCCCATCTGGCTGACCTCGATGCCGGTATCAGTGCCAAAGGCCTTGGCAATCGGCGTGAGAAGGGCTGCGCGGGCTGACCAGCGCGCATCGCCTGTGGCATTCGCCATGTCGATCGCGACGGCGCAAGCCAAGGCGATAGAGCGAGCGGTAAAGACATCGCCCTTCATCGTCATCAACATCCGCCGAACATCGGGGTATTCCGAGATCGTGCCAGTGCCGCTTGCGCGCCCCTGTTTGCGCTCTTGCGCATAATCCAGCGCATGTTGATAGGCCGCCTCGGCCACGCCAAGCCCCTGAACGCCCACGCCGAGCCGCGCGTTGTTCATCATGGTGAACATCGCCGCCATGCCGCCATGCGGTTTGCCGATGAGCCAGCCCTTGGCACCTTCGAATGCCATCACAGCCGTCGGCGAGCCGTGCAGGCCCATCTTGTGTTCGAGGCTAACGACCCGCAGGGCATTACGCTCGCCAGGATTGCCGTTTTCATCGGGGATCAGCTTGGGCACCATGAAAAGGCTGATGCCTTTGGTGCCAGCGGCGCCATCAGGCAGGCGGGCCAGAACGAGGTGACATGTGTTGGCGATGAAATCATTGTCGGCCCAGCTGATAAAGATCTTCTGGCCGGTGATGGCAAAGGTGCCATCTTCCAGTGGCTCGGCCTTGGTCCGTAGCGCGCCGACGTCCGAACCGGCCTGCGGTTCGGTCAAGTTCATCGTGCCATGCCATTCGCCGCTTATGAGCTTGGGCAAATAGAGCGCCTTGAGCTCGTCGCTCGCGTGGTGTTCGAGCGCTTCGATCTGGCCTTGGCTCATCAACGGGTTGAGCTGCAGCGCAAGGCAGGCACCCGACATCATGTCGTTTACGGCGGTCGCCAGAGTCTGCGGCAGGCCCATGCCGCCGTGATCGGGGCCCGCGGCCATGCCGATCCATCCACCATCGGCAATGGCGCGATAACCTTCGCCAAATCCGGGCGAAGTTCGGACGACGCCGTTTTCCAGAACCGCGGGATGCAGATCGCCTGCGCGGTTGAGTGGCGCAAGCACCTCGTCACACATCTTGCCCGCTTCGGACAGGATTGCCTCGGTTACATCGGGCGACGCATCAGCGAAACGGTCGGTTCCGGCAAGGCCGGCAAAATCGACGATCTTGTCGAGAACGAAGGCGATTTCAGAAACGGGCGAACGATAGGGCATGGATGTCATTTCCTTGCTGCTTGGAAAAAGCTGCTGCGGTCTGTATGTCGGCGAGTTGACGGCAAGGTAACGCTCTGCCATCCGCCAGCAACAGAAACGCAACGTCATGACTCTGACAAAGACCGAAGTTTTAAAGGCCGAAGCCGCAGGGCTTGCCCGTGCGGCCAGCCTTCTCGGGGAAGGTGGCCTTGTCGCGTTTCCGACCGAGACCGTCTATGGCCTTGGCGCCGATGCCCGCAACGATCTGGCTGTTGCAAAGATCTATGAGGCCAAGGGCCGACCAAGCTTCAATCCCCTGATCGTGCATCTGCCCGATCTCGAAGCGGCCCGCTCCTTGTGTGAATTCACCCCCGAAGCCGAGCGTCTGGCCGATGCCTTCTGGCCCGGCGCGCTGACCCTTGTTCTGCCGCTCAAACGGGGTTCCGGCATCTCGCGGCTTGTAACGGCTGGGCTTGATACCTTGGCAATCCGCGTGCCGGATCATCCGGTGGCGCAGGGGCTGTTGCGGGCGTTCGGTGGGCCGGTCGCGGCGCCTTCGGCCAATCCCTCCGGCCGGATCAGCCCGACCCGCGCCGCCCATGTGACGGCAGGCCTTGGCGGGCGGATCGAGGCGGTCGTAGATGGCGGCGACTGCGACGTGGGCCTTGAATCGACCATCGTTGGCTGCTTGCCGCAGCCAACTCTTCTGCGCGCCGGCGGCCTGCCGGAAGAGGTCATCGAGGCGTGCCTTGGCTATCCTTTGGCCCGCTCGGTCGAGGCGACCGATAATCCTGTGGCTCCCGGTCAGCTCGAATCCCACTACGCACCGAACGCAAAGGTGCGGCTCAATGCCGAGGTCGTAGAGCCGGGTGAAATCCTGTTAGGATTCGGTCATGTCGACGCGCCGATCAACCTCTCGCCTTCAGGCGATCTGGTCGAAGCGGCCTCGCGGCTGTTCGGTTGCCTGCACGAATTGGATGCGATGGGGGCAGAGCGGATCGCCGTCTCGCCGATCCCCGACCACGGCCTCGGGCGCGCGATCAACGACCGACTCCGCCGCGCCGCTGCGCCGCGCTCCTGATCAGGAATTATTGCGCTCGATATAGGTGCGAAGCTCTTCCGCTTCGCGCCGCGCCTCGCGCAAGCCATCCATCGCTGCCCGAAGTTCGGCTTCGGTTTGCGAGATCTGATTGCTCATCTCGGCTTCACGCTGTTGCAGATAGGTGATCGCCTGATCCCGGGTTTCCTCGGCTTCGTGCAGGGTCTGCGCCATGCGTTCAAGCTCGCCGATATCGGCCTGCGTGACGCGTGTGAAACGGTTGACCAGCCAGCTGGCAAACCAGCCAAGGCAGAAGGCGACGAAAAGGATGACCGCGGTCGCCAGAATAAACTCGGATCTGTTCATGGTACTGGGTTCCCTATCATTCAGTGACGGTTTCGCCATCTTCGGCGGAGGGCGCGTCCTGCGGTGTCTCTTTTGGCGATTGCTCTTCACTCGATGCAGCCGCGTCTTCGATCGCATAGATCCTGAATTCGATCCGACGATTTGCCTCACGGCCCTCTTCGGTGTCATTGTCGGCGATCGGGTCTTCTTCGCCATAACCTATCGCACGGAAGCTACCGGTCGGGACACGGCGCGAGCGCAGAGCGCTCAATACCGATTCCGCCCGCGACTGGCTTAGGTTCTTGTTCATCTCTTCGCGGCCCTGGCTGTCAGTATAGCCAGCAACCTCGATCGGGGCGTCCATACATTCGCGCAGAACCACGGAGATATCATCGAGGATTAGGCGCGATTCCGCGGTCAGGGTGGCTGAGCCGGGATCAAAGATGATCTTTCGGTCGCCCGTCACCGCAAGGATGTCGGCGACGCATTCTTCCGGTGTCGGGCCAGTCTCGACCTCGACCGTCTGTTCGACATAATTGAGATCCACCGAGAACTCAGAGGCCTGACCAAGTTTCTCGATGAAAAGACGCGAGATTTTTGCCGAAGTGTCCGGATCTGTGGTGTTGCCGCGCACAGCAACCAGATCTGGCTGAACGATAACCGAGCCATTGGTCAGCATCGACAGCGCCTCCAAACCGGCCAAAACCCGAACCGACCAACCTCTCGGCAATCCCTCGACAACGCGGGTTCCCATAGTCAGGTTGGCTTTGCCAAACCTTGCCATAGCGTAATTCTCGACAGTCATACTGGTCAGATCGTCTGGTACTCGCCCGCGCAGTTGGGCATGGCCCTCAGGGCTGAGGGTTGCACTGAACTGTGGGACGCCCTCGGGGGCGGCCTCGGGTGCGACTGGAAGCGTCGCGCTGAGCGAGAAGATATCGGGCAGGGCGTTCTCGAACTCGCCGACCACCGTGTCGAAGAGGTCTTGGGGGGTGCCTTCCAATGCGAGGAGGGAAATATCCGCGTCGGAAAGCGTTACTGTGCCGCCACCAAGCCGATAGACCGATTGGATTGACATCTCGACGGCTTCTGCCCAGAAACCCGACGGCACACCCAGCGCGACCGTGCAGTCAAAACTGTCTTCAAGTCCCGCCGCACGAGCCGCGGCCTCAATCTGTGCCGCTGTTTCGGGCGTGTCCGCGGCGCAGGCATCAAAATGTGCGCCTTCGGAATCAAGCGAAAACCGGGTCGTAAACGGCGTGATAACTGGGCGAGGCGCGCTGATCGTCATGGTCAGGTTGACTGTTGCCGGAGCGAGTGCGCGCAGGTTTGATTCAAGCTCAAGCTTCTGTTCGGGGCTGTCGCTGATCGCTGTGACCTCGACCGCCCCCGGAGCAACCGAAATTTTCGAGCGCGGCAGAATGGCCAGCGCACGAATGGCAAAGATCAGTGCCTGCCGCCAACCCGTCGGCATAGGATATTCTGCTGCCTCAAGAAGATCGTTGACCGGTTTGCCATCGGCAATCTCGGCGATCCGTTCCGAGATGTCTGCGCGGTCGGATGCGGATGGAATAAGCCCGATCAGCGAGACGCCAGAATCATTGCGCAGGATTTCGATCGCAAATTCCGGAACGGAGATCCCTTCGACATCCGCAACCGACATATTGTCGATCACGCGGCTCGCGTCGACGATGCTTCCGGCGATTGAGATAGAACGAAAACGCGCAGCCTCGCTTGGAGCCCGACCTTCGATAATCACCTGAAGGCCGTCGCCCAATACAGTCGCCCAGCCTTGGCCGTCATCGATCAGAGCCTCCTGAACCGAAATCACAGAGCGGTTTTCCACAACCGCAGCCACCGCAACGGCGGCAAAGTAGGACAGAACCGCCGCGACGGCGAAACTGGCAACCCGGATCAGGACGGTGGAAAGGCGTAGGGGCATCTGTTTTCCAAGTGGTTCCGGATTGTCTAGGCGCTCATCGCGGCGGGTTCAATCACACGAACCACGCGATGGCGAAAAACAGCACAGGGATAAGGCCCGCGTTCCGGTTCGAGCGGAACAGCATGAGGAGACGCTCGGGCGAGTCTGGATCAAATCGACCAAGCTGCCAAGCGAGATGCCAACCAAAGGCCCAAACTCCGCCAAGGGCAATGACCAGCGACAGGACCGAGCGGTCGATCACCGCCAGAAGCGTCGCCGCGCCCAAGAGGGCGACAGCGGCGACAAGGAACCGGCGCAGCCAGCGGGGCGAGGTATCGCCGAACAGGCGGGCGGTGGACTTCACGCCGATCAGGGCGTCGTCCTCGGTGTCTTGGTGGGCGTAGATCGTGTCGTATAATAGCGTCCAGGCGATGCCGGCCACATAAAGCACGACCGCCGGCAGGGCGATCGAGCCGGTATGGGCAACCCATGCCAGTAGCGCGCCCCAGTTGAAGGCGATCCCGAGAAAAACCTGCGGCCACCAAGTAAACCGCTTGGCAAAGGGATAAACCGCGACCGGCAAGAGCGAGATGACTCCAAGGATGATAGCGTTCGAATTGAAGGTCAGGAGAATGGCGAATGCGATCAGCGCCTGAGCAATCATCCACGCGGCCGCGCCCTTGGCGCTGACCTGCCCCGAAGGAATCGGCCGCGAGCGGGTGCGGGTCACTTGCGCGTCAAACTCGCGGTCGGTGATGTCGTTCCAGGTGCAGCCCGCCCCGCGCATCAGGAACGCGCCAGCGGCACAGCCGAGGCCGATCCAAAGGTCGGAAAGGCCGAATCGACCATCAGACAGGGCGGCAAGGCCAAGCCCCCACCAGCACGGCAGGAGGAGAAGCCAAGTGCCGATCGGCCGGTCGGCGCGGCTGAGGCGCAGATAGGGGCGGGTGGCCTTGGGGGCGATCCGGTCGACCCAGTTTCCCCTGACGGCGTCAGATACTTGCCCCTCTGGCGCTCCGCTGGTCCCGGTCATAAGCTTGCCCCATGGCTTCGAAAGTTCGGCTCTATGTAGATCAGCCCTTGGGGAAAGGGCAAACCGTCTCTCTCACAAAAGAGCAGGCGCATTATCTCTTCGGCGTGATGCGGCTCACTGCGGGGGCTGTCTTGTCGCTGTTTAACGGGCGTGATGGCGAATGGGACGCCGAGGTGGCCGAGGCGGGCAAGAAGGGCGGCAGCCTTGCCTGCACAGAGCAGACTCGCCCGCTGCAAATGCCGCCCGACCTTTGGCTTCTATTTGCGCCGATCAAGAAAGAGCGCACCGATTTCATCGTCGAAAAGGCGGTGGAGCTTGGCGCGCGGCGGATTGTGCCGGTCCAGACCGAGTATACCAATTCGGGCCGCGTGAAGCAGGACAGGCTTCAGGTCCATGCCGTCGAGGCGGCCGAGCAATGCGGCGGGACATACGTTCCCGAGGTGGCCGAAATGGAGCGGCTCGGGCGGCTTCTTGATAAGTGGCTCGGGGATCGGCGGCTCATGTTCTGCGATGAAACCATGCTTGGTGCGGCCACCGCTCTTGCCGGAGAAACCGGTGGACCGTGGGCGATCCTGATTGGCCCCGAGGGTGGGTTTTCCGAGGCCGAACGCACGAGGCTAAAGGCGCTCCCCTCTGCCCTTTCCGTCAGTCTCGGTCCCCGCATCCTTCGGGCTGACACGGCGGCTGTGGCGGCGCTGACATTGTGGCAATCCGCGCTGGGCGACTGGGCATGATCCGCGCCCGCCCCGAAGACTGGCCCGAGATCGAGGCATTCCTGAAGCCGCGCGCTGAATACGCGATGTTTCCGCTCAATAACGTCCGCTTCTATGGTTTTGATGGCGACGAGCCGCTTTCGCCGCGTTTCTGGATCAGGCGCTCGGAAAACGGCGAGCTGACCGATGTCTTGTCGATGACCAAGCAGGGTATGGTCATGCCCTATCTTCCCTCGGGCCATTTTGTCGCCGCCGCCAAGGCGCTTTCCGGCAGGGCTGCGGAAGGCATCGTCGGGCCGAAAGATCATGTTCGCGGGCTCAAAGCGGCGCTTGGTCTTGAGGATGTGCCGGTCATCCTTGACGACGATGATCCCCATTTCCTTTTGAACCTTGATCGTCTTGTGATCCCCGAGGGGCCGGGCAAGCTTGTCCCGCTGTCTGAGGCCGACCCCGAAACCATGATCGGTTGGCACATCGCCTATTCGATCGAGGCCATCGAGATGACACCAGAGCGAGCCGAAGAAGACGGGCGCAAAGCTTATCACAGCTATATCGAGCGCGGATCTCACCGTGTCTTGATAGTCGAGGGTGTGCCAGTCGCGACGACCGGCATCAATGCCCGCTTGCCCGAAATCGTGCAGGTGGGTGGGGTCTATACGCCGCCGGCACTGAGAGGGCGCGGCTATGCCCGCCGAGCCGTGGCGCTGCACATGGCCGAGGCGCGAGGGGAGGGCGCAACTCGAGCGACCCTCTTCGCCGGATCCGACATGGCCGCTCGCGCGTATGAGGCCATTGGCTTTCGGCGGATCGGTGATTGGAGCATTATCCTGTTCAAGGAGCCCGTGCCTCTCGATGTCTGATTTCCTTCGCCCTGAAGCTCGCGCCTTCCTTTGGCGCTGGTGCGATGTCTGGATCGCCCTCGGCTTGGGGGCGTTCGGGCTGCGTTGGGGGCTTTGGTCGTTCGGCATCCTGCAATGGCTTGGCTGGGCGATGGTGGCGGTGGCGGCTGTATTCCTTGTCTCCGGCATCCAGCGGGCGCGCTTTCGCAAGGGGGCAGGCGGCGCCGGCGTTGTGCAACTCGACGAGCGTCGCCTCTCGTATTTCGGCCCTGTTACCGGCGGCGTGATTTCCGCCGAAGAGATTTCCCGCGTCGCACTCGGCCCCGCGCCCGAGGGTGGCAACGAGTGGCGCTTTGCCACGCGCGGCGGCGAGCGACTTCACATTCCGGTGAATGCCGAAGGCTCGGATGCGCTGTTCGATCTTTTCGCCACGCTTCCGGGCCTGCGCACACAGGCGATGATAGATGCCCTCGACAAACCTCTCGACGAGGTGGTGGAAATTTGGCGGCGATAGTCGTTTTCGCCGGATTGACTTCGCTCGCCCAAGCCTACACCTGTGGCATTAGGAAAACGTGATGAAAGAAGCCGACCCATGTCCATCCCCCAGTCCGGTGGCGGCCTGATCGAAAGGCACGAGCAGCTTGCGGAATATCTTGCCAGCGGCTGCAAACCCAAAAGCGAATGGCGGATCGGCACCGAGCATGAAAAATTCGGCTATCTAGAGGATTCGCTGGCGCCGCTGCCCTATGACGGCCCGCGCTCGATCAAGGCGATTCTGGAGGGGCTGCAAAAACGGTTCGGCTGGGATCCGGTATTCGAGGGCGAGAATATCATCGGCCTGACCAAGGGCGGCGCAAACGTCAGCCTCGAGCCCGGCGGGCAGCTTGAGCTTTCGGGCGCTCCTTTGGAAACGATCCACCAGACCTGCGACGAGGTGAACAGTCACCTGCGCGAGGTCCACGAGATCGCCGACGAGATCGGCGCGCGGTTTATCGGCCTCGGCGCTGCGCCGATCTGGAAGCACGACGAGATGCCCTTGATGCCCAAGGGCCGCTACAAGCTGATGGACGGCTATATGAAGACCGTCGGCACCCACGGCACTGAAATGATGCGGCGAACCTGCACCGTGCAGGTCAACCTCGATTTTTCCTCCGAGGCCGACATGGTCCAGAAGCTGCGCGTCGCCTTGGCGCTACAGCCGGTGGCGACCGCGCTTTTCGCCAGCTCGCCCTTCCTCGAGGGCAAGCTCAACGGCCATAAAAGCTGGCGTAGCCGCATCTGGCGCGGCCTTGATAATTCGCGCACGGGGATGCTCCCGTTCGCTTTCGAAGACGGCATGGGATTTGAACGCTATGCCGAGTGGGTGCTCGATGTGCCGATGTATTTCGTCTACCGCGACGGCAAATACATCAATGCTCTCGGCCAATCCTTCCGCGATTTCCTCAAGGGCGAGTTGCCCGCGCTGCCGGGCGAAAGGCCGACGCTGTCGGACTGGGCCGATCATCTGACGACCGTGTTCCCCGAGGCGCGGGTCAAGAAATTTATCGAGATGCGCGGCGCCGATGGCGGCCCGTGGCGGCGGCTTTGCGCCTTGCCAGCCTTCTGGGTGGGCCTGACCTATGAGCAATCCTCGCTCGATGCGGCTTGGGATCTGGTTAAAGGCTGGGATGCTGAGACCCTCGAGGCGCTCCGCGTGGCGGCTTCGGTCGATGGCTTGCAGGGCAAGGTCGGCAAGATCTCGATGCACGATCTGGCGCGCGAAGCGGTGGCGATGGCCGATGCCGGCCTCAAAGCCCGCGCGCGGCCCGGCGCGGGCGGCATGGTGCCGGACGAGACCCACTTCCTCAATGCGCTGAAAGAAAGCGTCGAGACCGGCAAAACACCCGCCGACGAGATGATCGACCACTACAACGGTGTCTGGGAAGGCGATCTGACGCGGATCTACGCCGACTACAGCTACTAGGCGCTAGCCCTTCTGGCCGATCTTGGTCTCGGATCCGGCGCGGAGTCGGGCGATATTCGCGCGGTGGCGCCAGTAGATCAGGACCGCCAAAACGACCATCAGCCAGACCAGCTCTCCCCGCCCCAAAGCGGCGGCAAGCACGGGCGATAGGCCAGCCGCCGTCAGCGCCGAAAGCGACGAATAGCGCAGGACCACGGCGATCACGAGCCATGTGGCGCACGCGGCAAGGCCCAGCGGCCAGTGAAGCGCCAAGAGAAGGCCGAGGAAGGTCGCGACGCCCTTGCCGCCCTTGAAGCTCAGCCAGACCGGATAGCAATGGCCGAGAAATGCGGCGAGAGCAGCAAGCTGGGCCGCGCTTTCACCCGAATAGGCAAGCGCGATCAGCACGGCTACCGCACCTTTGCCGCCGTCAAGCAGAAGGGTCAGCGCGGCGGCAAGCTTGTTGCCCGTCCGCAGGACGTTGGTTGCGCCGATATTGCCCGAGCCGATCTTGCGCAGATCGCCAAGGTTCATCGCTTTGGCGAGGATCAGGCCGAAAGGAATCGAGCCAAGGCCATAGCCAATGGCGGCCCAAAGGGCCAAAACGCCGGCGCTGCCGCTTGAAAGGTCCATCAGGCTCCTCCGAATACCCGTTTGCCACCCACCCAGGTGCCGATGACTTTGCCCTGCATCCGGGCGCCGTCAAAGGGGGTATTCTTGGATTTCGACAAAAGATCGTCGCGGTTCAGCACGAAAGGCGCGTCGGGGTCGAAAAGAACGAGGTCGGCGGGGCAATCGGCCATCAGGCGGCCCGAGGGCAGGCCGAGACGGCGGGCCGGATTGAGCGAGAGGGCGCGGAAGAGCTTGGGCAGGTCGATCTGCTCGGCGTGATAAAGGCGCAGCGCAGCAGGAAGGAGCGTTTGCAGGCCGACCGCGCCGCTCGCCGCCTCTTCGAAGGGCAGGCGCTTGCTCTCTTCATCCTGCGGCGTGTGCATCGAGCAGATGATGTCGATCAGGCCGCTTTCCACCGCCTGAACCACGGCAAGGCGGTCGCTTTCGGCACGCAGGGGCGGCTTCAGTTTGAAGAACGTCCGGTAGTCGGCAACGTCAAACTCATTCAGCGTCAGGTGATGGACGCCAACGCCTGCGGTGATGTCGAGCCCGTTGCGCTTGGCGCGCTCGAGGGCAGGCAGGGCGCGGGCGGTGGTGATCTGGTCGGCGTGATAGCGCGCGCCGGTCATCTCAAGAAGCGAGATATCGCGATCAAGGCCCATGCGCTCGGCCATCGGGCTCACATCGGGAAGGCCGCGCAGCGAGGCAAACTTGCCTTTCGTGGCCGCAGCGCCTTCCGACAGGATCGGCTCTTGCACATGGCCGATGACGAGCGCGCCTAAAGAGCGGGCATAGGTCAGGGCGCGAGCATAGACCTTGGTATCAGCCACCACGCGGTCGCAATCGGTAAAGGCCACGGCGCCGGCATCCTGAAGGAAACCGATTTCGGTCATCTCGCGGCCCGCGCGGCCTTTGGTCAGCGCGGCCATCGGCAGGACGTTGACGATCGCCTCGGCCGCGGCGCGGCGGGCGACGAATTCGAGGATCTCGGGCGAGTCGATCGCGGGGTTGGTATCGGGGCGCGTTACGATGGTGGTCACGCCACCCGCCGCGGCCGCCTTGCCTGCCGAGCGGAAGCTTTCCTTGTGCCGCTCGCCCGGCTCGGAAACCTTCACGCCGATATCGACGATCCCCGGCGCAAGGCAAAGCCCGCCGCAATCAATGACCTCGCCCTTGGCTTCCGGCGCTTTGCCGTCGCCGCTCTCGACGATCTTGCCCTTTGCGACGCGCAGCCAGCCGCGCGCATCGGTCAGCGTGACCGGATCAATCAGGCGGGCATTGGTGAAGATGATCTCGCTCATGCCCAAGCCCCCCGTTCATTCTTGGCGGCAGCGCGGCGTTCCTTGAGGTTGCGCGCCAGAAGGTCCATCGCAGCCATGCGAACGGCCACACCCATCTGGACCTGAGTCTGGATCACCGAGCGGTTGATGTCGTCGGCAATGGTGCCGTCGATCTCGACACCGCGGTTCATCGGGCCGGGGTGCATGACGATGGCATCGGATTTGGCGCGCGAGAGCTTGGCGGCATCAAGGCCGAAGCGGTGATAATATTCGCGCTCGGAGGGGACAAAGCCGCCGTCCATCCGCTCTTTCTGGAGGCGCAGCATCATCACAACGTCAACGTCCTTGAGGCCCTTTTCCATGTCCTCATAGACCTCGACACCCAGCTCGGCCGCGCCCGCAGGCATCAGGGTGGGCGGGGCCACAAGGCGCACGCGGTTTTCCATCTTGCCGAGAAGAAGGATGTTCGACCGCGCCACGCGGCTATGGAGGACATCGCCGCAGATGGCGATCGACAGGCGGTGCAGCCGCCCCTTGGCACGGCGGATGGTCAGGGCATCGAGAAGGGCTTGGGTCGGGTGCTCGTGCCGCCCGTCGCCCGCGTTCAAGACGGCGCAATTGACCTTCTGGGCAAGAAGATCGACCGCGCCCGAGGCGTTGTGGCGCACCACCAGAAGATCGGGGTGCATGGCGTTGAGCGTCAGAGCCGTGTCGATCAGGGTCTCGCCCTTCTTCACGCTCGACTGGGCCATCGCCATGTTCATCACATCGGCCCCGAGCCGCTTGCCGGCCAGCTCAAAGCTCGCCTGCGTGCGGGTCGAATTCTCGAAGAACATATTGATCTGGGTAAGACCGGCCAAAACATCGCGGTGGGCGATCCCGTCGCGGTTCTCGTTCGCATAGCGGTCTGCAAGATCGAGAAGCGTCGTGATTTCGTCCGGTGCGAGGTGTTCGATGCCGAGGAGATGCTGGGCGCGGAAAGTCATGAGACCCTCTGTTCGGATTTTCCTGCTTATAGGAAGCGCGCCGCGTCGCGGCAAGGCTGGTTTGGGGTGGCCGATTGCCCCTGCACATTGGCGCCGATCCGTCCTATCGTTGGCAAATGGAATCTCACGCGGAATATTGGGCCTCGCGGGCGGCGCTTGAATGGCAGCTCGAAATGGGCGCCGACGAGGCGATGCTCGACTCGCCCGTCGATCGCTATGCCGCCTCGGCCGACGAGGCCGCGCCCCGCGCCGCGACGATTCCCGCCCAGCCTTCGCGCCCCGCAATTCCCGAGCCTGCGCCCGCGATCGACGCTCCTGCTATGTCCCGCGCCGCAGCCGCCAGAGCCGGGACGCTCGACGAACTGAGTGACGTAATATCGGGCTTCGAGCTTTGCGAATTGAAGCGCGGCGCCAAGAATACAGTATTCTGCGATGGCAACGCCTCGGCACGGGTCATGATCGTCGGCGAAGCGCCCGGGCGCGATGAGGATATTGAAGGGCGGCCTTTCGTGGGCCGCGCCGGCCAGCTTCTCGATCGGATGCTTGAAGCCATCGGTCTCAGCCGGACGAGCTTCGATGCAGAGAACGCCGTCTACATCACCAACGTCTCGCCGTGGCGCCCACCGTCGAACCGCACGCCCGATGCCGCCGAGATTGCCATGCTCTTGCCGTTCGTGCAGCGGCATATCGAGCTTGCAGATCCGGATATCCTCGTGATGGTCGGCAATACGCCCTGCCAGGCCCTTCTCGGCCAGACAGGCATCACCCGCCTGCGGGGCAACTGGACGCAGGTTTTGGGCAAGCCCGCTTTGCCGATGTTTCACCCTGCCTACCTTCTGCGAAACCCCGCCGCCAAGCGCGAAGCCTGGGCCGATCTTCTGGCCCTCAAATCCCGTCTCTCGTCCTCGAAGAAAGCCTGACATGAGCCGTATCGACGAAAGCAAAGACTTCATTCCCGTTCGCATCGCCGTTTTAACAGTCAGCGACACCCGCACGCTGGCCGAGGATCGCTCGGGCGATACGCTTGTGGGGCGGATTGCCGAGGCGGGCCACAAGCTCGCGGATCGCAAGATCATTCAGGACGAACGCGCGCAGATCGCCGATCAGCTTCGGGCTTGGTGCGCCGATCCCGAGATCGACGTGGTGATCTCGACCGGCGGCACGGGCCTCACGGGCCGCGATGTGACCGTCGAAGCGCACCGCGATGTCTATGAAAAAGAGATCGAAGCTTTCGCGACCGTCTTTACCATCGTGTCGATGCAGAAGATCGGCACGAGCGCGGTGCAATCCCGCGCAACTGGCGGCGTCGCCAACGGAACCTATCTTTTCGCCCTGCCAGGAAGCCCCGGCGCCTGCAAGGATGCGTGGGACGAGATCCTCAAGGCGCAATTCGATTATCGTCACCGCCCCTGCAATTTCGTCGAGATATTCCCGAGGCTCGACGAGCATCTTCGGAGAAAGTGATGCGCAGCTTTGACGAACTCTATGCGATCGCTGTTGAACGGAAAGGCAGCAAGGAGGCGGTCGAGGCGCATCTGCCCAAAGCCAGGACCAAGCCCGAGCTTGCCGTCCTGCCCCATAGCCGCTGGCTTGCCGAAATGGCGCGGGCAATCTTTCAGGCGGGGTTTAGCTGGAAGGTGATCGAGGCAAAGTGGCCGGGGTTCGAGGCGGCCTTTGAAGGATTCGCGCCGTCGCGTGTGGCGATGTACGGTGATGACGAGCTCGCCCGACTGCTCTCCGACAAGGGGATCGTGCGGAACGGCCCCAAGATTACTGCCGTGATCGACAATGCTGTGTTCCTGAGTGACCTGGCACGCGAACATGGCTCCGCCGCCAAGGTTTTCGCGGATTGGCCCGACGAGGATTACGTTGGCCTTCTCGATTTCCTGAAGAAGCGCGGCTCTCGGCTTGGCGGTCATACGGGCCAACGGGTCTGTCGCGCGGTTGGCAAGCCGAGTTTTATCTTCAGCACCGATGTCGTGGCGCGGCTCATCGCCGAAGGGATTGTCGACAAAGAACCTTCGTCAAAGCGCGACTTGGCGGCGGTTCAGGCGGCGTTCAATGGGTGGAGCGCCCGGTCCGGCCGTTCGCTGAGCGAGGTGAGCCGCCTCTTGGCGCTCACCGTCTGATCAGCCACCGGGGCAGCCGAGTATATCGACGGCGCGTTCCGTCCCCAGAACCGTGATCCGCATGGCCGAGCGGGTTAGCGCAATCGGCTCGCCCATGAGGTTCACCATCTCGGCGCTCGCGGTCAGAACGCCGCCAACCCGCGCGGCATTTGCCCCAGACACCCAAATGTCGCTGTCACCCGATTCGATGACGACAACTTCGGGCGCGCCGGTCGAAGGCACTTCAAGCCGCGCCGTAACTTTGACGCCCTTTGCCGTCGGCTCAGCTTGACAGACAACCGAGCCGACACCCACGCTTTGAGCAGATGCAGGTTGGTCGATCATAGCTGCGATGATGGCGGGGGTCTTGCGGTCATCATCCGTCATATCGAAGGCAAATTCGAAAGACATCGGTACGCAGATGTCATCGCAAACGCCGATTTCGGCGTGTCCGGCAAGATGAACAGGTTCGCCCGATTGGGTCGGAGTGATCTCGATCGGAATGACCACCTGATCGTGATAGCCAATCACGGTCATGCCTGCGTATTCGAAAACCTCGGGCACGGGCCAGTGAATTTCGATGTCCGAGATATTCCGGCTGCCGGACCAATCCAGATAGGGGGGGATGCCTGCCTCGCCCGGCGCGCGCCAATAGGTTTTCCAGCCTGGCTCCATCGATATCTCGATGCCGACAAACCTTTGCCCGTCGGCGCCAAGCCAGCCCGGCAAAATGCGGATACTGGCAGGCTCGTCACCACTGCTGGCGAGGGCCGAGGCCGGCGCGAGAAAAGCAAGCGCGGCAAGGAGGGATCGAAAGCGGATCATCGCGCCGACAATAGGAATTACGACGGCCAAGGAAAGTCACGTTGTGGCGAGGATCACGTGTCCGGCCTCTTGAACGTGGCGGGGAGGCACCACATCCTAGGTATATGAAGCAGGTTTCCTCAGACTTCACGGGCAAGATGCTCATCGCCATGCCGGGCATGGGCGATCCTAGGTTCGAACATAGCGTCGTCTATCTTTGCGCCCACTCCGAGGATGGGGCGATGGGGCTGATCGTCAACAAGCCCGCAACCGACATTAGGTTTGCCGATCTTCTCGACCAACTCGGCATTCCTGCTGGCGAAGGCCTGCGCGATATCCGCGTGCATTTCGGCGGGCCGATCGAGCATGGGCGCGGGTTTGTTTTGCACTCGGCCGACTACGAGGCCGAGACTGGCACGATGAAGGTCGACGATCAGGTCGCCATGACCGCCACGACCGAAGTTCTAGAGCAGATCGCCAAGGGCGAAGGCCCCGCGTCGTCGATGCTGGCACTGGGTTATGCGGGTTGGGGGCCGGGGCAACTCGAGGACGAGATCGCCGCCAATGGCTGGCTCACTTGTGACGCGCGGTCCGACATCCTCTTTGGCCGTGCCAGCGAGCACAAGTGGACCGCCGCTCTCAAGACGATGGGGATTGATCCATTGATTCTCTCGGCATCGGCGGGCCGCGCCTAGTTTTCCTCGCCGATCAGGGCCGCAATAAGGGCACGGGCGCTGTCGCTTCCCCAATCCGCGCCGCCGACCAGTCGCGCTACCTCTCGTCCCTCGCTGTCAACCAGGACCGTGACCGGCAAACCCATCACGCCCATATCGCGGGCCAGCCGCTGTTTGGGGTCAAGGTAGACAGGCAGATCCTCAAGGCCGATCTCCGATAGGAATTTCTCGATCGCCGGCGCCGGATTACGGCCTGTGGCAATGGTCACGACCGCGAAATCCTCGGCAGCAAACGCCTCGCCCAAGGCGGCAATCGAGGGCATCTCCTCGCGGCAGGGCGCGCACCACGTCGCCCAAAAATTCACCAAAAGAACTTTGCCCTCAAAATCCGCGAGGGTTGTCTCGCCTTCGGGGCCGGCAAACGGCTCGGGGCTGACTGCCATCGGCTCTTGATGGATGGCAAGTTTCATCATGTCGCCGTCACGCAGCTCTTCCAAGGCGGACCCTGCAATCGCCACGTTTGCAACGAGGGCAAGCGACGTATAAAGAACCGCTGACTTCACTATCCGCATAGGACCTCCGACATGACCAAGACCTCGAACCAGATGTGGGGCGGGCGGTTCGCTTCCGGGCCGGACGCGATCATGGAAGCGATCAACGCCTCGATCGGGTTCGACAAGCGACTCGCCGCGCAGGATATTGCCGGCTCGCGGGCCCACGCGGCGATGCTTGCCGCACAAGGCATTGTTACGGATAAGGATGCCGAGGCCATTCGGGAAGGGCTCCTCACCATTTTGTCAGAAATCGAGGGCGGAAAGTTCGAATTTTCGACTGCGCTTGAAGACATTCACATGAATGTCGAGGCGCGGTTGAAGGATTTGATCGGCGCGCCGGCGGGCCGCTTGCACACAGCGCGGAGCCGTAATGATCAGGTCGCCGTCGATTTCCGCCTTTGGGTT
>Ga0181556_1001760_pt1 | contig 21059 bp, 17 predicted proteins | sample 011ome_14_FD_148651 | JGI IMG/M metagenome (GOLD analysis project Ga0181556, IMG submission 148651) | Coastal salt marsh microbial communities from the Groves Creek Marsh, Skidaway Island, Georgia - 011505AT metaG (spades assembly) | ecosystem: Environmental > Aquatic > Marine > Intertidal zone... | reverse complement strand
CTTTCGAGTTGTTGTTGTTGTTGTTGTTGTTGTTCAAACTACTGCGCGTGGAAAGTCTTTTTTGCTCTCGTTCTCTGATGAAGCCAATTCGAATACCACGAGAAGAATCGAATCCCTGGGAAAACGTTTCGAATTCTCTCTCTCTTATTTAGTCTCTCTTATTCCGTACGAAAAAGCGCTCTCTTCCCTGTCTCGCTTCTTTCTTTCGCTTCTTTCGAGAGCGCTTTTGAGAAGAATTATTACAGCGTTCAGACGCCTTTATTGTTGTTGTTGTTGTTATTCGTAGTATTATTATTATTAGTACTACTACTGAAGCACACCAACACCTCCAATTGGTCGAGAGTGAAAAAGAGTGAATTTTTGTCTCGTTTTTTGCGCTTCTTTTTTTCTCGGGCAGAGCTTTTTTCTCTCTGTCTCTGTTGTTTTCGTCTCTGCTTTTTCTCTTTCGCTTCTTTCGTTCTCTCTTCACATTTTTTTTGTTCGCGAGAACACACACAACATTCATAACACTCGACCTAAAATAATGGTACGTTCTCTGTACACTTAAATGCGCGAATACGTATAGCATTTGTGTTCGTGGTATTCTTCGTTTTATTTTCTCTTCTGAAAGAGAAAAGCTCGTAAAAGCGGGAGAGTCGCGTTCGCGTCTTTCTCTTTTACGAAGAAGAGCGATGATGATGATGATGCTTTTTACGCGCGAATTTTTGGTAAATCGGGTTTTTTAGGAGTGCGCGTATGCGGGTAGAGAGAGTGTCTGCGAGACCACCGAACAACTGGAAGAAGCGATTGAAAAATCGAAATCCACGCGTTCTTTCGCACGCAACGCGTACGCGTGACCTGCGATGCGTATTTCGCGTAATGGGAGTCTTTTTGCATTTCCATCACCATTCTGCGCGATGATGACGGACGGGCTCAAGTCCTAAAATGGAAAAAAATCTCTCTCTCTCGTCCATCATACGTATGCTTTGTCGTCGTCGTTTCTACATCGAAACAACCGCTGACCTTCTCTCCTCTCTCTTAACAACAACACAGCCACCGAAAAAGAAAGTCGCCGCCGTCCCTGCCGCCATCAAGGCGAAGATTGCCGCGAACACGGTCAAGGAACCGACGGACCCGCGATTTGTTCGCGAACCGAAAAACTTTGGCATTGGCAACGACATGATGCCGAAAACGCCGTTAAACAGATACGTGAAATGGCCGAAATACGTTCGCATTCAAAGACAACGACAAGTGTTGAAAAAGAGATTGCGAGTGCCGCCGGCGATTAACCAGTTCACGAAGACTTTGGACAAGAACATGGCGACGAACTTGTTCAAGATGCTCATGAAGTATCGCCCGGAGGACAACGCGCAAAAGAAGGAACGTTTGACGGATATGGCCAAGGATGCCGCGGAAGGCAAGGAGTCCGACGTCAAGAAACCAGTTGTTGTCAAGTACGGTATTAACCACATCACGTACTTGGTCGAGCAAGGCAAGGCGGAATTAGTCGTCATTGCGCACGACGTCGACCCGCTCGAGTTGGTCATTTGGCTCCCGGCGTTGTGCCAACGCATGAACGTCCCGTATTGCATCGTGAAGGGTAAGGCGCGTTTGGGTGCCGTCGTGCACAAGAAAACCGCCACGGCGTTGGCGTTGACGGCGGTGAAGCAGGAAGACAAGATGGAGCTTTCTAAGTTAGTCGAAGCGATCAAGGCGTCGTACAACGAAAAGGCCAAGGAGCACGCGCGAACGTGGGGTGGTGGCGTCATGGGGGTGAAGTCTCAAGCCAAGACGGCGAAGAGGTTAAGAAAGGTGGCCAAGGAATTGGGTAGCGCGGACAAGTAAATGAACCCGATTTTTATAATAAATATTAATTTTCAGAGAGAGTATATAGATATGAAGAGAGAGATTTTGAGGAGGAGTTGGACTTCGGACTTAAGGACGCACCGTCGCTGTTACATTTCGCGTTTGTTTCATTTAGCTCACACACAAACACAGTAGTCAACAGATACTTATTAGCGTGCGAACATCGGTTGTTATAAATACGCAACAATAGATTTACGAAAGTCGGAAAGTCTGCATCATTTTCATCATCATTTCATCGTCAAAAGTTTATAACACTCTTTTCTCCCTCTTTTCGCTACACAACAAAGAGCGAATTCATTTAACATGGCAAGTCCGGAACCAGCGCAAGTACCAACGCCTTCGTCTCCTCCTAAACCTCCTCCTTTACAGCGCACTTCCACGTTTTCCGAGCGATTGAAGAAATCCTCCATCCCGTTATCCTTTTCCGTCCACGACCACTTCCAATCCGTGTTCCAACTGGAGAAAACAATCTTACTGAAACCGCAAAACGTTCGCTTCACCGTCGGCGCCTCCGCGTTCGTCCAAAAGAAAGAAATAAGTACCTACGGGAAACTCGAATACGACGTGCCTTCAAAAGTGTCTCTTCTCGACGGGAAAGAGTTCAACACGTGGACACCGACGATCGTTTTAGACTCGAGCCAAGTCGAATTGAAGAAGAAGTTCCGCGCGTTCGAAAGGAACAAATTCGGGAAATGTTCCGTCTCGTTGTCCTGTGGGTACAACTTCAAAAAACGAGATCCGTTCTTCGCGTTCGAGGCGGTACCGTTAAACCCGTTAATATTATCCGTAGGCGCCATAGGCGTGATGAAAGAAATCGGCCACGCGAGTGGGAAACTGGAACGGGAAGTGAAACTCCCGTTCGCGAGTGGGAGTCGATGTAAGATTTCAATACCGGTGGAAGTGACGAGAGAGAAACGGACCAACGCGTTTCGAGTAAGGGCGAACGGGAGCGCGTGTACCGTGAAGTTGAAAGAACAGATGATCACCATCGGGAGTACGAATAAAAAGACGACGAATTTGTTACGATAATATACTAGTCGATCGATCCTGATTCTTCGTCGATGATGATCAGAGAATGAATGAATGTGATTATTCCCGCGCTCGCTTTGTAATACTATACGACACACTGTACTCTTGTTTACCATCACATCCGCAGCGGTGAAAAACACGTCATAAAAAGTCGAACGCAACTTACACACAACCACAGAAGAACTGAAAGAATGCGCACCACGGAGCAGCTGAAAGACAGCGGCGGTTTAGCCGCGATCGCGAGGATGTTGAAAGCGCAGCATAAGCAAACGACGACGACGGCGGAAAACGAGAACGACGAAGAGTGTAACGACGACGACGAGAAAGAGAAACGAGGAGAAAAACGACGACGAAAAGAGAAGAAGAAGCATAAAAAGGAGAAGGAAAAGGAGACGAAAAAGGAGTGTAAGAGGAAGAAGACGTCGTCAAAGTCGGACGATTCAGACGTAAACGACGACGATGCGGAGGACGAAAAGAGGAGGAGGAAAAAAAGTAAAAGCGAGGAGGAGAAGGAGGTTTCGTTGGAGTCGCTTTTAAGGCGAGTGGACCCGGTGGTGATGTTAGACAAAAACGACGACGAGAATGATAAAATGTTGAAGAGGATACGAGCGAAGCTGAAGTGTGCGTTAGAGGCGAACGTGTTGCACTTTTCGAAACGCGCGAGCGGTATTACGAAGAACGCGAGCGTTACCGCCGAGCGAGCGCACGCTTGGCGACAGGCGGTTCGCGGATACGGGGACGAAGAAAACGATGAGAGAGGACCTGGAAACGTCGATTCTGTTTTGAACGTGTTTAAGGCGATGTCGGATGTGCTCATGGCGATCGTGTCCGTTGATTCCAAATGTAGTGACGACGATTCAGACGACGAGAGTGAAATAGTGAAGAAGTATAGCCCATTCGCGTCGCAGTTGAGAGCTTTGTCGACGAAAGCGTTCTAATAAAGCAGGGGAACAAAATGTAATAAAACGTAGAACAACGCATTAGAAGATGTAATAATATTATTATTTGCCAATACAAAATCGCTCGAATATGGTCCCTAAAATATCCTCCGAAACGTCTTCGCCGGTAACTTCCCCCAACGCCACCGCGGCTTCTCGTAAATCAATCGTCCAAAAGTCTACGGGTAAATCGTTCAGCGCGGATTCTTTCACACGTTCCATGGCTTCTACGGCGTGTTTCAACGCTTCGCTTTGCCGAGAGGAGACAAGATAAGCGTCGCCTTCGACGCTGGAAAGACCAGATTCGAAAGCGTTGGACACTTTTGACTCTAAATCTTCGATACCAAACCCTTCTTTGGCAGATAAGAAGACGACGTTGTTTAAATTGCACTTGTCCAACACGTATTCGGGCACGCGCAATTGATTCGTCAAGAACGGTTTCATCTTCCCGCTCGGGTCACTTTTCATTTCTTCAATCAGAGATGCGTTCTCCGTGATATCGTCCATTTTATTTGCCACAAAAATCACGTTTTTCGCCACGTCTAAAGCTTCTCTCCAAACGGTCTCGTCGGCGCGTTCCCACCCTCGACTGGCGTCTAAAACGAACGCGCACAAATCTGCTCCTCGCGCGGCTATTTTCGAACGCTCGATACCGACCGCTTCCACTTTATCTATTATTTCGGTTTCCTCTTCTTTGTTACTATCATCACTACCGCTACTACCGTTACTATTACTACTATTACTACTACTCCTACTACTTCCACCTCTTATGCCAGCCGTATCTAACAGAGTGACCTTCACGCCACTCACATTTACCGTCGCCTCGACCACATCTCTCGTCGTCCCTTCCACGTCGGTGACTATCGATCGTTCGCTCTTCGTCCATCGATTCAACAATCTCGATTTTCCCGCGTTTGGACGTCCGACAATCGCCAGCGTGCACCCAACCGACAAACTCGCGTTCTTCTGCGACGTTTTCAACGCGCTCAACGCCACCTCTTTCGCCTCGTCCACTTCTTTCGCAATCTTATCGACGTCCAGAGGTACCATCTCGTCGTCAAAGTCCAACCGCGCTTCCAACTCTGCCAAAACATCAATCATCCTCCCTCTCGCCTCTTTGACGTCGTTGGACAAACCACCTCTCAACGTCTTCAGCGCTTGCACCGCTGCCTCATCCGTCTCCGCTCGAATCAACGAATGCACCGCTTCCGCTTGCGACAAATCCAACCTCCCGTTCAAAAACGCTCGCATGGTAAACTCGCCGTTCCTCGCCAATCGACACGCGTTCGTGCGTAAGCACGCGTCTAACACTCTCGCGGCGCACACGGACCCGCCGTGCGTGTGTATTTCAACCACGTCTTCCGCGGTGTACGATCGAGGTTTCAGCATTGGTAAAAGGAGAACTTCGTCGATAACTTCTCCGTCGTTGTTGTTCACAATCGTCCCGTGAAGGACCACGTGCGACTGAAAACAATCTTTTCTTTTCCCGGTTGGTTTAAAAATCTCATTCGCAATCTCCCTCGCGTTCTCTCCGCTGATTCGAACGATAGAAACCCCTCCTAACTGAGGAACGATCGGCGTCGCGATCGCCACGATCGTATCGTTGTTGCTGGAAGAGTTTTCCATCGTCGTCGCCATCATCCTCGTCGTCGTCCGTTTGTTGTTGTTGCTGCTTGAACACCATTTTTGCGAATTTCGCCGCCAAAAAAACTCTTTTCTCTTCCTCCTTCTTGTCCTCTCGTTTCCGTGGATGATGTGAAAAACAAAGCGGGACTTCTCAGACGATTGAGTAGTAGTACTAAACGACGACGACGCGAAAAGCATCATCCTCTCTTCTTCGAAAGAAGAAAAGGAGGAGGATAAAAAGCAGCAGCAGAGTGTTGTTTTTTTTTTGTTGGTGTTTGTGGGAAAATTCCAAGCTCTGTAGTACTTAGGGTTTAGGGTTTAGTACACACGTTTTTGGAGCTCCCCCGAGAAAGAAAAAGGCGGCTGTTCTTGCGCTCAAACTCATCAGAATTGTCAACGCAAAAACACGCGCAAACAAACAGCATTCCAACGCCGAGCTCGAGTTCTCTCTCCTCTTCGACAAAGAAGAAGAAGAAGAAAAACAGTGAGAGCCGTGAAGCTTTATTATATATAAACTATATATAATACACTTTCTTGTTGTGTTTAAAAGGTAGTATATAATTGTGTGTTGTCTTTTCTTTCCCGTAAAAAGAAGAATTCTCTCATTCTCTCTCTGAATTGCATCCGCGTAAGAAGTTGGTTCGTTTTCCAATTATCGCGTCGTCGTTTACGTCGTGTACACGTCGTCCTCGTAACGCGCTTTATTTTGGTGTAAATCTCTTTATTCGTTCTTTCTTTCGAGCGGACTTTCTTTGCGCTCTTGAGCTGACCAAATTGAATTCTTCCTCTTCTCGTATTCAATAAACCCACAGACAGCATTAACAAAAAAATGTCCAACAACGAAAACCCGAAAGCGTACCCGCTCGCGGACGCGCAATTAACCATCAGCATCCTCGACATCGTCCAACAGGCGAACAACTACAAGCAACTGAAAAAAGGCGCCAACGAAGCGACGAAGACCTTGAACAGAGGCATTTGCGAGTTTATCGTTCTGGCGGCGGATACGGAACCGCTGGAGATTTTGTTACACTTACCTTTATTGGCGGAGGATAAGAACGTGCCGTACGTTTTCGTGCCGAGTAAACAGGCGCTCGGGAGAGCGTGCGGGGTTTCCAGACCGGTGATTTCCGCCTCGGTCACGACGAACGAAGGGAGTCAGTTGAAAACCAGCATCGAGAGTTTGAAGCAAAACATCGAGAAGCTGCTGATTTAGACGACGTATTAAAGAAGAAGAAGCGAAGAAATGGGAACGGACGCCGTGACGATAATTTTTCATCGAATGATTTGGCTTGGGTGATGTTCTTCTCGCGACTTTAGAGAGTTTTATTAATACATAATACCCAAAACGCGCTCACATGCGCGCGATACAACACGTTATAAAGTTCACCAACATTTACGAAAACGCGTCATAACAAATGCATCATCGAATCAAAACACTCCTAATTCATCGAAGCAGCATTACCTTTTTTATCCCAACACGCTCGAGACGAACGAATGTAAGAAACAACATAATCATCAACAACAAAAGCAATAACAGAAAAATGGAAATTGGAATGAACACGAGCAAGAAAGATCTCATCACCCAAGCGATAGAATCAATGTAACCACTTTTCGTATCTTTTGTGCATTGGAAAACTCATCACGATGTATTCTTCTTATATAGGTACCCGGAACAATCCGAGACGCATCGCGACCGGAAGAAAGATTTTCAAAAGACGGTCGTTTTTATGTGCGACGTGCAAGAATGTTTCCGCCCGTCGATCGATGCGTTCGATGGCGTCGTTCGAAGTTCAAAGATTTTAATCGAATCTGCAAAGATATTCAACTGGCCGGTGTTCGCGACGGAACAAGTTCCGAGCAAACTCGGGAGGACCGCCGAGGAGGTTTTGCAATGCATGAGAGAGATGCACCCTGAAAACGAGGAGGTGGTGTTGAAGGAAAAGTTTCCAATCGCGAAATCGGATTTTGGTATGCTTCGGGCGATTTTGATGGGTAAAGACGGCGACTTGAACGTTCAGCCGAACTCGCTGTGCGGGAAGGAAAGTTTAGCGAAGATGATGTACGACGCGGACGAGATACGCGTTTTGTTGTTGGGAGTAGAAGCGCACGTGTGCGTGTACCAAACGGTGAAGCAGATTATGGAACACAACGAGAAAGCGGGACGGAATATTTTGAAGCCGTTCGTGTTGTGCGACGGAGTGCAGTCGCAAAGGGGCGTGGACCGCGAAGTCGCTTTAGAAAAAATGAAAGAGCTCGGCGCGACGATGACGACGACGGAGATGTTTTTGTTCGAAGAGATGGGTGGAGCCGAGCACGAAAACTTTCGGGACGTGGCAAAGACGGTGAGAAAGTATAAGTAACGTGTAGTAACTTTCAACACACTATTCTTTTCTTTTCACATTAAAACATACTACAGTACAAATTTAGTCTTAGTCTTTTTTTAAACTTTTACTGTCCATTTCACAGTCATACTTTATATTGCGTCGCTTTGAACGCCATCGTCGCGTCTCCGTTCCACTCGCTGTGTAACTTCTCGCGCAAGATATCCGCCTGCGATTTTCCAGTGTTTACGATGTTCCACAACGGCGCTAGGTACTTTTCCTCGCCCAAATTCCGGTTCTTTAACCCATCCTCCGCGAACTGCACGCACTTTTTACACAAATCTAAACACGTCATCCCGCCTTCAAACGTCGACCGTAACCCGTTTGCGGTGACGTCGTTCCGCAACCATTCTCGCTCCTCGCTCGTCCAATTTTTACAAATAGACCAAGCGTCGTCCAAACTCTTCTCGTCGTATAAAATCCCAACCCAAAACGCGCTCAACGCGGTGATCATTTCCTCACTTCCACCATCAGCACCTCGCATTTCCATGTACTTTTTCAATCGCACTTCCGGGAAACTCGTCGTTAAGTGTTGCTCCCAATCATCAATCGTCGGCTTTTCACCTGGTAAAATTTTCAAAGTCCCAGCCATGAAATCGCGGAAAGATAAACCGGTAACATCAATATACCCTCCATTTCTATATATGAAATACATCGGCACGTCCATCATGTACTCGGCATACTTCTCAAACCCAAAATCGTCGTCAAACGCCCACTGTAACGTCCCACACCTGTCGTTATCCGTATCTTTCCACACGTCCGATCGCAACGAACACATGTTGCAATCTTTACCATCTTTAAACGGCGAGTTCGCGAACAACGCCGTAGCTAGCGGTTGCAACGCCAACGACGTTTGAAATTTCTTCACCATATCCGCCTCGCTCGAGAAATCCACGTTGACTTGAATCGTGCACGTGCGAAACATCATATCCAACCCAGTCGTCCCGACTTTAGGCATGTAGTTCTTCATGATGTTATATCTCCCTTTCGGCATCATCGGCACTTCCTCCACGGAATGTTTCGGGTCGAATCCAATTCCGGAAAACCCGTACCCTTTCTCCGCAGCGAGTTCGCACACTTGCTTAATGTGCGCTCTCGTCTCCTCTACGGTTTCGTGCAACGTATCCAACGGCGCTCCGGAAAGCTCAAACTGTCCTCCCGGTTCCAAAGTCACGTTCATTCCATTCTTCGTCGCGCCGATGATATTCACCGTTCGCACGGTCCCATCCGCATTCGTGCACGAACCAATTATTGGACACTTCTCGTTCAACGGAGCCCACCCGTATCTCTCGACTAACCCGCTCAACACGTAATCGATAACCGCGTACGGCATCCGGCTGTTATCGGTCAACGAAAAGCCAAACTTTTCGTGTTCGGTTCCAATTCTGTTTAGTAGATGTTTGTTGTCAAAGAGAGTCGTCGTTAATCACAGCGAGAAGAATAATACGAAGAACAAAAGATAATAATTATTAAACGCGACGAGAGAAGATCACGGTCGTCAGTTCTCTGAGTATCGAAACGTGCGCGCGCGACTTTTTGTTGTTGCCCCACCAATCTTTGGTGTTATTATCCAAACAACTACTTAAACGAACAAACGATACATGATCTCATCATCGTCATCGAACGTACCTCCAATTCTCTTTCGGTTTGCACCCGCTCCGTAAAAAGTCAATCATCTCCTCTCTGCTCGCCGGAGGTTTCTTCGGCCCGCCTTCCGAAGGCGGTGCCGCGTTCCTTTTCTGCATTTCGCCTCGTTTTGTTATCCGTGACGGCTGCGCATTTCTCCCCAAAATCCCGTTGTTCTTCTTTGTCGTCTTCTTCGGCGTGTCAACGCGAGACAGACTTTGCGAGACGGGAGAAGAACGATGAGGACGATAACAACCGCAACAGGTTTGTGCCATCGCGATGATCTTCTTCTTTGTCTTCTTTATTAAGCGCAGGAAAGTGTGACGATTTAATCTTTCTTTTGCCTTATCGTGCTTGCATGGTTTTCATATGTGTCTGTGACTTTTGAGCGCGTACGCAGAGTATTCATTTTCTTCTCTTCTTCTTTCTAAAATATAAAAACACTTTAAAGTTTATTAGTATTAGTATTACGCGCTAATGATGATGATGATGATGATGAATGTCTCCTCTCCTTTTCCTCTCGTCGTCCCTCTTTCTCTCGATTCTTATTTTATCGTCTTTCCTCTCTCGGCGCGGACCATTCGACTCTTAAAATCAAGTTATCGTAACCGAACCCATCCAAACGGTCGATGGCTCTTTGACCGTCGTCTCTGTTGACGAAATTGACGAAAGCGAACCCTCTGCTCTCTCCGGTTTCTCGGTTGAACGCGACGTAGATTCTGGTCACGGGACCAAACGGTCTGAACAACTCTTGTAAATCTTGCTCTCTCGTGTCTTCGGATAAGTTGGATACTCGGACCGAATTTTCTTCTCTTCGTCTGTTCATGGAGTCTCCTTCACCAGCGCTCGCCCCGGCTCTTCTCGACGGCGGCACGTACCCGCCGGCGCCGCCGCCGGCTTTATCGCCGCCCGGTCCGTCGCTTCCCGGCGGTTTGTCGCCCATCGCCGCCAAATCTTTATACGGACACTTCGTCGTCCAGTGATCCCCTTTCTTCCCGCAAATTCTACACACTAACAGAGACGTTTGACTGCTCGCCATCGCCTTCAACGGATCGTTCGCTTTCTCCAACTCCGATTTCGGTTGCAACCTCGCTCGCTCCAAGAAAATCTCCTCTAAAGACACCGCCGTCATGCTCTCGTCCCCTGTTTTATACCTCGCCGCGTCGCCAAACCTGGCCCAGTTTTTCCTCTCCAGCATTTCCTTCGTCACCGTTTTGGACACTTTGTGCACTTTCACTCGTTTGATCGACCGAACTTTCGATCCGTCTTCTTTCACTCGGTACTCCGTGACCGTTTTGATCCCCGTGGAAGGATCGATTTCGATTTTGGTCGGCGGTAACGCGAACGCCGCGTCGTCGTCGACGCCCATGTCGTCGGAATCCGCCAGAGAGATTTCATCGTCCTCTTTCTTTGAAGTCGTCTGAGGTTCTGCGATCGCCATTTTTGATCGTGTTGTTGTGTTCAAAGTGCGTGTTAATCTGAGGACATAAGCCCCAATTTTTGACTTCTGAGACACAGAGGAAAAGAGAGGAAAATCGACATTTTAAAGGAGGAGGAACTTTATAGGTTCACTTTGCCCAAGAGTAAGGCACACTTTATGTGTATAATTATATGCCTTTCTTCTCTAAAAATAGTATTGCTAGTATCACGCGTTTTGTTGTGCTCTTCTTTTTCCTTTTATACTTCTTGACTTCTTCTATATTATGCGAAGTACGCCAAGTCGCTCTTTTTCTTCGCTTGGACTTGTACGATGCCTTCGACGAAATCTTCGTGGTTGACCGTCGTCCCGTCTCTTCGCAACGCTAACATCCCAGCTTCCACGCAGACGGCTTTTAATTGCGCGCCGTTGAAATCGTCCGTGCCTCGGGCTAATTCGTCGTAGTTTACGTCCGGGGAGACGTTCATTTTGCGCGCGTGGATTTGTAAGATGTGCGAACGGGCGTCTTCGTTCGGGTGAGGGAACTCGATTTTTCGATCTAAACGTCCAGAGCGCAACAACGCGGGATCTAAAATGTCCGCTCGGTTGGTCGCGGCGATAATTTTCACTCGATCGTCCGAACTAAAACCATCTAATTGGTTCAACAATTCTAACATAGTTCTTTGCACCTCGCGATCGCCGTTGGTATCGGAATCGAAACGTTTCGTACCGATGGCGTCGATTTCATCGATGAATATAATCGCCGGCGCTTTCTCTTTCGCCAACTCGAACGCGTCTCGAACTAATTTCGCCCCGTCTCCGATGAACATTTGCACCAACAAAGGCCCAGCTAACTTCAAATAACAAGCGTTCGTTTGCGCCGCGCACGCTCGCGCCAACAGCGTTTTCCCCGTTCCCGGCGGGCCGTATAACAAACATCCTTTTGGCGCTCGTATGCCAAGTTTTACGAAGTGTTCTCTGTGCGTCATCGGCAAAACAATCGCCTCTCTCATCTCTTGAATCTGCTTATCTAACCCCCCGACGTCGGAGTAATCCTCGACTGGTTTCTCGTCCACCTCCATCGCTTTCACCCTCGAGTCGTACTCCGCCGGAAGCGTATCCAAGATCAAATACGAATCCTTATTCACGCCGACTAAGTCGCTCGGTTTCAAATCCTTCGCGTCTACTAACCCAGCTATCGGGAGAAAGATAGTCTGTCTGGTGGTTGTTTTCAAAACCACCGCTTTCCCGCTCCTTTGCGCGTCCAAATCCGCTTGCGCGTCCGCCTCCTCGTCCTCGTCTTCCGGTTGGAGATCTAAAATTTCCACGATCGAGGCCACCAAATACGGAAGCTGTTTGTTCAGTTTCACTTTCTCCATGTTATCTTTCACTCGTTCTCGTTCGCTGCCGACGTCCAGTTGTAATCGGTTGCTTTCGTCTCGCAGGACTCGTATTTCGTTTTCGAGTAAACGGACGCGCACGAGGACGTCCTCCGTGGTGGAATTTTTCAGATCGTTGAGGACTTCGGCGGTGCCGTCGTCGTCGTCGAAAACGCCGTCTAAATCCATATTTCTTTATCGCCAATATCGATCGACACAACTACGTAATAGCTCAACAGAAGAAGGTGAGAAGAACTCTTCTCTCTTTTGTCTTTGTCTTTGTTTTCTTGCGCGTGCTCTGTTAAACGAGAGAATCTGACTGACGTTTTTTGAAAGAAAATGGGTCTGTGTGTTTCAATTTTATTCAACAAAATAGTGTCTCTCTCTCTCTCTCTCTCTCTTTTTCTAAATCATCAATCCATCGATGATGAACTCTTTCTTGAAGGTGGACGTTCTCTACTGAATGTGATGGGGTTCTTCCTCGACAAATGCGGCGTATTCTTCGTCCGTTGGTTCCGAGAACCCTTTTTCGAGCAAGTAGTTTTCGCACTCGGGTTGCTCGTAATACCGAGCGAAAGCGATGTATCCCCAGAGGTCAAGAGGCACTTTCGCCTCTTCGACTAAGTATTTGAGGCAATCGAGTTTGCCAAACCTTGTAGCGGTTGCCACACAGTCGAGTTTTACTGCATAAAATATTTTTCTTTCTTCAATAAGATATTTCAAGATGTTTATGCGACCATGTCCTGCCGCCTGATGTGCCGCATCTTCTTCCGTATCTCGCGAAGGTTTCACTTTGTCGAAAAGAAATCGAACACAGTCGAGGTGTCCTCTAGCAGCAGCTTGTTTACACGATTTTTCTTCATCACACGGGCAACCATTAGAGAAGCAGTACTTAAGTATCTCGAGATTACCAAAACATGCCGCCTCGACAATCGTCCTTTCATCCCACTCGCACTGTTTCACTTCTCTCGCCCACTTGAGCAACTCGAGTTTGCTCGTTGTAGCAACTTGCCAGCAAAACAAGGCTTGATCTGCCACTCTTCCGCTTTTATCTCTCTCTCCCCAGGGAAAGTTATTCCACACCACTTCCAACGTCGAAATCGATGAACATTTGTCAACATTCACACGTAATTCCGATACGTTTACCCCGGCATACTGAAGCACATCCCAACTCTCTCTATTCACCAGTGAAAAGAAACACCGATCTGTCCTATTCAATTTCGGAATCACATGCGAGACAAACACATCCTTATGATGCAACACCAATCCCGTCCACAACTTCGTCGGTCCAAGCTTTAAACGCTCCACATCTACCACAGCTTCCGCCATGACGACCCGCTCCTTCTTCTTCTTCTTTCTCAAAGAGTATTATGCTCTGTTATGCTCTATTTTATTATTCTTTTTTCTTCGCATTAGAAAAATGTGCGGTCACGTCGTTTTTTGCTTCAAATTTTAAAATTTAATTGTGAGCACACAAACCCCTCGAGGATCCAGAAAAAAAACGCTCCGCTGATGAACAACACGAACAACACCATGAACGATCGTGGTGGTGGTTTTGGTGGTCACAACACTACTACTTCTAATGCCCTCGGTTCGGGAGGAGGTGCGTTACTCTCGGAGTGCACGATACGAGTTGAAAACAGATTCGAAATACGCGTGGACACTTGGGGAAAAAAAAATGCATTCTCAACAAACAACAACGACAACATCCTTCATCAAATCCCAACGTTTTACTTTCTAACGCACATGCACCAAGATCACTTGCGAGGATTACGGGAAGATACGTTCGAGAACGATAATAATGGGAGGATATATTGCACGGAAATCACGAAGATTTTACTGGTGAAACGATTTCCGAGGTTGGAATCGAAAGTCAAAGTGTTGGAGTTTGATTCCGTGGAGGTGGTCGAGGTTGTTTCTAATAAGAAAAACACGAAAGAAGAAGATTTGAGGTTCAACGTGTACTGCTTGGACGCCGGGCACTGTCCCGGGTCCGCGATGTTTGTCTTCGAAGGAACGTTTGGGAAAGTTTTACACACCGGGGATTTCCGGAGGGAAGATTGGAGCGGGAGTTTGCCGAGCGGGAAGAGGATGAGTTTACCGACGCCCGGGAGCAACGGAAGCGGAAGCAACAACGGGTTGAGGAAGAATTTTTTTAGCATGTTGAACGACGTGCCACTTTCTGCGATGTGGTCTTCGAGCAGTCCGAGTTTGACGACGGGTTCCCAGGACCTCGGGTACGACAACAACAATAACACAACTTTGAAGAACGCGACGCCGTTGCCGAAAGTGCTCGATAATTCGAAAACGCAAGCGGTGGACGTTTTGTATCTCGACAACACGTACAACAATCCAGAGTACGATCATCCACCCAGAGCTGTCGCTTTGGAACGCATCGTAAAGTTAGTCACGGAAATCGAGCCGGAGCGTCCGGTGATTCTTTTGTTAGATTCTTTAGGTAAAGAAGACGTCGTCATAGCGCTGAGCCAAGCGACGAAATCGAAAGTCTATTTGCACAAAGATCGATACAACGATTGGTTAAAGTTAGGATTTAAGAAAGAGTACGTGTGTAACAGTCTCGGAGAAAACGAAAGCACGAGAGTGCGCGTACTCCCCAAGGCCATGGGGAGACACAAAGAGAACGTGTGCGGACCGTTGGTGGCCGGGTTGAAGAACTTTAAGGAGTGGGGACCGTTGGTCATCAGTCCGACGGGCTGGGCGCGCGTCACCGAACAGATGCGAGAGGAGGACGAGAAACAAGAGATGGATACGGAACGACGGGAAAAGATGACGAACGAGGAGAAAACAGACTGGGTTCGCCGATCGGTTCCGTATTCTTTACACAGCAGTTACAGCGAACTGGAAACGTTCGTGAAAAGAATCCAACCGAGGAAGATTATCGGCAACACGAGGGACGACACCGTGAAAGAGGCGGAGAGGAAAGGGTTATCAGAAGTTCGCTCGGTACACGTGTGTAGTCTGGAAACGTTTCTGCGGCCATCGTCGCAATCGGAAGAGAACGTAGTGTTAAAAGCAGTTTTTGAAACAGAAAGAAGACGCGAGCAAGCGACAGCGACGACAACAAAAATGAACACGACGAAACTGTCGGTCGATTCGCCTAGAGACGACATTTCAGACGTGCGACTGCTTTCGGCGTCGTCGCCACGAGGCGTCAAAGGCGACGTGAAAGAAACGCTTCACAAAATGAGGATCGTTTCGCCGAGCAAGCCAGCGACGAAGTACGCGCTCGCGAATAAAAAGTTACCGCTACGTTTACAACGGTTTCAACAAAAAGAACGAGAAAACGACGCCACAAAGCCGCAAGAAAGAGAAGAAGAAGAAGAAAAAGAAGAAGAAGAAGAAGAAGAAGAGGAAGAAGAAGAAGAGAAAGAAGAAGAAACTCCAGAAGAAGAAACCCCGGAGGAGATTTCTGTGCTACCTCTACCACCGAATAGAAGAAGGCTACCGTTACCGAAGAGCTTAACGACGACTCGGGATGTCATTCTTCATTCTTCGGAAGAAGATTTGTACATCAAGTCAAACCTCAAATCGCAGCCGTCCGTGCGAGGCCCATCGAAGGAACAGCCAGTCAACCGCATACCGCTCGTGAACAATCAAAAAAGCGACGGATTCGACGTGCTGAACGCATATCTCGAACAGAGAATGAGACAAAAAGAAGAAGAGCGCCTCGAAAGAGAGAGACAACAAGAGCTCGGCGACGTCAACGCCGACGCAGATATTGAGGATGAAGACGACGAAGAAGAGGAAGAAGTGGAAGAGAAGGAGGAGGAGGAGGAGGAGGAGGAGGAGGAGGAGGAGGAGGACGCCGACGACGATATTGTTCCTACGCAGTCAGCTGACGGAGCCATCGGGCACGGGAACGAAGAAAAAGAGGTGACAGCAACGCTCGCGAGCCCTAGTAAATGGTTTTCATCCATCATAGGGCCGGTGAAACGGTTGTTCTCGAGAAATGGTGAGAAGAAAACTCCTTTGGAAGAAAAGTTACCGGAACCGAGAGTAAAAGAAGAAGAAAAAGAAGAAGAAAAAGAAGAAGAAAAAGAAGAAGATGATGACGACTGCACAACAATGATAGATGATATAGATTCGGATGAAGACAGTGAAATCGTGGACGAATCTGAAGATGACGGAAGTGATCTTGAGGACTTTATTGTCCCAGACGACGAAGTTGATGGGATGGTTATACCACCACCAAACCATGCTACTATTGATAAAGAATGGAACGATTGGGAACCCGGAAGCCCGGGTTCAATGCGTTTCAAGGAAATAGTAAATGTTATTGAAACACACGCAAAAATACAAGCGGATATCACTGCGAAAGTCACTGACATGGACGACAACGATGGCGAAGCAGAGCATGGCGGTGGCAACGACGCGATCGCCGGTACAAATACGAAATCAACCGGAACCACCGCCGCGTGTGGTAGTGAACCGAACCCTCAAGGCGGTCCTCGACGTCCGAAACATCACAACCCGTGGGGATTAGACGAAACTCAGGCTTTGATTGAAGGCGTCTCCAGATGCGGCGGCGGTAAATGGGCCGATATTAAAAAGCTTGGGTTTCCGGAAATTGAACATCGCACCGCGGTTGATTTGAAGGACAAGTGGCGCACCTTGCTTCGAACCGCAACATTACCGACGCCGTCTGGACGAGAAACCGCTGGTAAGTCCGGCGGCGACAAGAAACGAGAAATCCCGAGAGCTATGTTGGACCGAGTTCGAGAACTCGCCATGCTTCACGCGAAGCTTAAAGCGCGCGACGCAGGCCACACTCTCGAAGACACCGTCGATGACGGGAACAAAGAGACGTACACGAGTCAATTAGAAGCAACATTTCCAGCATTAATCGATGGCTCGCATTTGAGCGTGGAAAAGCCAAAAGAAGATGGTGCGGATGTTGGCGAAGAGGGAGAAGACGCCGCCGCCGCCGCCGCCGCCGCCGCCGAAGAACTCGATAATGATAATAATAAGAACAACAATAATAACAGAGGCGATGCCAGCGAAGACGACGACGACGACGATGACATGCCAATTCGGGGAAGTCATCATCGCGCGCGCAAATCTGGATCACCGCCGACTGAAGAAGAGCTGAAGGAGGCAGTGTTCGAGATAATCGTACGAGTCAAAGAGGGAGGAGGCAAACGAATATCAACCAAGGAGGTTCGCAAAGAGCTAGAGAAGAAATTCGGGTGCTCTTTAAAGGCGTACAAGGAAAAAATACAGGACTGCATTTACTTCAAGGTCATCGACCGAGACACAACCATAGTAAGGAAGAAGCGCAACAATTCACGGAAGGAGGGAAGTCGATTAAAGCGTAAACGCGAGTTGAAGACAGAGCAAGATGTAAAAGACGATGTCAGAGAGACAGAAGGAGTAGCAGAAGAAGAAGTAAAAGAAGAGGAGCGAGAGGTAAAGAAGCGACCGCAACGAAAGAAGAAAGTAAAAAAGCTTCGGAAATCAAATCCTCTAAGATATGCGGATTCAGATGCATCATCATCCGACGACGACGACGAAGATGATGAAGAAGAAGAAGAAGAAGAAGAAGAAGAAGAAGAAGAATTGAACGATGGCGACGACTCCGACGATGATAATGAAAACGAGGACGAGATGGACGACAAGGAATCCAAGTCAGTAGAGAAACCGCACAAAGAGCGAAAAACACCAGCCTCGATATTCTCCAACACTGGAGTGTATTCCGTTCCCGGGAAAGTTCGATGGCAACGGACGACAGCACAGCTCGAGCGTTTAGAACAGCTCTTCGCGAATGATACGACGACGCCGCGGGGAGAAAAATTGAAACAAGTGACGGAAGAGTTGAGCGCGCTCGGCCCCATTCAAGAGTGCAACGTGTTTAATTGGTTTCAGAATAAGAAATCGAGATTGAAGAAACTGGAGGAAGATGCGGCGAGGGAAAAAATGGAAGCGGCAGCGAATAAGAGATCGAGAGACTCTGACGATATGGAGAACGGCACCGTCGTTGAACCCGAAATAGAAAAAGAGGAGCAGGACTCTGAGATCGATAACGATTTAAGGTTGCTGTGGGAAAAAATGAAAGTAGAAAAGAGAAAACGTCCGCGGACTTAGAAAGAATCGCAGCGCAAGCAATCCAAGTAAGGGCGAATAATAGCAAATTTCTGTTGTTGTACTAATAGTAGCTAAAGCGTAGCCCGCAATAAAGTAGAATTTGTAAAGATATCGTACCATGTACCAAGGTACCAGTATACATTTTCAAAGATGTGTTTTATCTCTCCTACAAGCTGCGCGCGCTGGCGTTATTTTTGTTTTTTTCATTTTTCGCTATTGTTATGTATCTAATCCATGTCGCTCCTTCGTTGCGCCTCCGTCGACGCGGCTGCCATCGGCGGTTTCGTCGAGTCGTGTCTACAGGTGGGGCAAATGCGAGATCGTAACAACCACGTATCTATACACGGCGAATGATAACAGTGACCGCACGACAACCTCTTCATATTTTCTCCGCCTTCAATATCGGACAAACAAACCGAGCAACTCGCACACGCACCATTATTCTCGTCACCTTTAGCGGTAATGATTTCCATGGCGTCGATTTGTTGTTGCGTCAAAGGCGCTTCGGCTAAATTTTCGCCTCCGTTGGCGTGCTCGGCGGCGAAGCCGTGCATGGCTCGTAACAAGTCGTGGAAACCTCGGATGGAACCAGGCATAAATCCAGGCGGCATCGCACCATCACCCATCGTCGCCGCGTTTTCCTGCTCTATCGATTGAAACATGTTCCTAAACGCCCTCTCGAATCGATTGTTATCGTTCAAAACGTCCTCCCTTGCCTCGCCCGGCGCGCGTTGTCCGAGCACTTCTCGCATGATTTCTAAGAACGGATCGCCGCCTGGCATCCCGTTTTGTTGTTGTTGTTGTTGTTGTTGTTGTTGTTGCTGATGCTGCTGTCCGCTATTTCCGCCGAGCATATCCATCATACCCGGACCACCCATGACGGATCGAAAAACTGGTCCATTTGGCCCTCCGACTTGTATCTCGATCCTCGTTTGCCTTCGGCGAACGGAATCGCCGGGCCTTTCGTTCACTTCATCTCTTCTTCGAACTCTCGACCCTCCTTGTTGTTGTTGTTGTTGTTGCTGCTGCTGCTGCTGATGCGCCTGTCGTCTCTCCACCATCCTCCTCTGCCTCGTCTCTTCCATCCTCGCCTCTTTCATCTGCCACTTCCTCGCCAACACCTCGTCTTTATATTCGCTCTCCAACTGCTCCGGCGCCTTCCCGGTCTTGGCGCACTCCATCGCGAGCAAATGGTCGTCGGTCAGATACGACGGTTTCGGCAACACCTCCTCGTCTGCAATGTCTTCTTCTTCTTCTTCTTCTTCTTCAATATCTTCATCTACATCTTCATCTACATCTTCTTCTAAATCTTCTCCGCCCGGCGGCGTAGAAGTCGTTCCTTCTTGGTGCCTTTGCTGCTGCTGCTGCTGCAAGTGTCTCCCTAACGCGTGCCTCGCGTGCGCCATCGCGATCCCAACGTTCAACGCGCCCGGTATAAAATTTGGAATCCCACCCGTATGCGTTCTCTGTTGTTGTTGATTTTGTTGTTGTTCTCGCGGCGGTTGTTGTCGTTCCTCCTCCCTTCTCGTCGTCGTTTGATTCGGAAGCGGAGGAGGCGGATTTGGATTTTGCACGACGGAATGATTCCTCGGCGGTAACGGTATAGCGCGTTCGCTCCGAAACCTCGCCGCGTGTAACGAGCGAATCTCTTCCATCTGTTGTTGTTGATGTTGTTGTTGCGTTCTCTCTCGATTATTGCGCTCTCGCTCCGTCATGTTTCTCGCGTTTAGGTAATCGAAAGAGAAGAAGTAGATACTCTCTCGGGAAAACGAAGGATGAAGAAAACGAGTTCAGAATTTACTCTCTCACTCTCACTCAGTTTCTACTCCGTTCACCGTTAAAAAACGCCGCGAGATGTTCTCAGACGTGTAATTCTAATAACGGTGATGTGCTCTCCAAACGGGTAGTATCAGATACCGCTTAGTCTTTAGATGTGATATGTGCCGGTAACGACGAGAAGAAAAGATGTTTTACTCTTTTTCTTGGAGAAATGAAGGCTGAAGAAAGAGTTTTTCATCAGAATTTGTCTCAAAAGGCGGGAAAATTTAATTGACCACTGTCAAAAAAATTTCCGCCGAAAATTTTTGAGGTCCTTTTTCATCAGTCAGTGTTTTGAAACGAAAGAGTCCACACTATATACAAAGAGAGAGATATGCGATGATGATGATGATTTCAGCAGCTTTTGTCGCGCAAACAACGGGACGACGGTTTTGCCCCGCGCGCTCCTCCTCTTCCTCGAGGAAAAGTTTTGGTGGTGGTTTTTTATGCGGTGGCGACAGATTCGGGTGGTCTCCTAACGGTCCTAAGAATGGATCTTTTGTGGTTGGGAAAAGTTCACTCTGCGTTTCAAGAAGAAGAGTAAAGACGACGCGCGCGTTGGTGATGATGGGGGTGCACCCAAAACCTCCTTTCGCCATAAAAGCGCGAAACGCAAAAACGACTGCATTTTCATCTTCTTCTTCCTCCGTATCCTCCTCCTCGAGCGTGTTGAAGAATGAGTATAATAACAAAAGAAGGAAAAGAAGAGGCGATTTGAAAACGAACGCGATAAATTTGCGATATTCGATCGAATCGAGTTTAAACACTCTGGCGAACTTGTTTCCACTGTGGATTGTCTTGGGCGCTCTCGTTGGGCTTTTTAACCCAACTGTGGTCGCGCCGCTCTCGAAATCGGAAATCGTGACGCCGGCGTTGGGAATCGCCATGCTCGGCATGG
>Ga0181556_1001752_pt1 | contig 21115 bp, 19 predicted proteins | sample 011ome_14_FD_148651 | JGI IMG/M metagenome (GOLD analysis project Ga0181556, IMG submission 148651) | Coastal salt marsh microbial communities from the Groves Creek Marsh, Skidaway Island, Georgia - 011505AT metaG (spades assembly) | ecosystem: Environmental > Aquatic > Marine > Intertidal zone... | reverse complement strand
CGCGAGTTCCTCGACGCCGCGCTCCGCTCGCTCGGCACCGCAGCGTGCCCGCCGTACCACCTCGCCATCGTGGTCGGGGGCACGAGCGCGGAGTACGCCCTCAAGGTCGCCAAGCTCGCGAGCGCCCGCTACCTCGACACGCTTCCGGTCCACGGGAGCATGGACGCCCACGGCTTCCGCGACCTGGAGATGGAGGCCGAGGTGCTCGAGCTCACGCGCGGCTTCGGCATCGGCGCGCAGTTCGGCGGCAAGTACTTCTGCCACGACGTCCGCGTCATCCGACTCCCGCGTCACGGGGCCTCGCTGCCGGTCGCGATCGCGGTGTCCTGCTCCGCCGATCGCCAGGCACTGGCGCGCATCACCCCCGAGGGCGCCTTCCTCGAGCAGCTCGAGCGCGATCCCGCGCAGTATCTCCCCGACGTGATCCACGAGGACGACACCGACGTCGTCCGCATCGATCTCACCCAGCCGATGGACGACATCCGCCGACAGCTGTCCGCGCTCCCGGTGAAGACGCGCGTCGCGCTCACCGGGCCGCTCGTCGTCGCACGCGACATCGCGCACGCCCGCATCAAGGAGATGCTCGACCGCGGCGAGCCGATGCCGCAGTACCTCCGCGATCACGCCGTCTACTACGCGGGACCCGCCAAGACACCGGAGGGCATGCCGTCGGGATCCTTCGGACCCACGACCGCCGGGCGCATGGATGCCTACGTCGACCAGTTCCAGAAGGCCGGGGGATCCTTCGTGATGCTCGCCAAGGGCAACCGCAGTCCCGCGGTGACCAAGGCCTGCCAGGACAACGGCGGCTTCTACCTCGGCTCCATCGGAGGGCCGGCCGCGATTCTCGCCCAGGACAACATCCGCTCGGTCGAGGTGATCGACTTCCCGGAGCTGGGCATGGAGGCGGTCTGGAAGATCGACGTCGTCGACTTCCCGGCGTTCGTCGTGGTCGACGACAAGGGCAACGACTTCTTCGCCGAGACGCTCAGGCCGGTCGCCCGCACCATCCAGGTCGGGCCGCCCGCCGATTCAGGCTGAAGCAGGGGCGGCTAGTACCAGCCGTTCGTCTGCCAGAAGACCCACGCCTTGGTGGGCGAGCCGTAGCGCTCCTTGATGTACGCCGTGCCGACCTTGATCTGCGCGAGCGGCGACTTCATGTACTCCTTGATGGAGTAGCCGCGGCTCGCGATGAATCCGCCATTGACCTGGCCGAGGCCGTACCAGGGGCCGTTGGGGTGGTTGTTGACCACGTCGTGACGCCAGTTGCTCTCGCGCCACCACATGGCCTTGAGCGCCTTGAACTCGGCGTAGCGCCAGCCGTAGCGGTCGCGGATGTAGGCGCGCGCTTCGGCGAGGTTGCTCTCCGGCGTGGCCCGAGTCGTCGCGGTCACGTCGACGGAGCGCTCAACAGCGGAGCGACCCTTGCCGCTGCGCTCCAGCTCGGCGTAGTGGTAGCGGTTGGGATTGGGCCAGCCGCTCTCAGCATTGGGCGTGTGCTCGCAGTGCCAGCTGGCACCCCACTGGCTCGACCAGTGGGACCAGCCCCGGCCGCCGTCGAAGGTCGTCCAGAAGGCGGCGTCCTGCCAGAAGCGGTTCCAGGTGTACATGGGCTTGCCCGTGAGCCGGTCCAGGGCAGCCAGGCCCGGGCGACCGTAGAGGTCCTCGATCTCCGGGCGCATGGCCCGCAGCGCACCGGCCGCCAGGCTGTAGGAGAACTGGTAGGCGCCGATGTGACTCGAGGAACTCTCGCCGTAGCGTCCGCCGCTCTCGCGCTGGACGACGCACAGCCGGTACTGCTCGAAGCGCTTGTCGTAGTACTTGCCGGTATAGGTGCTGAGCCGGTAGCCGACCATGTCGCGGGCCTCGGGCGTCGTCCACGGGGCGTCGCCGAGGTCGGGGGCCTCGGGCACGCGCGGCGCACGCTCGTTGGGCGGGGGCTCTTCGGCGCGGGGTGCGGCGAGGGCAGCCGGCGCGGAGAGGGCTGTCGGGACGCCGAGCATCGCGGTCGCGAGGACCGCGGCGAGGGCGCGACGGGCAGTTCTCTGGGTCGTCAGCACCGGTCTACCGTGCCCAACGAATCCGGAAATGTCACGTCCAGATAACGGCGTACCTGTGGATAACTTCTGGATAAATCACCTAAATCGGGCGGAATGTCCCTGTTTCATGGGGACGTTTCGGTGACCTACCTCACACGGGCAATTCCTCGAGCATCTCCGTGACCAGGGCCGCGATCGGGGACCTCTCGGACCGGGTGAGGGTCACATGGGCGAAGAGCGGATGGCCCTTGAGCTTCTCCACGACGGCGACGACCCCGTCGTGCCGCCCCACGCGCAGGTTGTCGCGCTGCGCGACATCGTGGGTGAGCACGACCCGTGAGTCGCGACCGATCCGGGAGAGGACGGTGAGCAGGACATTGCGCTCCAGCGACTGGGCCTCGTCGACGATCACGAAGGCATCGTGGAGAGAGCGGCCACGGATGTGGGTGAGCGGCAGGACCTCGAGCATGCCCCGGTCGAGGACCTCCTCGACGACCTCCGAGGTCGTCACGGCTCCCAGGGTGTCGAAGACCGCCTGGGCCCAGGGCGACATCTTCTCGTTCTCGGTGCCGGGGAGGTAGCCGAGATCCTGGCCGCCCACGGCGTAGAGGGGCCGGAAGACCACGACCTTGCGATGCTGCCGGCGCTCGAGGACCGCCTCGAGTCCCGCGCAGAGGGCGAGGGCGCTCTTGCCGGTGCCGGCGCGGCCGCCGAGGGAGACGATGCCGATCTCGGGGTCCAGGAGGATCTCGAGGGCAATGCGCTGCTCGGCGCTGCGCCCATGCAGGCCGAAGGCCTCGCGATCGCCGCGCACCAGGCGGACGCGCTTCTCCGGGGTAACCCGGCCGAGGGCACTGCCGCGCTCGGAGACAAGGACGAGCCCCGTGTGGCAGGGCAGGTCCCGGGCGGCATCGAGGTCGATGACGGACTCGTCGTACAGCGCATCGAGCAGATCCGCGGCCACGTCGACCTCGGCCATCCCGGTCCAGCCGGACTCGACCACGAGTTCGGCGCGGTACTCCTCTGCGGTGAGCCCGACGGAGGATGCCTTGACCCGCATCGGCAGGTCCTTGCTCACGAGGACGACGTCGTGCCCGTCGGCCGCGAGGTTGCGCGCGACGGCGAGGATCCGGGTGTCGTTGTCGCCGAGCTGGAAGCCGCTGGGCAGCACGGAGAGGTCCGTGTGATTGAGCTCGACGCGGAGCGTGCCGCCCGCCTCCCCCACCGGGATCGGCTCGTCGAGACGACCGTGGCTCACGCGCAGGTCATCGAGCAGCCGCAGGGCGGCGCGGGCGAAGTAGCCCAGCTCGGGATGCGTGCGCTTGGCCTCGAGCTCGGTCACCACCACGACGGGGATGACGACCTCGTGCTCGTCGAAGCGCAGCAGGGCGTGCGGGTCCGAGAGCAGGACGGAGGTGTCGAGGACGAAGGTGCGACGAGCGGGCTTGCGGGAGCGGCTACGCGCAGCGGCCACGAAGTCTCCTCGGCGGGACCCCGCGCGCGGAATCCCGCGGTCTGAGGACCGGCCCGTTGCCGGCCCGTTCCTCGGACCCTAGGCCGGGGCCGGGCAGGGGCCCGCGCAACACGCCGGGGGCTGCGGTGAACGGCAGGGGAATCCGGACTAGGCGCCGTAGCGGCGCTGGCGCGCGGCGTAGGCGCGCATCGCCCGGAGGAAGTCGACGTGGCGGAAGTCCGGCCAGTAGGCCTCGCAGAAGTAGAACTCCGAGTGCGCGCTCTGCCAGAGCAGGAAGCCGGACAGGCGCTGCTCCCCCGAGGTGCGGATGACGAGGTCGGGATCGGGCTGGCCCCGGGTGTAGAGGTGCTCGGCGATGTGTTCGACGTCGATCATCTGCGCGATCTCCTCGACCGACGTTCCCTCCTTGGCATGCTCGGTGAGCAGGGAGCGCACCGCGTCGACGACCTCGCGCCGCCCGCCGTATCCGACCGCGACGTTGACGAGGATGCCGTCGATTCCGGTGGTCGACTCCTCTGCATGCTTGAGCAGGCGCGCCGTGCGATCCGGCAGGAGGTCGAGCGCCCCCACCGGATGGATGCGCCAGCGTCCGGTCTCGGCGAGGCCCGTCACGGTCTCCTCAATGATCGCCTGAAGCGCGGCGAGCTCCGCCTCGGGTCGCGCGAGGTTGTCCGTGGAGAGCAGCCAGAGCGTGACGACCTCGACATCCGCCTCCTCGCACCAGCCGAGGAATTCCACGATCTTGACCGCGCCCGCGCGGTGGCCGACATCGGAGGCCGAGCCCTGGCTCGTGGCCCAGCGCCGGTTGCCGTCGAGGATGACGCCCACGTGGCGTGGGCGACGCTCAGGCGGGATCTGACGCAGCAGCCGACGCTCGTATGCGCCGTAGATGACGTCGGAGAGACCCACCCGGACAGGCTAGTCGGCGCGGGGGAGGATCACGGCGCCAACGCTCTGAGCCAGATCGGTCACCGTGGTCACGGGAGCCTCGCAGGTGAACTGTCGGCACACATAGGCGGCGGCCGCGCCGCCGACCCGCGGGCGGTCGCGCAGCAGGGGTACGTCGGAGCCCTCCGGCCCCACGGCGACCACGAGTCCGGGCGCGGTGCCCAGCAGCGCGGTGCGGTGCAGCGCGAGGGTCGAAGGGTCGTCGGCCGTCCCGATCACGGCGACCTCCCGCGGTCCGTCGAGGAGTGCCTCGGCCGCGGCGAGCCCCCAGCCCACACCACGCGGCGCCCGGGCCGCCAGGGAGCTCGCGATGCCGAGCGCCCTCTCCGCGGCGAGGCGATGCTCGACGACACCGGTGTACGCCGCGTGTGTGAGCAGAGCCTGGGCTGCGGCGAGCCAGCCGGACGGTGTGGCGTTGTCGGAGGGGTCGCGGGGGCGCAGCACGAGTTGCTCCGCGTCGTCGGCGGTGTCGTAGAAGCCACCCTCACCGTCGGAGAAGTGCGCGAGCACGACGTCGAGGAGGATGCCGGCGAAGGCGAGCCACTCCTCCTCGCCCGTGACGGCGTACAGCGCCAGGAAGCCCTCCGCGACATCCGCGTAGTCCTCCAGCACCGCGTCGGTCGACCCGGCGCGCCCGTCGCGTGACGTGCGCACGAGACGATCTCCTTCTTCTCCCGCGCCCAGATGCACGGCCAGGAGGAGGTCTGCAGCCGCGCGCGCGGCATCGACCCACTCGGGCTCATCCAGGAGCGCACCGGCCTCGGCAAGCGCGGCGATCGCCAGGCCATTCCACGCGGCCACCACCTTGTCATCGCGCCCCGGGGGCACGCGCTCGGCTCGGGCGGCGAGCAGGCGCTCGCGCACGCGGGTCCAGCGACCTGCGTCGTCGGGATCACGCAGAAGTTGGAGCGTGGAAGCCCCGTGCTCGAAGGTGCCCGCGGGCGTGACCTCGAGCAACTGCGCGGCCCATGCCCCGTCGTCGTCACCGAGTACGTCGATGAGCTCCTGCGGCGTCCACGCGTAGAACTTGCCCTCGACGCCCTCACTGTCGGCATCCCAGGCCGCGGCGAAGCCGCCCTCGGGTGTGCGCATGTCACGCAGCATCCACTCGGCTGTCTCACGCACGATGCGCTCGGCGAAGGGGCTCCCGGTGAGTCGCCACCAGTGCAGGTAGACCCGCAGGAGGAGCGCGTTGTCGTAGAGCATCTTCTCGAAGTGCGGGACGACCCACGCGTCGTCGACGGAGTACCGCGCGAACCCGCCGCCGAGCTGGTCGTACATCCCACCGCGCGCCATCGCCTCGCAGGTGCCCTCGACCATGGCGAGGGCCTCGGCGCTGCCGGTCCGCGCGGCATGGCGGAGCAGGAACTCGAGCACCATCGACGGCGGGAACTTCGGCGCGCGGCCGAATCCGCCGCGCCGGACGTCGTACGACTGGGCGAGGGCCGCTACGGCGGCGTCAAGGTCCTCAGCGGTCGGGGGCGCGCCATCCGAGTAGACCGCGCGCTCGCGCTGGGCGAGTGCCTGCGTGATCCGGTCAGCAGCACCCGTGACCTCGTCGCGACGGTCGCGCCACGACTCGGTGATCGCCGTGAGGAGCTGGGGGAACGACGGCATGCCATGCCGCGGCTCGGGCGGGAAGTAGGTGCCGGCGTAGAAGGGCTTGCCGTCCGCGTCGATGAAGACGCTCATTGGCCAGCCACCTTGCCCGGTGAGCGCGACGGTCGCATCCATATATACGGAGTCGACATCCGGGCGCTCCTCGCGATCGACCTTGATGCTCACGAAGTGCTCGTTGAGCAGCGCTGCCGTGGCCTCGTCCTCGAAGGACTCATGCGCCATGACATGGCACCAGTGACAGGCGGAGTATCCGATCGACACGAAGATCGGCACGCCGCGCCGTCGCGCCTCCGCGAATGCCTCCTCGCCCCACTCCCACCAGTCCACGGGATTGTCCGCGTGCTGCTGCAGATAGGGAGACGTGGAGTCGGCGAGGCGGTTGGCCATGGGACCAGTCTGCCGCGTCGAGGCGGAAGCCGCCGTACACGCTCCCGCCGGATCATCCACGGCGACTAGGCTTCGCCGCATGTCAGCGGCACAGCGCATCGCCTACCAGGGCGAGCCCGGATCCAACTCCGATGCCGCGTGCCGCCAGGTCTACCCCGACCTCGAGTCGGTCCCGTGCGCGACCTTCGAGGATGTCTTCGCCGCGGTCGACGAGGGCAGGGCCGATCTCGCGATGATCCCGGTGGAGAACTCCATCGCCGGGCGCGTCGCGGACATCCATCACCTACTCCCGGAGTCGGGGCTTCACATCATCGGCGAGCACTTCATGCCCATCCACTTCGCGCTCCTCGCCGTCCCCGGCGCGCGCGAGTCCGATATCCAGACCGTGCGCAGCCACACGCACGCGCTAGGTCAGTGCCGCAAGCTCATCCGCGAGCACGGCTGGCGCTCGGTCGTCGCCGACGACACGGCTGGATCGGCCCGCGAGGTGGCCGAGGCCGGTGACCCCACCGTCGCCGCCCTGGCCCCGGTGCTCGCTGCAGAGCTCTACGGCCTCGATGTGCTCGCACGCGACGTCGAGGACGAGCATCACAACACCACGCGCTTCCTCATCCTCGCCCGCGAGGTCGTGACTCCCCCGGCGGATGCCGGGCCCGTGATCACGACGTTCGTCTTCCGCGTGCGCAATGTGCCGGCTGCGCTCTACAAGGCCATGGGCGGCTTCGCGACCAATGGCGTCAACATGACCAAGCTGGAGAGCTACCAGCTCGGCGGCTCCTTCTCGGCCACCCAGTTCTATGCCGACGTCGAAGGTCACCCGGAGGAGCGCCCCCTGGCGCTCGCCCTGGAGGAGCTGGCGTTCTACACGGCGTACCTGCGCGTGCTCGGCACCTATCCGGCGAGCCCCTTCCGCCAGGACATCGCCGCGGGCTAGGGCTACGCCCGGGATTCACCCAGGGTGATGGCGACGACACCGATGATGACGATCGCGATCCCCGAGATCGTGAGCAGACTCATGCGCTCGCTGAAGATGAGCCAGCCGCCCACGGCCGCACCGACCGTGCCCAGGCCGGCCCACAGGGCGTACGCCGGACCGACGTCGAGGGTCTTGAGCGCGAAGGCGAGGAGAGTGAAGGCCAATCCGTAGCCGACCACGACGGCAACCGAGGGCCACAGCCGGGAGAATCCATCGCTGGCCTTGAGGGACAGGGTGCCCACGATCTCGGCGGCGATGGCCAGGACGAGCAGGACCCATGCCATGGCCTAACCCTACCAGGCGACCGTCACCACGTCGTAGGGCAGGGTCCACGCATCGGGGTAGAGGACGCTCAGCAGCAGCGTGCCCCCACCGATCGCATAGCCCAGGTGTACCTCAGCAACATTGAATCCGGGCTTCGCGGCGTGCGCCTCGGCGACGAACGCCTCGAACTCGCGCACGACGGCCTCGCGGATGACCGGCTCATGCCACCCCATGCGCAACTCCTCCAGCGCGATGATGCGCAGGTGGTCCCGACCGGGGCGCATGAACTCGCGGATCATCGCGGCTTCGGCGATGCCGCGACCGTGCTCCGCCGCGAGCCGCGTCATGCACTCCTCATTGGCCCTGAGCGCGTAGGCACTCTGATGGCGGACAGCATCGAGGAAGAGCGCGACCTTGGAGGGGTAGCGCGCGAAGAGCGCTCCCTGGGACGACTCAGCTCGGTGCGCAATGGCATCGACGGTCGCGGCGTCGTACCCCCGCTCTCCGACCTCATCGAGCGTCGCCTGCAGGAGCCTGTCGCGCACGGGGTCTCCGGTGTCGAAGGGCACCGGATCATGGAAGTGCGGGGAGTCGAGTGCGGGGAGTGGACGCGGCGCGATGTGCGTCGCCATCATGCGCAGGAGCACATCCGCGACGTGCTCGACGTCGATGCGCTCGACGCCCGGGCGGCGGGCCACGAGGACGAGACCGAGCGCCACGCTCAGCATGAAGGCGCGGCGGGCCGCATCCTCGCGCGTCAGGTCAGCATCGTGCGGTCCGCACCAGCGCGCGATCACCTCACCCAGTGACGACTGGACGGCGAGGCCGAGATCCCGCTCGAACTGGGCCACAATGAGGAACTCGACCGCGGCCTGCACCTCGGGCGAGGGATGCGCGAGCTGATCGATCACCGTGACGAAGCGTTCGCGGTCCGGGTCCGTGTGCAGCACGCCCGCGGATGCCAGGAACTCCACCACCAGGCCGCGCAGAGCCGGCTCAACCGAGACCGTCCACGTCGCCGCGGCAAGGTGGACGCGATCCGCGAAGCGGTCCTGAAGCGGGCGACGCGATGTGCCGGCCTCCCGCGCGACGCGGGCGAAGGTGAACTCTCCCCAGCCCTCCTCGGCTGCAACCCGCACCGACGCAGCACCGAGGGCGCGATCCGTGCGACGGACGCGTGGGGACGCCAAGAGGTCGGCCACAGCCCGACCTTACTGCGGATTTCCCCCCTCGCGTCCCCCCGGCAGGGGACGCGCCGAAAGTGCCTGGATCCGGGGTACGCGCTCCCCGGTGAGGAGGACCGTCAACTCGACCGGACCGACATCCGTGTTCATCGTCCAGCGTGCCTGAGCGGGACTCGAGGAGGTCACGCTTGGCTCGTCCCTCGTGGCGGAGCCCACCCGGAGAGCACGCCAGGCAGCCGCGCGCTCGTCCCGCGCCTGGTCGAGGTCGAGGTTGACCGCGGCCACGGCGTCCAGGGCGGAGTCGTCCCAGGCGACGAGCAGGCTCTCGGCGAGCCGCATCGCGCGCTCGGTCTGGGGCCACAGCCGGTCGACGGCTCGCACGCGGGCGGCCTGCGGCGCGTCCTCCGCCACGATCTGGGCCAGGACGTCCGCACAGGTCAGGCGCAGCGGGGCGTACGTGCGACTGCCGAGCGCCACGACTCCCCAGCGCGTGTCGGGATGCCAGCGCATGTGCGAGCCGAACCCTGGATACCCGCCACTGTGGTGCACGAAGCGACCAAGTTGCGGATGATCGGTGATCCGCAGGCCGTAGCCATACGAGTCGATCGATCCGTCCGGCTCGTGACCGATGACGATGTGAGGTCGCTGCATCTCGCGCCGCGACCACCGCGAGAGAGGTCCTGGCTCCGGCGCATCCGCCCATGCGGACTCGAGGAAGTCGATCCATCGCGCGAGATCGGTGACGGTGCTCCACAGGCCGCCCATCGGACTGAAGGCTCCTGAGGGCCCCTCTTCCTGAGGCACCAATCCCGCAGCCGTCGGATGCAGGCCGGTCACATGACCAAGCGCGGACGTCACGTCGAAGGTCGACGACAGCATGCCCATCGGCTCGAGCATGCGTTCGCGCACGACAGTGCGATAGTCCTGCCCCGTGACCTGCGCGATGACGCGTCCGAGCAGGGCGTAGCCGATGTTGGCGTATTCGAAGTCCAGTCCAGGAGGACGGCAGAACGTCAGGCCTCCCGCGATCAGTCCGTCGAACTCGGCGAGCGGGAGCGACTCCTGGCGGTCGCCCCACGGGTCATCCGTGGGGAATCCCGCCGTCATGGTGAGCAGGTGCACGATGCGCAGCGGCGGCGCGGATGCGGGAAGGCCGATCGAGGACGTCCAGGGCAGGTACTCCTGGATCGGAGCATCCAGGGAGAGCAGGCCCTCATCGCGCAGGCTCAGGATCGTGGCCGCGGTGAAGCTCTTGGTCATCGACGCGATACGGAAGGGCGTTGCGCCAGCCTCGGCTGCGGGCAGCGCGCCCGCCGATCCCACGTGCACGAGTTCACCGGCGAGGACGAGACCGTAGGCGATCGCAGGGATCCCGTGCGCCTGCGCCTCCTGCGCCATCCGCTCATCGACGAGGAGCGCTGCCGTGTCTACGTCCATGCGGCGACGTTAGCGGAGTAGGGTTTGAGACAGCGTCGCAGACGCAAGGAGTCTCAGACGCTCGGTGAGGGAGGAATCATGACGATGACATTCGGGCAGTCCGTCAAACACGTATTCAGCAACTACGCCACTTTCCGCGGGCGCGCGTCGCGCTCGGAGTTCTGGTGGTTCTACCTCTTCATGATCATCGCCAACGCGATCCTGGCGATCCCCTACTACATCGGGCTTGCTCAGTCGAGCGCCAAGGTTGATCCGGTGACCGGGGAGATCACCGAGGCCAGCCTGAGCGGTCTGGCCATCTTCGGCCTGGTCCTGCTCGGCATCTGGGCGCTGGCCACGATCATCCCGATCATCTCGGTCTCCGTGCGTCGCCTCCATGACGGCAACCGGACCGGCTGGTGGTGGTGGCTCAACCTCCTCTGCTTCATCGGACCGATCATCGTCCTGATCTTCTACATCCTCCCGGGCACGCCCGGACCGAACCGCTACGGCGAGGGTCCGGCCCAACCCGCCTGACACCCCGGCACACGGGAGGGCACCCATCTAGGACACTAGGCGGGTGCCCTCTCGCCTTGTCATCATCGGTTCCGGGGAAACCTCACCCACGATGGTGAAGGTGCACCGCGATCTCCTCGCCACAGCGGGTGACGGCGCCGCAGCCATGCTCGATACGCCCTTCGGCTTCCAGGCGAACGCCGACGACCTCACCGACAAGATCAGCGAGTACTTCCAGGACTCCGTCGGCGTCGGCATCTCGGTCGCGTCCTGGCGCCGCAGGGATGAGCCCGCGGCCGCGCGCGAGCGGGCGCTCGCTCTCCTCGGACGAGCATCCTGGGCCTTCGCCGGGCCCGGCAGTCCCTCCTACGCACTGCGCCAGTGGGCCGAGACGCCCATGCCGCCCGCGCTCACCGAGATCGTCCGGCGGGGCGGCACCCTCGTCATGGGGAGTGCCGCGGCGGTGACCGTGGGAGTGGCGTCGCTGCCCGTCTACGAGATCTACAAGGTGGGCGACGAGGCCCGGTGGCTCCCGGGGCTCGATCTCCTCGGTGCGCTCACCGGAATCCGCGCCGCTGTGATCCCCCACTACGACAACCGCGAGGGCGGTCGCCACGACACGCGCTTCTGCTACATGGGCGAGCAGCGGCTGCTCGAGCTCGAGGGAATGCTCGGCGATGACGTCGGCATCCTCGGCGTCGACGAGCACACGGCCGCGATCATCGACATCGAGACGGGAGTCGTCGAGGTACGCGGAGCCGGCGGCGTCACGCTGCGCTACCGAGACCGCGAGAGCATCGTGCCCGCGGGAGAGTCCACCACCCTCGACTCCATCGCCGGAGCACTCCGCGGCAAAGGCGCTGCCGAGATGGGCGCCATCGTGGTCGCGTCCGCTGCACCGGTGGTGCGTGACGCGGCTGCGCCCACCGGACTGCGTGCTGACGCGGAGACTCGCCGTGAGGCATTCCGCGCGGCGCTCACCGAGGGAGATGCCGAGCGCGCGCTCGAGGAGGCCCTGGGTCTCGAGCAGGACATCCATGCCTGGAGTGCCGACACCCTGCAGAGCGATGACATCGACACCGCACGCGCGATACTGCGCGCCATGCTCGTGGAGCTCGCCACGGCCGCACGGACGGGACTGCGCGACGAGCGCGAGGTCATCGGGCCCTTCGTCGAGATCGCGCTCGATGCACGTCAGCGTGCACGCGCCGCCAAAGACTTCGCCGCGAGCGATGCGGTGCGCGACGGCCTCATCGCCCTTGGCGTCGAGGTGCGCGACACTCCCGACGGCGCCACCTGGGAGCGCTCAGGCTCCTGAGACGAGCGCGACCACACCACTGATGGTGCCGACGTACACCGAGCCATCCGGGCCGACGTAGCCCGCGGCGTAGTGATTGTTGAGGAGCGGACCCACGCCCGCGAGTCGGCGCCAACGCATCTCGCCGCTCTGCACATCGACGGCGGTGAACCACCACGCATCGGTCCCGAGCGGACTCGCGTCCTTGGTGTAGGTCAGCACGGCGCCATCCGCGAGGACGCCCTTGGACACGAGCGAGGGAATCGTCATCTCCGTCGAGTCCCAGGCGAGGGTGCATCCCGTCGCTGCCGTGACATCGATGCGAGCCAGGCCCGGCACCGTGGTGTGCCCGCCTGCCACGGCGGTGACGCTGTAGCCGTAGTTGTTCTCCACGAGGAGCGAGTCGCCGAGGGCAATGAGCGAGTTCTCCGTCGCACTCTCGCCCTCGCCGAAGACCGGCACGGCGCAGACCTCGACGGGCGTGTCCCCGGACACATCGAAGACGACGACATTCATTCGAGGATCGGCGTTGTCGGTGATGGCGACGAAGCGCCCACCCGCTCCGAAGACCGTCGGCGTCGTCCCCGACGCACGGCTCGTCTGCCCGGGCTTGAGGCGGAGGCCCGCGTCGTAGGGCATCCGCCATGCGATCTCAGGCGCACCGGCACGTGCGACGAGATGCAGCAGCTCGGCGCCCGTGACGACGTAGGCGCCCTGCTCGGTCACGGCGAAGGAGTTCTCGATGTCGACCGGGGTCCCTCCGGGGCCGGCCAGCACCGCCCGGGATCCCCCCGTGTCGGGATCGAGGAGTCCGATCGTGCCCTCGCGGCCGACGAACCACAGCAGGCCGCTCCAGTCGGGCACCACCGACGTGATGCCCTCCTCCGATTGCAGTGAGGCACTCACGTCGAAGGAGTCGAGGGGATCCAGCGTGCGCGCGTCATAGCGCGCGATCACGCCGCCGGGAAGCGGCGTGACGAGGCGCTGCCCGGCGTCGAGCACGGCGTACCCGCCCCCGGAGAAGTTGGTGAGCGCATCGCTCGCGAGCGGACGCTGCGCGATCCGGCGATCCACCCGAGGAGCAAGCGTGCGCGGATCGAGGACGTAGGCACGCACCTCCGTGGGGCTCACGCACATCGCGACGATCGCGCCGTCGTCGTTCCACAGCAGGGACGCGCAGTCGCCTCCGGCGAAGAACGACACCACATCGGCGGTGTCCGGATCGGGCAGGGACACGGCCGAGTAGGCGTCGGTCATCCACGAGTCGTGGTGGATCGAGGACCACTCCCCCGCCGCCATCGCCGGATTGCGCGGCGCGGGAGCGGCAAGGATCGGCAGGGAGGCACCGGATCCGGTCTGCGACTGAACCACCCAGGGCGGTCTTGGGAACTCCGGGATGCCCTGGCCCGGCAGTGCCGCGACGGCGGCCACGAGCACATAGGCACCGACGACGCCCGCGACCCCGGGCGCGACGCCCACGACGGGCCGCCCCGCGTCACGCCGGAAGACGAGGGCGACGACGAGGGCGCAGGCGGCGATGACGAGCATCACCACGGCGACCGGGCGCGGCACCCATGAGGCGACGACCACCGTCCAACTGCGCGACAGCGCGAGCAGCGCCATCACGAGAACGAGAACCAATGCCACGACGGTGGGGCGCCTGCGGCCGCGGGCGACACCCGGCACCGTCGACCACAGCATGACAACGAGCACCACACCGATCACGAGGAGCACGCCCGCGACCGCATAACTCCACGCCGCATCCCGGAGTCCGAGGGCGACACTCCCCCCGCCGACCCAGGCGGAGGCGATCAACGCCATCGGCGAGGTGACCGTCAGGGCAGCGAGCGCGACGAGGATCCCGACGACCCGGGAGAGCCCGTGCGCGCTGGGTCCGGCGGCGTGCTCGGCGTCTCCCACCCCGACATTGTGGCCCCCGCGCTGCCCCTAGGGTTGGCGCATGAGCTACGACGTCGATCGGCTGCGCTCCCGAGTGCCCGCCCTCCGTGAAGGCGCCGCCCACTTCGATGGGCCGGGAGGCACCCAGATCCCCGAGCCGGTGGCCGACGCCATGGACGCCACGCTGCGCTCCGCGGTGTCCAATCGCGGACGCGGCACCGCCGCGGAGCGTCGCGCCGATGACATCGTCACGGGCGCGCGCCAGGCGATGGCCGATCTCCTCGGCGCCGATCCGCGCGGAATCGTCTTCGGACGCAGCATGACTCAGATCACCATGGACATCGCGCGCACGCTCGCGCAGGACTGGGGTCCTGGCGACGAGATCGTCGTGAGTCGTCTCGACCACGACGCCGACGTGCGGCCCTGGGTCATCCACGCCGAGCGTGCCGGCGCGACGGTGCGCTGGGCGGAGTTCGATCCCGCGACGGGTGAGATGACCCCCGCGGATGTGCTGCGCCACGTCGGACCGCGGACGCGACTCGTCGCGCTCACGGGAGCGTCCAATCTCATCGGCACGCGCCCCGATCTCGCCGCGGTCGCCGCCGGTGTCCACGAGCATGGCGCACTCTTCTACGTCGACGGCGTGCACCTCACGGCGCACGCACCCATCGACGTCGCCGCCATCGGATGCGACTTCTACGCGTGCTCGCCGTACAAGTTCCTCGGCCCTCACCTCGGGGTGCTCGCCGCCTCCCCTGACCTGCTCGAGACCCTGCACCCGGACAAGCTGCTCCCCGCGACCGATGTCGTGCCCGAGCGCTTCGAGCTGGGCACGCTGCCCTACGAGATGCTCGCCGGAGTCACCGCGGCCGTGGACGTCCTCGCTGACCTCGTCCCAGGAGACGGGGATCGGCGCACGCGCGTCCTGCGCTCCATGACGGCTCTCGAGGAGTATGAGGACGACCTGCACGCGCGCATGCGCGAGGGCCTGGAGTCGATCCCCGGCATCACCCTCTACAGCAACGCCAAGCACCGCACGCCGACGGAGACCTTCACCATCGACGGCCACACTCCCGGCGACATCTCGGCATTCCTCGCCGAGCGCGGGGTCAATGCGCCGGCGAGCAACTTCTACGCGCTCGAGGTGTCGCGCTGGCTCGGCCTCGGCGACGCTGGCGGCGTGCGCGTCGGGCTTGCGCCGTACTCGAACGCCGACGAGGTCGACCGGCTCATCGTCGGGCTCCGCGAGCTCACCGCTTAGACCATCGCACCGCCCGGACTGGAGGAACCATGCTCGCTGCTGCCGCGACCTCGATCCACCCCGAGGCACCCCTCGACGGCCTCACCGTCGGCGAGATGCCCGACGCCGTCGCCGAGGACGGCTGGGTGCGCGTGGCCGTCCGCGCGGCGAGCCTCAACCACCACGACCTGTGGAGCCTGCGCGGGGTGGGCCTGCCCGCCGAGCGCCTGCCCATGATCCTGGGCTGCGACGCGGCGGGAGTCCTCGCGGACGGCACCGAGGTGATCGTGCACGGCGTGATCGGCGACCCCGCCGCGGGCGGCGGCGACGAGACCCTCGATCCGCGCCGCTCGCTGCTGTCCGAGATCTATCCGGGGACACTGGCGGAGTACGTGTGCGTGCCCGAGCGCAACGTGCTGCCCAAGCCGGAGGCGCTCGACTTCGCCTCGGCCGCGTGCCTGCCGACCGCGTGGCTCACGGCGTACCGCATGCTCACCACCAAGGCGCAGGTGCAGCCCGGCCAGACGGTCCTGGTGCAGGGTGTCGGCGGCGGTGTCTCCACCGCGGCGATCCAGCTCGCTCGCCAGCTCGGTGCGCGCGTCTGGGCGACGAGTCGCGACGAGGCCAAGCGCGCGGCCGCCCTCGAGCTCGGTGCGGACGCCGCCTTCGAGCCCGGTGCGCGGCTGCCCGAGCGCGTCGATGCCGTCATGGAGAGCGTGGGCGAGGCGACGTGGTCCCACTCCCTCAAGTCACTGCGCCCCGGCGGCCGACTCGTGGTGTGCGGTGCCACGAGCGGACCCAACCCGCCGGCGGATCTCAACCGGGTCTTCTTCCTCCAGCTCGAGGTGCTCGGCTCCACCATGGGCACACGCGACGAGCTTGCCGCGCTCATCGACCTGGTCGTCTCCTCCGGGATCAGGCCCACGATCTCCGCGACGCACTCGCTCGCCGACGCGCGCCAGGGCTTCGCCCAACTCGCCGAGGGCGACGTGATCGGCAAGATCGTCATCACCCACGAGTGAGCGCAGGTCCCGACTAGGCGTAGTGGGATCGCTGTGCGTCCTCGACGGTGATCCGCTTGCGGAATACCCAGAAGGACCATGCCTGGTAGGCGATTACGAGCGGGAGTCCGATCGCGGCCACGACCGTGATGACATCGAGTGAATACGGGCTGGCCGCGGCACCCTCCACCGTGAGGCTCGCCTCGGGATCGAGCGTGCTGGGCAGCACGTTGGGGTAGAGGGCGATGAACATCGACGCGACGAAGGCAGCGATGGCGACCCCGTGGGCCCAGAAGGCGATGAGGCATCGCCCGCGCAGGTTGGCGACGAGGGCGATGAGCATCGCCACCACGGCGAGCAGACCCACCATGAGTGCGATCGCGTCATCCCGCGAGTAGGCCCAGTAGGTCCAGGCGGCGAACGCCGTCATGAGCGCACCGGCGATCACGTCGAAGCGCGCGGCCCACACCTCCGTCCTCTGCTGCACGGGGCCGGCCGTCTTGAGGGCGAGGAAGGTCGCCCCGTGCGCGAGCGAGAACGACAGGAGCGTGAGACCACCGAGGACGGAGTAGGCGTTGATGAAGGAGACCAGACTGCCGCCGACGAACTGCCCGCTCGCATCGATGGGGATCCCGTGCACGATCCCGGCCCAGAAGACGCCGAAGAGGAAGGCGAGGAGCAGCGATGCGACGGCGACCGCGGTGTCCCAGCGGGAGCGCCAGCGCGGTCCGGGTCGCTTGGATCGGTATTCGATCGCGACCGCGCGGACCACAATCGCGACGATGACGACGAGCAGGGGCAGGTAGGCCGCGGGGAAGAGTGCGGCGTACCACGCGGGGAAGGCCGCGAAAATCGCGATGCCGCCCGTGACGAGCCAGACCTCATCGGCATCCCAGACCGGTCCGATGGCCGTGAGCATCTGGCGACGCTCGTCCTCGTCCGAGCCGAGGGTGCGCGCGAGCATGCCCACGCCGAAGTCAAAGCCCTCGAGGAAGAAGAAGCCGGTCCACAGCACCGCGACGATGACGAACCACAGCTCGGGGAGTCCCATCACGCCACCTGCGCGGGTCGCGGCGGAGCCGGCTGGCCGACCATGGGCTCATCGTCGTCGGGCGGTCCCTTGATGACATAGCGCCGCAGGAGCAGGAACTCGACGATCGCGAAGGCCCCGTAGAGCAGGAAGAACACGGGCAGGCTGATGAAGAGGAAGGTCGGCGAGATCTGCGACACGGCATCGCGGGTCAGGAGCATGTCGTAGACGACCCATGGCTGGCGGGCGTTCTCGGTGAAGATCCAGCCGAACATGTTGCCCAGCCACGGCGTGAAGACGATCCAGATCGAGATGCCCCAGAAGAGCTTCCCCTCCGGCAGGCGCTCCTTGCGCGTGCGCCACCATGCGATGACCATCCACGCGGCCCCGATGAGGCCGAAGCCCATCATGAGGCGGAAGGCGTAGAAGGCGATCCAGACATTGGGCGTGTAGTTGCCCGGCCCGAACTGCTCCTCGTACTGCTCCTGCAGCTCGTTGGCGCCCACGACGACGCCGTCGACCGAGTTGGTCGCCACGATCGACAACAGGCACGGGATCGAGAGCTCCCAGGTGTTCTCGCGGGCCTCCTGGTCGATGATCGCGACGATCCCGAGCGAGGCGCACGGGCCCTCCGTCTCCCACAGCGCCTCGCCCGCCGCGATCTTCATCGGCTGCACGTCGGTGACGATCACACCGAGGACATCGCCGACGAAGGTCTGGCCCAGAGCGGCGATGAGTCCCATCGCGATCGCCGTGCGCCAGGCCCAGCGCATCTCGGGGATGTGCTGGCGGCGCTTGAGGTGGTACGCCGCCACCGCGAAGACGAAGACGGAGGCGGCGACGAGACCCCCGAGCACCGTGTGGACATAGGCCCACAGGGCGAAGGGCTGAGTGAGGACCGCACCGATGTCGTTGAGGACGGGATATCCCGTGAGCGGGTCGATCTCGTAGCCGACGGGATGCTGCATCCAGGAGTTGGCGACGATGATGAAGTACGCCGACGCCCATGTGCCGAGGGTGAAGATCCAGATGCACGCCACGTGCACCCCGCGCGGCAGGCGATCGCGCCCGAAGAGCCACAGGCCCAGGAAGGTCGACTCGAGGAAGAACGCGAGCAGTCCCTCCATCGCCAGGGGCGCCCCGAAGACATCTCCCACGAAGCGGCTGAAGACGGACCAGTTCATGCCGAACTGGAACTCCTGGACGATGCCGGTGACGATGCCCATCGCGAAGTTGATGACGAGCAGCGAGCCGAAGAAGCGCGCGAGGCGGCGGTAGACGTCCTTGCCCGTGCGCCAGTGGAGCGTCTCCAGCAGGGCGACGTACGGCGCGAGGCCGAGCGTGAGCGGGACGAAGAGATAGTGGTAGAGCGTCGTCGTGGCGAACTGCAGCCGAGACAGGTCCACAAGAAGGTCGTCGGCCACCGGCACATCCCACCAGATGATGGACGTCGACGTGGCACGATGTCGCAATGCGCCTCCTGGACGGTCCCTGCGAAGGTGCGATCGCCGTCACGGTCACGTCGCTGGAGATGACGCGCCCTGACGAACTCGTGCCGGTCCCCGTCATCCCGGAGGGAGCCCACTGGCAGCGCGTCGACAACTCCAAGGCTCAGGTGTCCCGGGACTTCTACCTGCGCGTCGGGGAGCCGTGGCACTGGGTGGACAGACGGGACTGGGCCGACGCGCAATGGGGCGCCTGGACCGACCGCCCCGAGCATCACCTCCTCGTGTGCGAGCAGGATGGGCAGGCCGCGGGGTACGCCGAGCTCGAGCAGCAGGCGGACGGCAGCGTGGAGATCGCCTACTTCGGCCTCCTCCCCGAGGCCATCGGCCGCGGGCTTGGGCGCTGGTGGCTCGCCGAGGTGCTCGCCGAGGCCTGGCGGCTCCCCGGGACGACACGCGTGTGGGTGCACACGTGCACGCTGGACGGCCCCGGCGCACTCGCCACCTACACGGGCCGGGGCCTGCGTCCCTACGCCCGCGAGGTGGAGTGGCGCATGCCGGAGGCCGACGGGGTCGGGCCTAGGCTGTCGCCGTGAGCACGCCGATGGATCCCGACCGGCCGCTCGACGCCACCCCGCCGCCCGCGCCGCAGCCCCCCGCACCGCAGCCGATGCCTCCCGCGCCACCGCTGCCGCCTCCGCCTCCGCCTCCGGCGTACGGCTACGCACCGCCGCCCGGCTTCCCGCCGCCGGCGCCGTACCCGGTCAAGCCCAAGGCCAACGGCCTCGCGCTCACGTCCATGATCCTGGGCATCCTCGGCATCACCGTGGGCCTGTGCCTGCTCTTCTTCCCGGTGATGCCCATCCTCGCCGTCGTGTTCGGTCACATCGGGCTCACCCAGACGCGCAAGACCGGGGCGCCGGGGCGCGGCTACGCCATCACCGGACTCGTGACCGGATACATCGGGATCGCCCTGGCCGTCCTGTGGCTCATCGCCACCGCCATCGGCACGTTCACGTCGCCGATGCCGACCTTCTGACCCGCGTCGAACCCCAGGCCTGACCCATGACCCGAGTCTCCCCATGACCCGTCGCGGCCTCACGCTCTTCATTGCCCTCTCGATCATCTGGGGCACGCCGTACCTCTTCATCCGCATCGCGGTGGAGTACGTCGAGCCGTCCGTCATGGTGGCCCTGCGCGTCGGCCTCGCGGCACTCCTGCTGCTGCCTGTCGCGCTCGTGCGGGGGCAGTTCCGCGGTATCCGTCCCTACCTGCCGTGGATCGCTCTCTTCGGCCTAGTCGAGATCACCGGTCCCTTCCTCATGCTCGGGTACGCCGAGACGCAGCTCACGAGCTCGACCACCGCGCTCCTCATCGCGGCCGTGCCCATCGTGGCGGCCGTCCTCGCGCGATCCCTCGGGCTCGACACCCGGCTAGGAGGTGTCCGCGTCCTCGGACTCGCGATCGGCATCAGCGGAGTCGCCGTCCTCGTCGGCCTCGACGTCCCGGGCGACCAGTGGTGGGCCGTCGGTGCGGCTGCGGTGACCGTCGTCGGCTACGCCCTCGGTCCGATCGTCATCTCGACGAAGCTCGCGGGCGCCCCTCCGCTCGCCGTCATCAGCCTCGCGCTCGCGGGCAATGCGATCCTCTACGCGCCGCTGGCGTGGGTGCAGCGGCCCACCACCCCTGTCCCCGCGGTCGCCTGGTGGTCCATTGCCGTGCTGGGCGTCGTCGCGACGGCGATCGCCTTCCTCATCTTCTTTGCGCTAGTCGCCGAGGTCGGCCCCTCGCGCATGACGGTGATCACGTTCCTCAACCCGGCGGTCGCCGTCCTGCTCGGCGTGATCGTCCTGAGCGAGCCGATCACATGGGGCCTGGTGCTCGGCTTCCCGCTCGTGCTCCTGGGCTCCTACCTCGCCACACGCCCGGACCGCAATCCCGCGGCCCGCGTGGAGGACTCCCCCCACGCCTGAGGTGGCTACGACGGCTGGTCGGCGAGCCTGCGCTGCACGCTGCGCGTCACGTAGTGATCGGCAAAGAACGAGGCAAAGGGGATCGTGCCCGCGAGCAGTACGGCGACGGTGCGCACGACGGTGAATCGCATGCGGAAGGAGATGTCGAGGCCGGCTGCGACGTAGAGCACGTAGAGCCACCCGTGTGCCTGCCAGCCGATCGCGTAGATCGTCGCGAGGATTCCGTCCTCCGTGAGCCCGAAGACGTACTTCAGCGGGAGGAAGACCACGGACATCACCGCGAGGAGCACACCGGTGACCCAGGCCATGATGCGGAATCGGAGTAGCGCGCCGTGCAGACCCTTCATCCGTCCAGGCTATCCGCATCCTGCTCGGACGGATCGCGGCGCACGACCCAAAGCCACCA
>Ga0181556_1001751_pt1 | contig 21122 bp, 17 predicted proteins | sample 011ome_14_FD_148651 | JGI IMG/M metagenome (GOLD analysis project Ga0181556, IMG submission 148651) | Coastal salt marsh microbial communities from the Groves Creek Marsh, Skidaway Island, Georgia - 011505AT metaG (spades assembly) | ecosystem: Environmental > Aquatic > Marine > Intertidal zone... | reverse complement strand
CTCTCTGATTATGTCCCGAAAACCTTGGCCTCAATAACCGCCGTTCCCGACCCCAACGCCTCAACAGCGTCGGTAGAGGGGCTTCTAAACTCAACTCAGAACACCCGCAACCCCTAAAATACAAAAACATCATATTTTCTAAAAAGAATTTTCGGCACGGCTGTTAGCGTCAACAAAACAAAGGTTTTGTGCCCTTATAATTGAATTCCACGCAAGGATATAAAGAATACGATTGTTTCGTCGTTACCCCTCAAGGCAAGCTTAGACGGGTAATCAGATGCACATTTACAAAATCACACTCAAATATCATGTCACGGGCGTCCTAAAACCGGAATCAGTTGGTCAGTTACAGCGCTTGGGAATCGTGAAAGTCATCTGTAATCGTCCAGACAGTGAAGCGCCCGTGTAAGAGCAAAGCGAACAAATGCGAATTGCCGTCACCGAAGCGGGGATGGCGTTTGGTTATAATCCTGTCACTATGACCAGCTTTTCGCCTAAACTTGTGCGCAGGCACACAGATGCGGTTCTAAATACAAATGGCGGCGTCTTTGCCTATTGCGCAACGGGACGGCGTCGCACCATGTTATGGGCGTTTGAATTTGCACACCAACGCGCGCCAGAGGATTTGATACAACACAGGCGGCGCGTGCGGGCATGGACATCGCATCCATGCAAGAGCGTCTGGAACGGATTTACCACAGTGGGCGGCATTATTAACTAATCTCGCACACGATATTGTTGATGATCTGCAGTGAATACATGCTATAATCTGAATACGATTCATGCAGGACACTTTACATAATGAAACATCTGATTACGGCTGCCACGATCCTAGTTGCGGGTTTGGCGCACTCGGCACTGGCAAACGGCACAGTAACATATGAGGTGACAGATCAATCCTATGACGACGTCATGTTTGGATTGGAAAATGCGATCCTGGATTTCGGTTTGGTCATTTCAGAACACAATCATGTGGGTGATATGTTAGAGCGGACCAAGGCCGATCTGGGCGCGACCGAGACAATATATGCCTATGCAGATGTTTTCGGATTTTGTTCGGCGCCCCTATCGCGTGCTGCAATGTTAGAGGACCCGATGAACATTCGTTTCTGTCCTTACAATATATTTATGTACCAGATCAGCGAAGACTCCCCTGTCATTATCGGATACGATGTTTATCCAGAGGGTGCACTGCAAGATGTTCAAGCACTGTTAAATTACATTACCCGCAGCGCGATCGGAATGGATTAGGTGGTCAATTAAAGATAACTGACACCAGTTTCGTGTCACCCGACAGAAAACGGCCATTCAAACGAATGGCCGTTTCTTTTTGTTATTTAGTGCACTACCGCGTCACCAGGGCGTTCGCGGTTGGTTGCACCGATACGGTCCCCGATGATCAACCCCTCTGCCCCTGCAGATACGGCGACGGTGTCACCGTCTTTGACATCCCTTGATAACAACAGTTCGGCCAATGGATCCTGCAATGCCCGTTGAATCACGCGTTTTAGGGGCCGTGCGCCAAAGACAGGGTCATACCCCTCATCCGCTAGCCATGTTTTCGCCGCATCGTCAAAGGCCAGTGTGATTTTGCGACCCATCAGGCGTTTTTGCAAACGCGCCAATTGGATGTCAACAATCCCGTCCATGTCAGCACGCCCCAACCGATCAAAGATGATGGTTTCATCCAAACGGTTCAAAAACTCGGGACGGAAATGGGCGCGCACCGCATCCATCACATCACGTTTTGCATCCGCACTATCGGCCCCATCGGGAAGCTGGCTAAGCGCTTGCGCCCCAAGGTTTGACGTCAGAATGATCAGCGTCTGTTTGAAATCAACGGTGCGCCCCTGACCGTCGGTCAATTGGCCATCATCCAAAACTTGCAGCAGGACGTTGAACACATCAGGATGCGCCTTTTCCACCTCATCAAACAAAACCACCTGATAGGGGCGGCGGCGCACAGCCTCGGTCAGGACACCGCCTTCGTCATAACCGACATAGCCAGGAGGGGCACCGATCAAACGGGACACGGCGTGTTTTTCCATGAATTCGGACATATCAATACGCACCATCGCCATATCATCATCAAACAGGAACGACGCCAACGCCTTGGTTAGTTCGGTTTTACCAACGCCCGTTGGCCCAAGGAATAGGAAGGACCCAAGCGGGCGGTTTTCGTCGTTCAACCCCGCACGCGCACGGCGTACCGCATTTGACACCGCACTAACCGCCAGATTTTGGCCGATGACACGGTTGTGCAGTTCCTCTTCCATCCGCAGTAATTTTTCCCGTTCGCCTTCCAACATTTTGGACATGGGAATGCCGGTCCAGCGTTCGACAACGGATGCGATTTGTTCGGGACGCACGGTTTCGGCAACCACCATCCCTTCATCCTCGCGATTTTCAGCATCGCTTAATTGTTTTTCCAACTGGGGAATGATGCCATAGGACAATTCACCTGCACGCGCTAGATTGCCTTCGCGCTTTGCGATTTCCAAATCAGCGCGGGCGCGGTCCAACTGTTCCTTTAGATCCCGAGCAGAAGCAAGCTTATCACGCTCTGCCTGCCACTGTGCGGTCATGGTGGCGCTGCGATCCTGCAGATCCGCCAAATCCTTTTCCAATGTGGCAAGGCGGTCGATGGATGCTGCGTCATCCTCTAATCGCAATGCTTCGGCTTCGATCTGCTTTTGCAAGATTTCACGGTCCAACGCGTCCAACTCCTCTGGTTTGCTGTCCACTTCCATCCGCAGGCGGCTGGCCGCTTCATCCACCAAATCTATTGCCTTATCAGGCAGGAAACGATCTGTTATGTAGCGTTGCGACAATGTCGCCGCCGCCACCAATGCGCTATCTGAAATGCGCACCCCGTGGTGAAGTTCGTATTTTTCCTTGATCCCACGCAGAATGGAAATGGAATCCTCAACCGTGGGTTCTTCGACCATCACAGGTTGGAAGCGACGGGCAAGAGCCGCGTCCTTTTCCACATATTTGCGATATTCATCCAAAGTGGTCGCGCCGATGCAGTGCAATGCCCCCCGCGCAAGGGCAGGTTTAATCAAATTGGCGGCATCCATCGCGCCATCTGTTTTTCCTGCCCCGACAAGGGTGTGCATTTCATCAATGAACAAAATGATTTCACCCGCGGCTGCGCTGATTTCATTAAGGATCGCTTTCAGACGTTCTTCGAATTCACCGCGATACTTGGCTCCCGCAATCAATGCACCCATGTCCAGCGCCATCAGTTTTTTGTTGCGCAGGGATTCTGGGACATCCCCATTAATAATGCGCAATGCCATTCCTTCGGCGATGGCCGTTTTACCAACACCTGGTTCCCCAATCAAAACGGGATTGTTTTTGGTGCGACGTGACAAAACCTGCATCGCGCGACGAATTTCATCATCACGCCCAATGATCGGATCAATTTTACCGTCCCGTGCCGCTTCGGTCAGATCCTGCGCATATTTGCCCAATGCATCATACCCCTCTTCCGCATTGGCGCTGTCTGCTGTGCGCCCCTTGCGAATGTCGTTAATCGCGCTGTTCAGCGACTGCGCCGAAACGCGGCCCGCGCTTAAGGCGTCGTTTGCACCTGATTTGACAATGGCAAGCGCGGTCAGAATGCGTTCCGCCGGGACAAATTGATCCCCGGCTTTCTTGGCAATGTCCTCAGCCTCGCCAATCACTTTGACGGTTTGATTGTCGATATAGGCTTGGGCGACGCCTTCAACCTTGGGCAATTTAGAAAGCGCGGTTGCAACGTGATCACGAACCGATTTTGCATCGCCCCCTGATCGCGTGATCAAATTGGATGCAAATCCTTGGTCATCATCCAAAAGCGCCTTCAGTATATGCTCTGGCAATATACGTTGATGGTTTTCGCGAATTGCGACGGTTTGTGCCGCCTGGATAAACCCGCGCGCACGCTCCGTGAACTTGCTTAAGTCCATGGGTAATCTCCTTTTCTAAGCACCGTTTTTCCTGCGCCCGACATCGGCACACAGGTGTTGGCCTCACTCTCAATGTGGGCATTCAAACCTATCTGATCAAGATTTTCGTAAAAAATTTACCCATCGGGCTAAAATGCCATCCTTTAGGATCGCTTGTAGGATTGTCACACACCGAAAGAAGCAAGGAATGCAGATAATCACAGCACGCACATCGAATGTACGCAGAGTGGAAGATCATCAAATTATCTTTGGTCTTGTCAGTTTTGATACGGATCAAGGGCAAATCCATGTCGAGGTCACAGTTCAACCAGAAACCGAGGCCGAGCTTGCCATGCTCCAAGCCCTGATGATCAAATAGGCCAAGCGGAAACTATGCCTTGGATACAAACTACCCACCGAGGTGATCAGCATGACCGTTCACGATATGCTGATGTCCCGCGTTGCTTGACCATTTGATCCCGCTCTGACAAAGCAGGGGCAAGTTTTCAAAGGAGCGCCCCCATGTCAGATGATCGTTTAATTGTTGCCCTCGATGTTCCAAATGTTGTTCAGGGCTTGGACTTGGCAGGCAAGATCGGGGATGCCGTTAGTTTTTATAAAATCGGCCTTGGTATGTTAACGGGTGGCGGACTTGCCCTTGCCAATGAATTGAAACAGGAACACGGCAAGCGCATCTTTTTGGACATGAAGTTCTTTGATATCGGCGCCACGGTCGAGACGGCCGTACGCGGCATTGCCCAATATGACTTGGATTTCCTAACGGTTCATGGGGATCCCCATGTGGTGCGCGCCGCCAAAGAGGGGTCCGCAGGTAGCAATTTGAAAATTCTGGCCGTGACGATTTTGACATCGCTTGATCGTCAGGATTTGGACAATGCGATGATCAAGGACGGGGATATCCCTGATTTGGTCGTCGAACGAGCAGGACGTGCATTTGATGCGGGGGCCGATGGCGTCATCGCATCCCCCCAAGAATCGGGTTTGATCCGCGCTTTACCAGAATCACAGGGCCGTTTGATCGTGACCCCGGGCGTGCGTCCCGCAGGGGAGGATTTGGGTGACCAAAAACGTGTCACAACACCGAGTGAAGCGATTGCAAACGGATCAGATCACATTGTCGTTGGCCGCCCCATTTGGCGCGCGGAAGATCCGCGTCAGGCAGCGTTAGATGTGGTCGCCGAATTTAACCCCGATGCTGCCACACAACTGGCGCAGCGATAGGCATATTTTGTTTACTCGATAGTCTGCCTAGACTTTTTGTTCAAATCTATGTTGACGACTTTTCATAGTCCCAAGCCGACCGCGGATGGCGACGAAGACGCCGCCCGTTTTGCCTTATGCAAACCTGCAGTTTGACGTGGGCGGTCGGCGTCTGCCAATCTATTGATTGGCGGGGAACACAATTTAGCAAGTTTATTTTTTGGTTTCGCCTGTCCAAGCGAGCTTGATCCCGTTGCCCCACCCGTTACGCGCGATCCGTTAATCCGCGTTTAACCCTTCTTTGCGCCCTGCTGTCATCAAGGTGTAGCCAAGATAGAACCCAGTCAGCGCCATCGGCATTTGGCACAACAAAACAACCTGCCACCCGTACTCAATGACCGCACGCACATTCATCGCTGTCAGCAAAAGCGAAATAATTGTGGTTGCTGCAAATAATCCAAGAGCAAACATTTGCTTATCGCTCATTTTTTTCACGGCTTGCTGATTATGATCCATTGATTTGAGTCCTTTTATGAATGCTGCAAACATATTCCATTTTTTGAATTATTTGCAACCCCAAAAATATTCCCGCGAAAATCGTCTGGGCGAACCGAATGTTCGCCCAAACGAGACGAAATCCAAAATCGCTCAAGGGTTTAAGATCAGTCTTGGGAATTGATTTCAAAATTTAACACCGTCGGCGGTGACAGAAACGTATGAATTTTGATAATCTACAACTATGGCGGTATTCGCCTAACAACGCTTTGTTGTAAAAATTAAATTCGTTCGCATAAAATCACATTCACACTTCGTTAACTTTCGCACCGACGTGATACCGAGTTTTACGGACGCGACACAGACACCCTATAGATACAAAAAAACCCCACCCAAAAGGTGGGGTTTTTTTAGGGTCCCTACTGGGACAAAGCTCTTAACCCTGACGGGCTTTGAAACGGCGTTGCGTCTTGTTAATGACGTATACGCGGCCCTTACGGCGCACGACACGGCAGTCGCGGTGACGCTGCTTCAGCGAGCGGAGTGAGTTTTTGACCTTCATGGCCGTCTCCTTCATTCGCGGCGCGTCAAATGCGCCATTGGCAGGTCGCCTCAGTATTGAGGCAGTGAATTCATGGTGGGCGGTACTGGGATCGAACCAGTGACCCCTACGATGTCAACGTAGTGCTCTACCGCTGAGCTAACCGCCCATACCGTAACGAGCGAGCCCCAAAAAATGGGGCGCGGATTTCCCGCGCCGGTGGAGGGTCTATAAAACCTTGTTCCAAGAGGATCAAGGGCTTTTGCGCGAGAATGTTTTTAGTCTATGATGACTCTTATGGATATTAGGTCAGAAACCACCCCTGCATACAAGATATTGGCCCCAAAGGTATGGGAGTCGGCGGTTGTTTTTGCCTCTCCGCACAGCGGGCGTGACTATTCCAACACATTTAAGGGGCAATCGATTCTTGATCCTGTGACCCTACGATCCTCAGAAGATGCCTATGTGGATCAGCTGATCGACTATGTACCTGAATTTGGCGCACCACTTTTGCTGGCACATGCCCCCCGAGCGTTTGTGGATTTAAATCGCTCGGCAGATGAACTGGACCCTGCCATTGTGAATGGCGCCCAAACCCGCGGGCAAAACCCCCGAATATCATCGGGCCTTGGCGTGATCCCCCGCGTCGTTGCAAATGGCCGCCCCATCTATCGCGGCAAAATCCCGATGCAAGAGGCCAAGGATCGCCTACGCACATATTGGCGTCCCTATCACGACGCATTGCTGTGCCTTTTAAAAGCCGCGAAATTACGTCATGGTTACAGTGTGTTAATTGACGTGCATTCAATGCCACATGATGCCGTTTCATCGCCGTCAAAACTCGTAACACCCCCTGAAATCGTGATCGGGGATCGCCATGGATCATCCGCGTCCCGCGCGCTGGTCGAAGAGGTTGAGGCCTGTTTTGCAAACGCGGGCCTAAAAACCGCGCGCAACACACCCTTTGCTGGGGCCTTTATTACCCAACACTATGGACGCCCCTCGGCAAATCAGCATGCCATTCAGATTGAAATTGATCGTGGTATCTATCTGAATGAAGCTCAAGTGGCGCCAAGCGATCGATTCACAGAAACCCGCGAAAAATTGCTTCAGGCGGTTGAGGGGATCGCGCGGTTGGGCGCACCAGAATTGCCATTGGCCGCTGAATAACTTACCGCAGGCTGCGGCCCTTGATGATTGCATCGCTTCCAAATTTTTTGCGAATTTCGTCGCGCGCGCGTTCAACCGTTGCGCGCTGCGCCGCCATCGGGTCTAGCAAATCGGGTGTGCGATCGGCAAGCGTATCTGGATGCAATTGCGACAAACCCGCACCAATCAAACGATACCCCTGTTTATGGTCCACCTGATCAAACAGCGATTTAGTCGCTTGGAAAAGGGTTTCTGCCATTTGCGTTGGATCGCGCAGTGTCACGCGACGGGTTAGTGTACCGTGTTTTGTTGTCTTCAGTTTGAGCGTCGCAACCGCCCCTGCCAATTCACGCGCTTTGGCGCGATCCGTCGCCTTTTCACACATTCGCCAAAGATGCCCGAGCAGTATCTCGCGATCGGCAGTATCCTCAAAAAATGTGGTTTCGTTGGAAATCGATTTAATGGGCGCATTGCGCGAAACCCGCCGTTTATCTTGACCCCGCGCCAAATGCCACAGGCGTTCACCCATTGAGCCGAAACGGGCATGCAAATCCTCTCTCTCCCATCGCAGCAGATCGGAAAATAGACGTATCCCAGCACGTTCCAACGCATCTTGTGTCGTGCTACCCACACCCCAAATAAGGCGCACAGGTTTATCATTTAAAAACTGTTGTGTTTCCGCCTGCCCAATCACAGAAAATCCTTGGGGTTTGTCCAAATCCGAAGCGATTTTTGCCAAAAATTTGTTATGTGACAGGCCGATGGATCCCCCAATGCCCAGTTCTTCCCGCATCCGTTTGACCAACCGCGCCAACATCACAGCGGGGGGATGGCCGTGCAATTTTTCGGTTCCGCGCAGGTCCAAGAATGCCTCATCCAAGGAAACAGGTTCAATCGCGGGCGTCAACTCCTCCATCATCTTGCGGATTTCTTTTGAAACCGCTGCGTAAACGTCCATCCGTGGTTTGACGACAACGGCATCTGGGCATTTTTTCAATGCTTGAAACATAGGCATTGCGGACTTCACACCCCGAATGCGCGCCACATAGCATGCTGCGGAAACCACGCCGCGCCGTCCACCGCCCACGATCACGGGTTTATCCGCCAATTCGGGATTATCGCGTTTTTCAACACTTGCGTAAAATGCATCACAATCCATATGCGCAATCCCAAGCGAAAAAAGCTCGGGATGCACAAATACACGAGGCGAGGCACAATGGGTGCACCTTCGGGTGTTTTCCGTGATTTTCGTGCAATCGCGACACAAAGCAAACATAACGCATCTATACCAAAGCAATGCCGCAACACCAACCAATCCTTGACCCGCAGCGAATAAATGCACATCTTTGATTTGGGTTATGAGCGAGCATTACACATGAACGATGCCGTTTTACCGGAACTGATATTTCAGCTATTGGGTGAAAACATTGTTATTGTCTTGCTGACGATAGCGATTATTTCCGCAATGGTGCTGGGCATACGCATCGTCCCACAATCAGAAAAACATGTGGTTGAACGTTTTGGTCGCCTGCACAGCGTTCTGGACCCAGGTATCAATTTGATTGTTCCCTATCTGGATCGCGTGGCACATAAAATCTCGGTTTTAGAACGCCAGTTACCCACGGCGATTTAGGATGCCATCACCGCTGACAACGTTTTGTTGAAGGTGGAGACAAGTGTGTTTTACCGCATCACGCAACCTGAAAAAACCGTCTATCGCATCCGCGATGTGGACGATGCCATCGCAACAAAGGTTGCGGGTATTGTGCTTAGTGAAATCGGTAAAATGGAATTGGATGAGGATCAGTCAAATCGTAACGATCTGATTGAAAAAATTCGCGCCTCTGTCGCCACGATGGTGGATGATTGGAGGATCGAAGTCACCCGCGCCGAAATTCTTGATGTGAACTTGGATGATGCGACGCGTGCGGCCATGCTACAGCAGTTGAATGCAGAGCGCGCATGCCGTGCCCAAGTCACCGAAGCCGAGGGGCGAAAGCGTGCAGTTGAATTGGCCGCTGATGCGCAACTTTACGAAGCCGAGCAGATCGCCAAAGCACGCCGCATTCAGGTCGAAGCCGAAGCATTTGCAACATCCGTTGTTGCACAAGCCATCGCAGAAAACGGGATTGAGGCCGCGCAATATCAAGTTGCTCTTAAGCAGGTTGACCGTCGGGAACAGCGAGGGCAATCAAACGGTGATCTTGCCCGCAAACGCATTGGATGCCCTTGCATATGCGTTTAAAATGTTGAAAGGACGCGGATAATGGCAATCATTGAAACATGGTGGGCATGGGTGGCATTCGGCATAGTGTTAATGCTACTTGCACTGATGATGCCGTCCTATTTGTTCTTGGGCTTTGGATTTGGCTCGATTGTCACAGGCATAACGCTTGCGCTTGGGATCACGATGTCGGCGCAATATCTGATGCTGCTTTTTGCGATTGCGTCAATGATCAGTTGGGTTTTGCTGCGACAGGTTTTCAAATTCTCCAAAGGAAACGTTCAAACCTTTGATCACGATATCAACGATAATTGAAACGTATCAGCGCTCGCGCCAACGATTGACAATCGGGTAACGGCGATCCAACCAAAATGCCTTGGGTGATAAACGTGCGCCCGGGGCGGATTGGAACCGTTTATATTCACTGATGTAAAGCAGATGCTGAACGCGCAGCGCGTCTTCCTTGGGGAATCCTGCTGCGACGCAATCATCGATGGATCCATCCTGATCCACCAGAATCGTCAAAATACCATCCAGAACATAGTAATCTGGCAGGCTGTCACTGTCTTTCTGATCTGGTCGCAACTCGGCACTTGGTGGTTTTTCAATGATATTTGCCGGGATCACGGCCCCCGCTGGGCCGCGCATCCAATCGCGATGCTGTTCATTACGCCAACGGCAGATGTCAAAGACACGGGTTTTATACAGATCTTTGATCGGATTATACCCGCCTGCCATATCGCCATAGATCGTGGCGTATCCCACTGCGACTTCGGATTTATTTCCCGTGGTCAAAAGCATTTCACCAAACTTATTTGAAACAGCCATCAACAATAACCCGCGCAAACGGGATTGAATGTTTTCCTCTGTTAAATCTGGATTGGTCCCTTCGAACAAGGGGGCCAGTGTGTTCGTAATCGCCGCGCGCCCTTCTGCGATGGGCAAGTAATCGTATCGGCACCCCAAATTTTCGGCCATATCTTTGGCATCCGTCAGGGATTCATCAGATGTGTATTCCGAGGGCAGCATGATGCAGCGCACGTTTTCCGCACCCAATGCATCCGCGGCAATGGTGGCGACCAACGCGCTATCAACCCCGCCAGACAGACCCAACAACACCTTTCCAAACCCTGATTTTGCACAATAATCACGCAGCGCAATCGTCATTGCGTGATAATCCGCCTCTAGTTGATCTGGGATCTTGGATTTCAATGTATCGGCAACACGCCATCCTTGGTCTGTGCGATTTAGGATTAGTTCCGTAATGCTTTCCTCAAACATCGGCAGCATTGCGGCCAATTCACCACCCGGGTTCAGGGCAAAGCTACATCCATCGAAAATTTGATCATCCTGTCCACCTGTCAGGTTCAAATAAATCAAAGGCAAACCGCTTTCGACAACGCGGGACACCATCAAATTCAGGCGCACATCCAATTTACCGCGATAATAGGGCGATCCATTGGGAATGAACAAAAACTCGGCACCCGTCTCTTCAAGCGTTTCAACTACATCGCTATGCCATGCATCTTCGCAAACGGGGCTGCCGATGCGCACACCATTGATCACATAAGGGCCGCTGACTTGACCAGGTTCAAAGATGCGCACCTCATCAAACACCGTTTCATTCGGCAAATGATGCTTTTTGACAATCGTCTGAATGTCGCCACCATTTAGAATGAAATAGGCGTTGAACAGCGCCCCGTCTTCTACCCATGGACCACCGATCCCCAGCGCAGGACCATCGGCGCATTCTTTCGCCAATTCCCGAACAGCATTCATCGCATCATTTTGAAACGCGGGCTTCATCACCAAATCTTGGGTGTTATACCCCGTGATGAACATTTCAGGCAGTGTTACAAAATCGCTGCCTTGCTCTACGCCTTGCAACCACGCCTGTTTCGCCTTGGCTGCATTGCCCTGCAAATCCCCAACGGTGGGGTTCAATTGTGCGATTTTTATACGGAATTGATCAGTCATAGCTTCTGCCTTGGCATATAAGTATTGCGATGCGCCTAGGCGTCTAGCCATATCGACAAAATTCGGGATGGTACAGTGGGTTTGTCGTGATCGCGACGATCAGGCGTCCTCGACCTCTAAAACACCGGGCAAGGATTTCAGCGCGCCCTTAATTTGCGGGTTCACAACAAAATCCTGACCGACATCCAATTCAACTTCACCGGGCAGTTCAGAGTTCAACAAACATAGGAAAACGGGCCCCTTAGTGCCCGATTGTGAATTTGCTTGATCCAAAATAGACGAAATCGCGGGGAAAGCGGCCTCTGCCTCAACAAAAATGCGCAATCCTTTGGAACCCAAATCCGCCACAGCAATATCAACGGGGGCAACAGAGCGGCCCAGAAATTTGAGCTGATCAGCCTCCATTGTGGCTTCGGCAGTGATGACCACCTTTTGTCCTGTTTCCAAATGTTCACGCGACTTTTCCAACGCCTCGGAAAACAGTGTGACTTCGTACGCGCCTGTTGGATCGGATAATTGGCAAAATGCAAAGCGATTTCCACGGGCGGATTTACGTTCCTGTCTGCCCGCAACAACGCCTGCCAATTTCGCAACTGTGGGTCCTGATTGCGCTTTGTGCATCACCTCGTCCAGGGTCATGACCCCTTTGCGTTTCAGGGCAACCAAATAATCGTCCAGCGGGTGACCAGACAAATAAAACCCAACTGCGCGAAATTCTTCGGACAACCGTTCGGCGGGCAGCCAATCTGTCACGGGCGCAAGACGAGGTTCGGGCAAATCTTCGCCCGCCTCACCAAACAAAGACACCTGATTTGATGATTTTTGTTCGGCGATTGCGGCGGAATAGGACACCAAACCTTCAAGGCTTTCAAATACTCGGCGGCGGTTTGCGTCCAGCACGTCAAAGGCCCCTGCCCGTGCCAACATTTCAAGCGGGCGTTTTCCAACGCGTTTCAAATCAACACGGCGCGCGAAATCAAACAAACTGACAAAGGGTTTGTCGCCACGGGCCTCGGTAATCAGGCGCATCGCCTCGATCCCAACGTTTTTCAATGCGCCCAAGGCATAGACCAATGCCCCATCAACAACGTCAAAGCTGGCCTCGGATCGGTTCACACAAGGCGGCACGTATTTCAGACCCAGCCCTTTTCTAACCTCTTCAAAATAAACGGCTAATTTATCGGTTAGGTGGATATCGCAATTCATGACACCTGCCATAAATTCAACAGGATGGTTCGCCTTCAGCCATGCGGTTTGATAGGACACCACAGCGTAGGCCGCCGCATGCGATTTGTTGAAACCATAGTTTGCAAATTTTTCGAGTAGATCGAAAACCTCACTCGCCTTTTTGACGTCTACCCCGTTTTCAGCGGCACCTTTTTCAAACTTTGGACGTTCGGCGTCCATCGCCTCTTTGATTTTTTTACCCATCGCGCGACGCAACAGGTCCGCACCACCCAATGAATATCCCGCCATGACCTGCGCGATTTGCATCACCTGTTCCTGATATACAATGATCCCTTGGGTTTCTTCCAAAATGTGATCAATCAAGGGGTGGACAGACTCACGCTCTTTCTTGCCGTTCTTTACGTCGCAATAGGTTGGAATATTTTCCATAGGACCAGGTCGGTACAACGCCACCAGCGCAACAATATCTTCGATACAGGTGGGCTTCATACGCTTTAGCGCATCCATCATGCCCGAACTTTCTACCTGAAACACCGCAACGGTTTTTGCAGCTGAATACAGATCATAGGTGGGTTCATCATCTAATGGGATCGCGTTGATTTGGTTTTCTGCACCCTCAGCAGGTTTATAAAGTTCACGACCATCTTCCGCGATGTGCAACTGCCGGCCCGACTTCAGGATCAAATCAACGGCGTTTTGAATGACAGTTAGGGTCTTCAAACCAAGAAAGTCGAATTTAACCAACCCCGCTTGTTCAACCCATTTCATGTTGAATTGCGTGGCTGGCATGTCAGATCGCGGATCTTGGTAAAGAGGAACCAGCGCATCAAGCGGTCTGTCACCGATCACAACACCCGCCGCGTGCGTCGATGCATTTCGAAGCAGCCCTTCAACCTGCTGACCATAGGTCAAGAGACGATCAACAACCTCTTCTGCTTTTGCTTCTTCTTTCAGCCTTGGCTCGTCCTGCAAGGCTTTTTCAATGCTAACGGGTTTGACACCCTCAACAGGAATCATTTTTGACAAGCGGTCAACTTGGCCATAGGGCATTTGCAAAACGCGCCCAATATCACGCACCGCAGCCTTGGATAAAAGTGCACCAAATGTGATAATTTGGGCCACTTTATCGCGGCCATATTTTTCCTGCACGTATTGGATCACCTCTTCTCGGCGGTCCATGCAAAAGTCGATGTCAAAGTCAGGCATCGAAACCCGTTCGGGGTTTAAGAAACGTTCGAACAAAAGCGAATAGCGCAAGGGATCCAAATCCGTGATCGTCAATGCATAGGCCACTAACGACCCCGCACCCGAACCACGGCCCGGGCCCACGGGAATGTCGTGATCCTTTGCCCATTTGATGAAATCCGCAACAATCAGGAAATATCCAGGGAAGCCCATTCTTTCGATAATATCCAATTCGAATTCCAGGCGTTTTTCATATTCCTCAACACTGGTCGCATGGGGGATCACGGCCAATCGATTTTCCAATCCCGCCTTGGCCTGACGACGTAATTCTTGAACCTCATCCTCGGCAAATTTCGGCAGAATTGGATCACGACGGTATGCCATAAACGCACAGCGTTGGGCAATTTCGACGGTATTTTCCAAAGCCTCGGGCAAATCCGCGAAAAGCGTTGCCATTTCTTGGGGAGATGTAAAATAGTGCTGCGCTGTCAAGCGGCGACGCGGTGTTTGTTGATCAACATAGGCGCCTTCCGCAATACAAATCAGCGCATCATGCGCTTCGTACATATTTGAATTTGGAAAATAGACGTCATTGGTTGCAACCAATGGAATATCCATTTCATAGGCCAGTTCGATAAATCCACGCTCGGTCGCTTGTTCGGCTTCGGGCAGTCCATTTTCACCCGGGTGGCGCTGAAGCTCGACGTATAGGCGATCTTGGAAAATATCCAAAAATTGCTGCAACTTTGCCTTGGCCGCTGTGCGGGCGCCACGTTGCAGAATTTCACCAACAGGTCCCAACGCCCCACCTGTCAGGCAAATGACATCTTCTGAATGCTGTATCAGTTGTTCAAAGGTGATTTGTGGTAACGCTCCACCTTTATCGACATAAAGACAACTATTCAGCTTCATCAGGTTTTCGTACCCAACTTCGCTTTGTGCCAACAACACAATCGGGGCCAACGGTGCTGGTTTATCTGGTGCGGGGGGATCTTCGAAGGCAAGGTCGAATTGACACCCGATAATGGGTTGCACACCCGCATCCGCCGCGTAGATCGAAAACTCAAGCGCTGCGAATAAATTGTTTGTGTCTGTCACCGCAACCGCAGGCATGTCCATATCGGCGCACACACCCGCCAGTTTTTGTAGACGCATTGCGCCCTCAAGAAGCGAATATTCCGTGTGAACGCGTAAATGAATGAAACGGGACATGCTGAACAAAGTTGCCTTACGATAAATAAAACCTGTGGTTACAAAGTTATAGTGATCCAATGACATCAGCGGCAATAGAAAATTGTTGCCAAACCCTATCTCTCAGGTTTACGCTGATCCTAATAGCTCCCTGCTTTCTACGCCGCATCGAAGGTGGGATCAAGATGAGCATTCGGTACTGCGGTGCAAGATTTTCATGAAATTTTCGTTTCTTCTGAATGGAGAGCCTCAAGTCATTGAGGATTTGGAACCTACGACATCCGTGTTGGATTTGTTGCGCGTAAATAAACGCCTGACCGGAACGAAAGAAGGATGCAACGAAGGCGATTGTGGCGCCTGCACGGTGATCTTGATTGACGATAACGGTGCGCGTGCGGTCAACGCATGTATTTTATTTTTGCCCCAAATCGCAAATAAAGCTTTACGCACGATTGAAGGTATCTCATCACATGATGCCCCACATCCCGCGCAACAATGCATGATCGATCACCATGGCAGTCAATGTGGATTTTGCACGCCTGGATTTGTCACTTCGATGGTTGCAGCACAGATAAATAACGACACCGATCACGATGTGACATTGGCAGGCAACCTGTGTCGCTGCACAGGATATGCACCCATTTTTCGTGCGGCACTGGCGTGTGAGGGAACAAAAGCGCCAAAGTGGTTTCACGACGATCAAAGCGATCTAAGGACGCTTGCGCAGTCTGTGGATGCAAAACTCCCTACAACATCTGATGAATTGGCAAATATTCTAGCGGAAGAACCCGAAACAACATTGATCGCAGGCGCGACGGATGTTGGGTTATGGATAAATAAGGATATGCGCGACATCGCGCCAATTGCCTTTATCCACCACATCAAGGATATGGAACATATCACCGAACACCCAGATCATTGGGAGTTTGGGGCCAATGTCACCATCGAAAAAATGCGAGTCTGGAGTGTTGATGCGCAACCAAGCCTTACGCCATTACTGACGCGATATGCATCCACACAGGTTCGCAATTCTGCGACCTTGGGCGGGAATATCGCGAACGGCTCCCCGATTGGCGATAGCCCGCCCGCATTGATTGCCATGGGTGCAAAGCTGGTCCTTCGCAAAAAGGACACGAAAAGAACTATTGATTTGCACGATTTCTTCATCGATTACGGTCAACAAGATTTGCAAAGCGGTGAATTTGTCCAATTAATCCACGTCCCAAAAAACCAAATCAATCTTCGCTGCTACAAAATTTCAAAACGTTTTGACCAAGACATCTCGGCTGTTTGTGGGGCGTTTAATCTGAATATAACGGATGGTGTGATTCAAAGCGCGCGCATCGCCTTTGGCGGTATGGCGGGGATTCCAAAACGGGCTAAGCACGTAGAAGCCTGTTTGACAGGAAAAAAATGGGATATGAATTCGATAAAAGCCTCTCATGACCAGTGGTCACAGGACTTTAAACCGCTAACAGATCTGCGGGCATCAGCGGACTATCGGTTATCCGTCGCGCGGAATTTATTGACGCGGTATTTCTACGATCTGTCAGATAATCCCACGACAATTCAAGAGGTGTCCGCATGAGTGTGAACAAACCTTTTCCTCATGATGCCGCAAAATTACATGTCAGTGGCAGAGCGCGTTATATCGATGATTTGCCCGTCTCCGATGATTGTCTGCACCTTTGCTTTGGAACATCAACAATCGCGCGTGGAAGTATTCAGGAACTGAAACTGACGCCTGTCAGAAATTCGAGCGGTGTCATTGATGTTCTTCAGGCCAGCGACCTTATTCATGCGAATGACGTATCACCCAGCATTCATGACGAACCATTGCTGTCAGATGGGACGATCCATTATCTGGGTCAGCCGATTTTCCTTGTGATTGCCAAATCACATATTCAAGCGCGCAAAGCCGCGAGTCGCGCCAAGATTTCCTATCAACAAGACAGCCCAATCCTTAGCATCGAAGATGCCATTACCGCGAATTCAAGGTTTGAGGAAGGCCCCCGCATTTGGAACCGCGGGGATCTAAAGCGGGGATATGAACAGGCTACCAAGATTGTTGAAGGGTCGATTGAAATTGGGGGGCAAGAACACTTTTATCTTGAGGGTCAAGCGGCACTTGCCCTTCCGCAAGAAGACGATGAAATGGTTGTGCATTCATCGACCCAGCACCCTACAGAGGTGCAACATAAAGTTGCCGAAGCACTTGGCGTGCAATTTAACGACGTACGTGTCGAAGTGCGCAGAATGGGTGGCGGTTTTGGTGGTAAGGAAAGTCAGGGCAATGCATTGGCAGTGGCTTGCGCCATTGCAGCACATCGCACGAACAAACCCTGCAAAATGCGTTATGACCGTGACGACGACATGTTAATTACAGGCAAACGCCATGATTTCCGTATCACGTATCGGGCAGGCGTTGATCAACACAATAAAATCATCGCACTTGAAGTGGTTCATTATGCCCGTTGCGGATGGGCGCAGGATTTATCTCTGCCCGTTGCGGATCGTGCGATGTTGCACGCGGATAACGCCTATTTCCTGCCCAATGTCCGTATTGAGAGCCACCGCCTGAAAACAAATACGCAAAGCGCGACCGCCTTTCGCGGGTTTGGTGGGCCGCAGGGGGTTTTGGGAATGGAACGCATAATGGATCATTTAGCACACGATCTGAACACCGATCCCATCGCATTTCGTGAATTGAACTATTACCGCCCCGCAGTGGCAGCAGAGCATGATACAACCCATTATCACATGTCTGTACAGGATTTTAATCTGCAGGAAATGACATCAAAATTGTTGGCAGATTGTGATTTTGAAAACCGAAAGCAAGCGATTGAACGGTGGAACGCTGATAATCATACCATGAAGCGCGGAATTGCCTTTTCGCCTGTGAAATTTGGGATTTCATTCACCCTTAGCCACCTAAATCAGGCAGGCGCATTGGTGCATGTTTATTCTGATGGCAGCATTCGGATCAATCACGGCGGCACTGAAATGGGCCAAGGCCTGTTTCAAAAAACGGCCCAAGTCGCAGCAGAAGAATTTGGTGTATCAATCAATGCCATAAAAATTACGGCAACAGACACCGCCAAGGTTCCCAATACATCAGCCACAGCGGCAAGTTCGGGCAGTGATTTGAACGGTATGGCAATCAAAGTTGCCTGTGAAAAGATCAAGTCGCGCATGGCCGCACTGTTGGCCGCGCAATACAACAAATCACCCGATGACGTCGCATTCACCAAGAACGAAGTTCATATCGGGCGCCGCGTGCTATCCTTTGGCGATGCGGCCAAGGCCTGTTACGAACAACGTGTCAGTCTGTCGGCGACGGGATTTTACAAAACGCCTGATCTTGAGTGGGATCGTATACGTGGCGTTGGAAACCCCTTTTATTACTTTGCCTATGGCGCGGCGGTCAGTGAAGTTGTGATTGATACCCTGACAGGGGAATATCGCATCCTGCGAGCCGATATCCTGCACGACGCTGGAAACAGTTTGAACCCCTCCATTGATATTGGGCAGGTTGAAGGCGGCTATGTTCAAGGCGCAGGATGGCTCACGACCGAGGAATTAATCTGGGACGACCAAGGCCGCCTGCGCACGCATGCACCCTCCACATACAAAATCCCAGCAATGTCAGATCGACCCCGAAAATTTAATGTAAATCTATGGGATCGCGGAAATCTAAAGCCAACAATCTATCGATCAAAAGCGGTTGGTGAGCCACCATTTATGCTGGGTATTTCCGCGTGGTTGGCGCTATCCGATGCGATTTCCAACTGTGGGCCCGCCTATCCAAACCTTGATGCACCCGCAACCCCAGAACGGGTGTTAAAGGCCGTTGGAAGGGTTCGGCATGGCCTTTGATTTGCAGCGCCTGAAACAATTGATTGATCGCCACGGACGGGTCGCGCGCATTGTTATTACCGATGTTCGCGGATCAACACCACGCACGGTTGGCACTGAAATGTTTGTTTGGGATAACGGACAAGACGGCACAATCGGCGGCGGTGCGTTGGAATATCAGGTGACGAATGCCGCAGAACAGACGCTGAAAGAACAACGCACATGGGCACATACCTATCCACTTGGGCCAAATTTGGGACAGTGCTGTGGGGGCTCCGTGGGGATTTTATGCGAAGTTTTTGATCACACAACATTACCTGTTGCATCGGCAGATGTGGTGAAGCGTCCCGCACCCAGTCAAATTAACCCCATCAATCATTCCAATTTAACAGTCCAAAATGGTGAAATCCATGAACCTCTGCACCCAAGTGGCAAACCAATTTGGATTTGGGGCGCGGGTCATGTGGGTCGTGCATTGGTACATATACTGCAAACCTTGCCTCAATTTGACCTGACGTGGGTTGATTTTGATCAAGGCCGCTTTCCCTCTGATACAGCCCCATCCACAACCGTTATTCAGGCCGCCGAGATGCCGATGTTGGTCCCACATGCGCCGGCAGATGCGCATCATTTTATTTTAACGTATTCACATGACGTGGATTTGGCGCTGTGTCTTGCGTTGCTAAAGCATGACTTTAAATATGCGGGCCTGATTGGTTCCGACACAAAATGGTCACGGTTTCGAAAACGGTTAACTGATGCGGGACTTGAGATGAGTGATATTGAACGTATCACCTGCCCAATTGGACGACCAGAATATGGAAAGCACCCATCAGAGATTGCCATCGGCATACTCTGTAATTTACTAGGTGACGAAGGGGCCAATACCTATGGGGGTAGAGTAGCGAAATGAAAGACATATTACTGGACATCAACGGCCTGACCAAAGCCTATCCTGGGGTCGTGGCAAACAACAATGTCTCCTTTCAAATTCGCCCTGGTGAAGTGCACGCATTGCTCGGCGAAAATGGCGCGGGCAAAAGCACATTGGTTAAAATGATCTATGGTCTGGTCAAACCTGACAGCGGATCAATGACCTTTCAGAACCAACAATTTGCACCCGCATCGCCAAACGCCGCACGTGGCACAGGTGTTGCGATGGTGTTTCAGCATTTTTCGCTATTTGACGCGCTAACCGTTGCCGAAAATATTGCATTGGGCATGGACGATGCCCCAAAACCACGGGATCTAACCAAGAACATTCGACAGGTTTCAAATGCTTATGGCCTGCCTTTGGAACCAAATCGCATTGTCGGCACCCTGTCTGCAGGTGAACGCCAACGTGTTGAAATCATTCGCTGCCTGCTGCAAAATCCGAAATTATTAATCATGGATGAACCGACATCCGTTTTGACGCCCCAAGAAGTTGAAGTGCTGTTCAAAACTTTGCGACAATTGAAGAGCGAAGGCACATCTATCCTTTATATTTCGCACAAACTGGAGGAAATTCGTGCCCTGTGCGACACGGCGACTATCCTGCGTCACGGTGAAAAAGTTGATACCTGTATTCCGGCAACCACCACCGCACGGGAAATGGCCGAAATGATGGTCGGCGCAAGTTTTGCAAACCCCATCAAAGCAAATCGTGAAATGGGCGATACGATTTTGTCATTAAAAAATGTTTCCGCTTCTTCGGCAGGGGCATTTGGAACTTCGCTTCAGGGTATTAGTTTAGATCTGAAAGAGGGTGAAATCCTTGGGATCGGTGGCGTTGCTGGTAACGGACAGGATGAATTATTGGCCGCCCTCTCGGGCGAAACAACCGTCGCTTCGGAGATGATTATTTTTGATGGACAAGCAATCGGCAAACAAGGTCCAACGGCACGCCGTAAAATCGGATTTCTGAGCGCGCCAGAGGAACGTTTGGGTCATGCGGCAGCACCTGCAATGTCGTTGCGAGAAAACACTGTCATCACAGCGGCAGAGCGAAAATCTTTATTGAAAAACGGCTTCATCGACTGGACCGCCGCGGATCAATACACGCAGAACATTATTGCCGACTTTGACGTACGGACCCCAGGAACGCATACACCTGCTGGATCATTATCTGGCGGCAATTTGCAGAAATTCGTGGTTGGACGTGAAGTTTTGCAAAATCCAAAAG
>Ga0181556_1001746_pt1 | contig 21159 bp, 19 predicted proteins | sample 011ome_14_FD_148651 | JGI IMG/M metagenome (GOLD analysis project Ga0181556, IMG submission 148651) | Coastal salt marsh microbial communities from the Groves Creek Marsh, Skidaway Island, Georgia - 011505AT metaG (spades assembly) | ecosystem: Environmental > Aquatic > Marine > Intertidal zone... | reverse complement strand
CCACGTGATCCAATTCGTGCTCAATGAGGTTGTTGTCAAATTCCGCCCGATATGTAAAGTGAAATGCAGGCTGAAGATCTTGAATGTCACGTGGGTCGATACCTAGTTCCTCCTGCACTCGGCGTTGAGCGGCTTCCAGTACGGATTCCCCCTCGCGGGGATGGCTACAGCAGGTATTCGTCCAAAGCAGTGGGCTGTGGTACTTGCTTGCGGCGCGCTGCTGAAGCAGCGTTTCTCCGCTTTCATTGAATAAAAAGACGGAGAAGGCACGGTGCAAGGCTCCTTTTTGGTGAGCTTCCATTTTCTCCATCCGCCCCAGCGCCTGATCGTCGGCTGAAACGAGGATAACATATTCAGTCATGTCAAAGTAGATTGAGAGCGTGACGGACGTAACTACTCACAAAGAGTCGGTATTTCTTAGGGTTGTTAATGCGAATACGGGATTGGAAGATGTGCGTCGACGGGGTGCGCATGATCTTCTGGAATAAGGCGTAGTAGTACATGTATGCAATGTAGACCCCAAAGCGTGCACCCTTTGGCAAGCGTAAGATTCCTTCATAGCCCATGCGAAAGTCGACCGCGATGTCTTCCTCGATGGCGCGCTTGGCGTCGTCATCAAAGGCTTTCAGGTCCACGTTGGGGAAGTATGTGCGGCCCAGCGTGTTGAAGTCCGCACTGACATCACGCAAGAAATTGATCTTTTGGAAGGCGGAACCCAGCTTCATGGCAAAAGGGGTCAGTTCTTCATATTTGGCCTGATTGCCCCCCACAAAAACTTTTAAGCACATTAGTCCCACGACTTCGGCACTACCAAGAATGTACTTTTCATATTCCGCCTGGCTGTAAGTCCGGTCATCTAAGTCCATTTCCATGGAGGCCAAGAAGGTATCGATCAAGGAACGATCAATTTGGTAGGTGTTTACAACGCGCTGAAAGCTGTGCAGCACAGGGTTAGTGCTCACTCCTTCATCCAAGGCCAAGTGGGTGTCCTTCCAAAAACGCTTGAGCAAGGTGGCCTTGTCAAATCCATGAAATGTGTCGACAATTTCGTCTGCGACGCGAACAAAGCCATAAATCCCATAAATCGGATCGCGCAAAGAGCGGTTCAAACCTAGAATTCCCAGTGAGAAAGAGGTGCTGTAGGCTCGCGTGATCAGCTTGTTAATCCGATCGGAGCTCGAGTGGTACAAATGCATCATAAAGCCAAGGGGTGTTCTTTTTGAATTTCCAGGGCCACCACCTCACCGCTGATGATGCATGGAGGCACGCCCGGTCCGGGCACGGTCAATTGTCCGGCATAATACAAGTTGCTCAGTTTACCTTTCAAACTGGGCTTGAAAATAGCTGTCTGGTCCAAGGTGTTGGCCAAACCATACGCATTGCCCAGATGGGCATGGTAATCTTTCACAAAGTCGCGGTACGCATAGGTGCGCTTGACGACCATGTGCTCACGGATGTCAAAACCCACATGGTCTTTGATTCGCTCAGCCACGAGGTGAAAATAGCGATCCAAAACTTCGTCTGTATCCTCCAACCCAGGGGCTGTTGGGATCAGAATGACGAGGGCCTCCCCTCCTTCTGGCGCCGCAGCGGCATCCGTTTTGGACGCGGCACTCAAATAGAAAAGTGGTTTTTCTGGCCAGCGAGGTTCTGTGTAGATGGCGTCCGCGTGAACGTCAAACGGCGCATCAAAAAATAAACTGTGGTGCTCGATTCCAGGAATTGGGGCATCTAGGCCAACATAATACAAGAATGAAGAAGGGGCCATTTTCCGCTTTGCCCAATAGGAGGGGCTGTATTTGCGGTAAGCGGGAGCCAAAATTTTCTGATCCACATGGGCATAATCGGCGCTCGCGACGACCACGTCGCAGGGAATCACTTCTTCCCCACAGACCACTGCGGAAATAGCCCCATTCGCGTATTCGAAGGAGCTGACCTCTTTTCCAAACTGGAATGAAGCGCCTTGCTCCACAGCCAGCTGGTGAAAAGCCTTGACTACTGCGTACATGCCGCCTTGAGGATACCACGTGCCCAACGACATGTCCGCATAATTCATGAGCGAATACAAAGCAGGCGTATTGCTCGGAGTCGCCCCGAGGAACAGGACAGGAAACTCCAATAACTGCTGCAATTGAGGGTTCTTTACCACTTTCTTGATGGACGAGCGAATGTTGCTTAGCAAGTCCAATTGAAGCAGACCTTTCAGCACGCGGGTATCCGCAAATTCAAACACGGATCGAGAGGGCTTGCGCACCAAGTCGTTGATGCCCACTTCGTATTTGTAGGCCGCATCCTGAAGGAACTTGCGCAAACGAATGGCCGAACCCGGCTCGACGCGCTCAAAGAGGGCTTCCATCTCGTCCATGGAAGCAGGAATAGTCATTGGACCGTCCTCATAAAAAATGCTGTACGACGGATCTAGACGTTCTAAGGTGTAGTAATCGCTGGGCTTTTTGCCAAAGTGACCAAAAAAGGTTTCGAACACATCGGGCATCCAATACCACGAAGGACCCATGTCGAAGGTGTACCCTTCCGATTGCCATTGGCGTCCGCGGCCACCTGGACCGTCGTGCTTTTCAAGCACAGTCACGCGGTAGCCCTTTTGGGCAAGATACGCGGCAGTGCTCATGCCGGAAAATCCGGCGCCAATAACAATTGCATGCATAGATAAGGGTACGTGGTGGTTGAGAAATGAAGCGCTTAGCGGAAGTCTTTGAGTTTCTCCATCATCTTCTTTCTAGCAAGGAAGATACGGCTTTTGACTGTGCCAAGGGGAATGTTCATCTCCTGGGCGATTTCCTCGTATTTGTAGCCGTTGAAGTACATCATGAAGGCATCGAGGTAGGACTTTTCCACGCTCTCAATGTTTTCGAGAATGGTGGAAAGCTCCGCCGGGCTATCCGCCTCCGTCGCACGATCTGACGCCATGGAACCCAAAATGAATTGGTTCTCCGTGTCGTCACTGTATGTGTTTTGGTTACGTTTTTTCCGGTAGTTGTTGATGAAGGTGTTCTTGAGAATCGTATACAACCATCCTTTGAGGTTGGTTCCTTCTTGGTACCGGTCCTGATTCTTGATCGCTTTGTAGAAGGTTTCTTGAATCAGGTCTTCCGCATCTTCCGAATGATGGGTCAATTTGAGCGCCAACGTTCGTAGGAAGGCAGTGTGTTGGTAGATCTCATATCCGAAGGCATCTGAAGCAGTCATGTCCGTCTTGTTTAACGATTACTCTTCAAAGTTAAACACAATCCGACCGCACACAAGAGTTTTGTGTAAGTTTTTTCAACAAACAGTGAACAAAAACTGTAATGAATTGATTTTTAAGCGCTTACCTTCTCTTCTCGAAGCGCCAAACACATGCTTCGGAGGTTTGGATACACCTTGGCATCCTGAATAGCCCCTTTTCCGACCCATTCATGGCTGCCAATTCCCGTCACCCAGAACGGCGTGCCCCCAATCATCTCTTGCAGCTGAGTCCAGTAGGCATCTCGGCTATCGACATCCGGATGGGTGGTCCAAATCGAGATGATGGCCTTCCAGCGTCCCTCGTCTTGAAGCAGGGGCTGCAGGTAGGGCAATGGTACGCTCTGACCGAGGTAAACCACCGACTGACCCTGGGCTTTGAGAATGTAATGCACATATAGCAAGCCTAACTCGTGCATCTCTTGGTCCGCCAAGAATACGAGATAGCCTGGATTTTCGGCCGTGGCCACCCGAGCAGGGAGTTTGTCCAAGGCTGTGTAGAGCTTCTGTTTGATGAGATTGCTAGCGAAGTGCTCATGGGCTACACCAATCGCATCAGTTTGCCATAGCACGCCCACTTGATGGATAAACCCGCCGACAATCTTGGTGAATGTCTCGTCCTCCCCCATTTCATGAATGCAGGCATCCAAAATCGCGGTGAATGTGGGTTCGTCTAAATCAATGGTGGCTTGCAGCAAGCGAGCAATTTGACTCGGGTAGTGTCCATCGTTCAAAGCGAGATCCAGGACTTGCTTGTTGAGCTCCACTCGGCTTAAATCCGCCACTTTGCTAATTCGCCAGCCTTTTTGGATCAACACGGCCACATTGAGAAGGGTTTTTAAGTCTTCATCCGTGTAGTACCGGATATTGGTATCGGTCCGCTGAGGCACGACAATGCTGTAACGCTGCTCCCAAATCCGGAGTGTGTGCGCCTTAATGCCCGTCAGGTGCTCAAGGTCCTTGATGCTGTAGGTTGATCCCATCCTTTCGATAACACAGGTTTAGCCATAAGGTTCACGTACACAAACCCTACATTTGCAGGCGAAAATAATACCTGGTGAAGATTCAAGACGAAATAGCCCGCAGACGAACCTTTGGAATTGTCTCCCACCCTGACGCAGGGAAAACGACGCTCACGGAAAAGCTGCTCCTTTTTGGGGGAGCCATCCAAGAAGCCGGGGCCGTCAAGAACAATAAAATCAAGAAGACGGCAACCTCCGACTTCATGGAAATTGAAAAGCAACGGGGGATTTCCGTGGCGACCTCCGTGATGGCCTTCGAGTATAAGGATCGCCACATCAACATTCTGGATACACCCGGTCACCAAGACTTTGCAGAAGACACCTTTCGCACGCTGACCGCCGTGGATTCGGCCATTGTCGTCGTAGATGTGGCCAAAGGAGTCGAAACCCAAACGGAAAAACTTGTGGAGGTCTGCCGGATGCGCGCCACGCCCATCATGGTATTCATTAACAAACTCGATCGCGAAGGGCGGGACGGTTTCGATCTCCTGGACGAAATTGAAGGGAAGCTCGGCCTCCGTCTTTGCCCTCTATCCTGGCCCGTTGGCATGGGTGCTCGCTTCCAAGGGGTATACAACATTTGGGATCAGTCCCTCCTACTCTACGAAGAGCAGTCCAAGCAAAAAATTGCGCGCTCCATGGCGTTTAAGGACTTGAACGATCCGGAGCTCGACCGACGGATTGGCCAAGAAGCAGCCAATACCCTGCGCGAAGAAATTGAATTGATCCAAGGAGTGTACCCGGCGTTTGACCGGGAGGCCTACTTGCACGGGGAGCTTTGCCCGGTATTCTTTGGATCGGCCCTCAACAATTTCGGTGTAAAGGAACTCTTGGACTGCTTTGTGGACATCGCCCCCAGCCCCCAACCTAAGAAAGCGGCCGAACGCGAGGTCCTACCTTCCGAGTCGCAATTCTCCGGATTTGTTTTTAAAATCCACGCCAACATCGACCCTAATCACCGGAGCCGCATCGCCTTCGTGAAGATTGTATCGGGTCTTTTTGAACGCAATACCCCATACCTCCACGTGCGCGAGGGCAAGAATCTCAAATTCAGTTCACCCATGACCTTCTTGGCCAGCAAGAAGGAAGTGGTGGACTATGCCGTTCCCGGGGACATTGTTGGCCTACCCGACACCGGAAACTTCCGAATTGGCGACTCCCTAACCGGAGGCGAAGCCCTCCATTTCACAGGCATCCCCTCTTTTTCACCCGAACACTTTCGTTTCATCAACAACGCGGACCCCATGAAATCCAAGCAATTGGCCAAAGGAGTGGACCAATTGATGGACGAAGGCGTAGCCCAGCTTTTCACCTTGATTAGCAATGGCCGGAAGATCATTGGTACCGTGGGCGCCCTCCAGTATGAGGTCATCCAATACCGCCTCGAACATGAATACGGAGCCAAGTGCGCATACGAGCCATTCCAAGCCTACAAGGCCATGTGGATCCAGTCGGACGATGCCGCTCAGCTGGAAGAATTCAAAAAGTTCAAGACGCGCTACCTCGCAGAGGACAAATACGGCCGATTGGTCTTTTTGGCGGACTCTGCCTTTAGCTTGCAAATGTCTCAAGAGAAGTTTGACAAGCTTCGTTTTCACGCGAAGTCCGAATTTTAAAAGACATACAGGGATGTAAAAAAAGCCCGCGGAAATCCGCGGGCTTTTTTATTCGGGGGAAGACCAGCGCTTATTCTTCGGCGTCGAGGTAGCGGTCGAGCACTTCTTGGCTCACACCCATCATGCTGAAACCTCCATCATTGTAGAGGTTTTGCATCGTGACGCGCTTGGTCAAATCCGAAAACATGGCCACACAGTAGTTGGCACAATCCTCGGCCGTCGCGTTGCCCAAGGGACTCATTTTTTCCGCAAAATTCAAGAAACCCATGAAGCCTTTCACCCCACTGCCGGCCGTGGTCAAAGTGGGAGACTGGGAAATCGTATTGATACGCACCTTACGCTTGATCCCATAATGGTAGCCAAAACTGCGCGCAATCGACTCCAGGTAGGCTTTGTTTTCCGCCATGTCGTTGTAGTCAGGGAACGAACGCTGGGCGGCCATGTAGCTCAATGCGAGCACAGAGCCCCAATCGTTGATGCAGTCTTTTTGATAGGCTGTTTGCAGCAGCTTGTGAAAGCTCACGGCTGAAACATCCCATCCCTTGTGCAAGAAATCGTAATTCAAATCCGTATAAGGACGGTTCTTTCGCACGTTGACACTCATGCCAATGCTGTGTAGAATGAAGTCAATCTTGCCACCAAAATGGGCCACAGATTGGTCGAGAAGGTTGTTCAAGTCTTCCAAGCTCGTCGCGTCTGCCCCAATAACCGGCGCACCAATGGCTTCGGCGAGTTGGTTGATTTCGCCCATGCGCATCGCCATGGGTGCATTGGTCAAAACAATCTGAGCGCCTTGGGCATGGCAGAGTTCGGCCACTTTCCAAGCGATGGATTCACTGTTTAAGGCGCCAAAGATGATGCCCTTCTTACCTGCTAGTAGTTGATTCATGTCTCGTGTTTATGTTGTGCAAATATCGGTTATGTCGTCAAAAGACTACGCGCTTGGGCGCGTGCCGTTTCCGTAATCTCTTCCCCAGCCAAAAGCCGCGCGACCTCCTCCTCTCGTTCGGAGCCTGTCAAAACTTTCAAGCCCGTATGGGTCTGCCCCGCTTCAACCCACTTTTCTACCCGCCAATGATGCGTCCCCGCCCCCGCAACTTGAGGCAAGTGGCTGATGGCGATCAACTGAACATCTTTGGCCATTCGGCGGAAAACATCGGCCACCCGGGCAGCCGTGCCCCCCGACACCCCGGTGTCAATTTCATCTAGGAGAATGGTCTGGAGTCCGCGACCTTGAACAAAAAGCGCCTTTAACGCGAGCATCAAGCGGTTGCGTTCCCCACCGCTCGCCACTTTGTGAACCGGCTGAGGGGCCGCCCCCGGATTGGCTGTAAAGAACAAATCATACCGGTATGCCCCATAGGTGGTGCACGAAGTCAATGTTTCTGGACGAATCTCGATGCGCGCCTCTCCCATATTGACCTCCGCAAGGGTCTCGTGCAAGGAAGTAAGCACATGCGGGACGGCCTTCATCCGAGCCGCGTGCAAGGCCTCTGCTTCTGCGTTTAAGTGGGTTTTCGCTGTGGCGCATCGCTGCTGGGCTTTGGAGCGCTCCTCCTCGGCTTGGCCATGTCGTGCTAATTGGGCTTCCCACTGGCTGGAAAGCGCTAGAAGTTCTGGAACGGTTCCTACCCGGTGCTTCCGTTGGAGTTGATCGATCAGGGCCAAGCGCGCCTCCACCTCTGCCAGGCGCTGTGGATCCAACTCCAAACGGTCTCCCTGATTTTCCAATTCACGAAGGGCTTCCTGCGCGGTGATATCTAACGTGGCCGCCAACTCTTGTGCTGCCTCAAAGTGGTTGGACATGCGCGCAAGGCGGTCCATGGCGGATTTAAAGGCGCCCAATTGCTCGAGGGCTCCGCCCGCCTCTTCAAGGCCGGCACGGGCCTCCCGATAGGTCCATTGAATGGCTTCCATGTTGGACAACCACGTCAATTCTTCACGCAACGTCTCTTCTTCGTCTTCCCGGAGGTTCGCTTGGCTGACCTCCTCCCACATGAATTGGGTGTAGTCCGCGTCAAACCCCGCGCCAAATTCCGCTTCAAGTTCCATCAAGGCCTTGTCGGCCATCTTCGAATCCGTCCATGCCAAATGGTAGCGCTGAACCTGTTGGTCCAAACCGGCATACGCGTCGAGAAATTCGGCCAAGAAAGAGGGCTGGGATAAAAATGCACTGTCGCGCTGGCTGTGGATGTCAATCAGCTGCTCCGAAATCTCCTTGAGCACCTCCAATCGCACAGGGGTGTCGTTGATGAAGGCTCGGGACTTCCCTGCCGCCGAAATCTCCCGACGCAGCGTGGTGGTCGCTGCAAAATCTACATCTGCCTCTTCCAAGCGCGCAGCCCAGCGTTCGGGTAGCAGCCGAAAGTCGGCTTCCACCACACATTTCTGTCCATCGAGGGCCAGGGATTGCACGTCCGCTCGGCCACCCAATGCCAATTGCAAGGCCCCGAGGAGGATGGATTTTCCTGCACCGGTCTCACCCGTTAAAACGGTGAAACCTGGCTCTACCGTGAGATCCAGCGTGTGGATAAGGGCAAAATTCTGAATTCGGAGGGCGCACAGCATAGCAACCCGAAAATTACATCAAAGCGACTTAGCGCCCCATGTTTAAATACTTAGATGCGTTCGAAGCATCCATGGCCTTGAGCGCCTTGATAAGCTCATCGCTTTGGAAGCGCGGACCATCGCCAAAAACCTGTAAAATTTCGTCTGATTTCGTGTCAAAAAACCAGCGCAATAAGAAGATATTCGGTTGTCGTGTATGGATCGCCTGAAGGGACATCACAGCCCCCGAAATGGCCTCTTTCGCGGCCATCTGCTGTTTGGGATCGTGCATGCGGTCCATCCCCTTTCTGTGGTAGTCGTACCAGGCCGTGAGGAATTCGGCATTCGCGGGATTCATGAGGTCTTCAATGAGCCAAAAGCGATTTCGGCTCGAAGTAAAGCGATCCCATCCCCCACCTGCACCCGCTGAGGCGGCATTGGCCGCCACAATCTGCGCTTGGGTAAAGAAGTTGTTTTGTTGGGTACTAAAAGAAGCGGCGTCCAAGCCCAACGCAATGTAGCAGTAGAAGGCCGTCACCGCGGTGAGGTTGTTCCCATGCCTGCCTGGGTTAAAATCCAAGACTTCATTGCTGCGGTAGGTAAAACTCACATCGCCATCCAAGAACGTCAACGTAGGAGATTGGTAGTCCGTCATGAACACAGGTCGGGCAAATTGGCATTGCAAATTGCCCGCCATCAGGCCCGTGCCTTGGTCGTAATCGCTGATGGTAATAACGATGGAGCCCCGAATTTTCTCTTTGTCTTCGTAGGAGATTTGGCTCCACGCCTGCTGATTGACAAAGTTCCGTAGGGACGTTTCAAGATTTGTAAATACTTGACGGTCATTAGTTTGAACCTTCGGGGCCTGCACCTTGACGTCCACGAAAAATTCTTGGGCCTGCACCCCGAAACCAAGTACCAGGAACATCCCAAGGATGAAATGTGTGCGTGCAATCAAAACTTCCATGTTGTTACCATCCAGTCCAATATGGCCCAGGCAAGATCCTCTTTGGACTGCACAGGCAATGGGCTTATTCCGGCCTGTGAAATTAACGCCACCCGGTTCGTTTCCGTATGCATTCCTCCTTCTGGATCGCCCGCTTGGTTGAGCACGATGGCATCTGCATGTTTTGCGGTGCACTTACGAAGCGCTTCCGCTTCATCCCAGGTGGATTCCAACGCAAAACCAAGAATGCGCTGATGCGGTTTTTTTGAGGCGGCCACCGTTTGAATGACATCCGGATTCTCGTCCCACTGAATGGCAAGCGGACCCTGCGCTTTTTTCCATTTTCCAGGGTGCGGGTTGGACGGTTTATAATCGGCTACCGCAGCGGAGAAGACCATGACATCTTGCTCATCTGCAACGGCCTGGCACGCTTGAAGCATGGCATCCGCCGTTTTCACTGGAATATAATGCACCCCCGGCAGCGCGGTCGTCTGCACCGAAGAGGGCCCATGAACCCACGTCACTTCTGCCCCCAATGCACTCCAAGCCAACGCAAACGCATTCCCCATCCGCCCCGAGGACCCATTGGTTACAAAGCGAACGGCGTCTATCGGTTCTTGCGTTGGTCCGGAGGTCAATAAGATTTTTTTCCCACGCCAAGGAGAGTGGTTGGAGCAAAGGATACGACGCGCCTGATGGAAGATGGCCTCCGGTTCCGCCATGCGCCCAGCCCCCGATAAGCCCGATGCGAGGGGGCCTGACGGACTGTCCATCACAAACTGCCCCCAACCCGACAAGGTTTCAAGGTTTTGCCGGACTGCCGGATGTTGGTACATGTCCAAATCCATCGCGGGGGCCCACAACACCGGACATTTCGCACTTAAGTAAGTGGCCATCACCAAGTTGTCACAAAGGCCTTGCACTGCTTTGGCTAGGGTGTTGGCTGTGGCCGGAGCAATGATCATCAGGTCGGCCCATTCTGCATGGGCCACGTGGTTGTTCCAAGCCGTTTGATCTGCTTGACGATCCACCAAATGATGGTGCACCGCTTGGCCCGAAAGGGCCGCCAACGTTAAAGGGGTGACAAATTCCTCGGCGGAAGGGGTCATCAAAATGCGAACTTCCGCTTCTTGAGCGCGCAGCAGGCGAACAAGAAACGGAAGTTTATAGGCGGCTATGCCTCCTGTAATTCCAATAAGGACGTGCTTACCCGCGAGGGAGCTCATGCATTGGGGGTCTCCTCTGCGTCAGGATAGCGCATGTAGATCTTGCCATCCAACCACTCGTGCACCGCCATCGCATGGGGCTTGGGCAATGCCTCGTACTGCTTCGAAAATTCGATTTGCTCACGGTTCTCGAACACCTCATCCAAGCTGTCCGTGAAGGTGGTAAACTCTTCCAATTTCTCGTTGATCTCGGCACGAATGCCTTCGTTGATCTGCTCAGCGCGGCGAGAGATCACAGAAATTGCTTCATAAATATTGCCCGTGCTTTGATCCAATTCGTTGAAATCTAACGTCTTGGTGGTCTTGCTGGCTTGAAGATGGTTCTTGTCCATGGTCTATTATTAGGAGGGCAAAATTACGATTCTTTTTGCAAAAACGCTTGAATCTTTGCGTAATAGGCTTCGGCCTGATTCAGGTAAGGGGTTTCGGGGTAGGCATCCATGAATTCCAAGTAGGCCGTTTCGGCCTCCTTGTAGCGTTGAGCTTCCTTGTCCTGGATGGAGTTTTCGGCCAATTTAAAGGCGGATTCCAAACGAAGCATCAAGGCTTCTTCTCGGTAGGGTGAATCGGGATACTCCGAAAGCATGACATTCAAGGATGTCACCGCCGAGCTATACAACTGACGGTGGTGGTAGCCTTTGGCAATGTCAAATGCCTTCTTCTCCAAACGCTCTCGCAACTCATCGATGTACCCGTTGGCCTCTGGGATGTACGGGCTTCCTTCGTGCGTATTGATGAAGAGCTGCAATTCGTCCATCGCCTTGTAGGTGTAGGCTGGATCCAAGCTGGACACCGGCGCTTCGAGATAAAAGCAATAGGCCGCTCGGTACGCCGCCTCCGAAGCAAATTCGTGGTTTGGGAAAGTTTGAGAAAATCGCTTGAAATGGTAGCCTGCCAAGATGTAGTCCTTTTGGCAGTAGAGCGTCTGCGCATAGAACTTGTAGACCTCTTGGGCCCGAGTCGTTCCTCGGTAGGCCGACATTAACTCATCGAATAGTGGGTAGGCCTTGTTGCATTGGCCGGCCTCATAGTATTCGACCGCTTTGGTGAATTTGAAGGCGGGATCCCCGCTTTTGAGCACTTTTTGGTATTCGCCACAGCCCGCAAGTAGGATGGCTGCAAGAAATAGAAAGGCGATGTTTCGCATGGAGGCAAAGGTACGTTGCATTATTCAGGGGGACTATTCAAATACCGGACCGCAGTCGCGCGACATGCCCGGCCATTTTGGCGTCCAAGACCTCACTCACCCCCCAGAGCGGCAAGCGCACCGCGGGGCCACAGATTCCCAGATGGGCTAACGCAGACTTCACTCCCGCTGGATTGCCTTCTGCAAAAAGGTCCTGAGTCAGCGTAAATAAGGCGTAATGGCCCTTCCGAGCCGCCGATAGATTCTGGGCGCGCGCATCTCGGACCATTTGGCTAAAAATGGCGGGAAATGCCTGGCCCGACACGGAAATGACCCCGGTGGCACCACAGGCAATCATCGGGAGAGTCAGGTTGTCATCACCCGAGAGCACTTCAAAGCCCTCGGGGGCCTGATCTAGGATGGCCATGATTTGCTCCATTTGGCCACTTGCCTCTTTCACGGCGACTACATTCGGGCAGTCTTGGGCGATGCGCACCGTGGTGGCGGCCGTCACATTGGAGGAGGTTCGACCGGGCACATTATAAAGGATGATAGGCAACGTGGTCGCGGCGGCCACCTGGCAGTAATGTTGGTATATACCCTCTTGGCTGGGTTTGTTGTAATATGGCGAGACGGAAAGGATGCCGTCGATGCCCGCCGGGACGGACTTCAAGGCGGAGACCACCTCCCGAGTGTCGTTGCCTCCAACGCCGAGTACCACGGGCAACTGCCCCGCATTGGCCTCTAAAATGCTGTCCACCACGGCCGCTTTTTCGGCTTTGCTAAGTGTGGCAGACTCCCCGGTTGTCCCCAAGGCCACCAAAAAGTCCACCCCCCCTGCAATGCAATGGGTGACGAGCGAACGAAGTCCAGCAAAGTCAACATGGCCAGAGGCATCAAAAGGGGTTACCAAGGCAACTCCTGTGCCGTGAAAGGGATTGTGGCGGGGGGCGGAGGTCATGTGGTGGGGGCAATTTTAGTCAGCCAAGCGCTGAGTGAATCGACATAGGTCTGGTAGTCACTGCCTTCGGGCAGCATGCAAAGGTCATAAAAGTCTTGGTTCCCTGCACCACCGATGCGCAGTCCAGCCGGGCTTCGGCTGGCTAATTCATCCAAGGGTGTCCCTGGACTGCGGTGCAAGCAAATGAGCACATCAAATTCCGTTTGCATGAACTCTAGGGCATTTCCGCTTTCGGGCTGCCCTTGCCACGTAAAGTCATCGATGAATATCAGCTGCCGGCCGTTGTAGAGGACGTTTTTGGGACGCATCTGACCCGTCCAACCACAAAGGGTCACTGCTCGTTGCTGGGCCTTCATTTGGGCGACGACCGCTCGCAATGCTTCAAGATCGGATCGATGGGCATGCGCATCAAAGAGGATACCGATACGGCGTGCATGGGCCCACCCTTTCCAGGGAAGGTGTGCCACGCTGCGCTGCGCCGCCTTGTTCCATTGCCGGGCTCGGTAGCCGGCGCTTATTCGGTAGAGCCAATCCATGTTCTAAATGCTTCTTCAGTGAGCCAAGTTACGCCGAGGGCTTCGGCCTTGGTGCGCTTGCTAGGACCCACCCCCTCCCCGGCCAATAAGTAGTCGGTTTTTCCACTGACAGAGCTCGCGATGCGTCCTCCATTTTGCTCCACCGCGGCTTTGATGCCATCCCGAGTAAAATGGGTAAATACCCCACTGATGACAAAGGTTTTCCCGCCCAGCATATCGGACGCGCCTTCGGCTGCTTGGTAGTTCATGGCAAGTCCGTGTGCGCGAAGACGGTCAACTTCCCGGAGGTGCGCTAAATCAGTGAAGTAGTCGCCCACACTCGCCGCGATCATGGGACCGATGTCTCCAACGTTTTCCAGGGCTTCCAATGAGGCGGCGGAAAGGGCCTCCATACTGCCGAAATGCTTGGCCAACTTCTTCGCAACGGTTTCGCCGACATGGCGAATTCCCAAAGCGAAAAGGACTCGCTCAAATGAAACCTCTTTCGACGCTGCGAGCCCATCGAGGGCATTTTGAATGGACTTTTCTTTGAATTTGTCCAAGCGGGCCCAATCCTCCCCACGGAGGTCATAGAGATCTGCGGGCGATTGCACCAGCCCCAAATCAACCAATTGGTCGACTGTTTCGCTTCCAATACCCTCAATGTCCATGGCCTTGCGGTGGACAAAATGCTCCAGGCGGCCCTTAATTTGGGGGGCGCACCCATCTGTGTTGGGGCAAAAGTGCTGGGCTTCCCCTTCTCTGCGCTGCAAGCCGGTTCCGCAATCGGGGCAATGACTTAAAAAGACCACGGGAAGTGCCCCTGCTGGACGCTTGGAGTGGTCAACTTCCGTGATTTTCGGGATGATTTCACCCCCTTTTTCGACGGAAACCCAATCTCCCAAATGAAGATCCAATTTGGCTATTTGGTCGGCATTGTGAATGGACGCGCGTTTAACCACCGTGCCAGATAGCCAAACAGGTTCTAGGACCGCCACGGGTGTTATGGCCCCGGTTCGCCCGACTTGGTATACGACATCCTGCAGTGGTGTGAGCGCCTTTTCCGCGTTGAATTTGTAGGCCATCGCCCAACGTGGGGACTTCGCTGTACTGCCTAAACGCTGTTGAAGGGCCGTGGATTCCATTTTGATCACAGCGCCGTCAATGGCAAAGGGCAAATGTTGTCGAGCACCATCCCAATAAGCTAAAAATGCTTGGATATCTGCCACATGGGCGCAGCTCTCTACCCACCGATGTTCCCGCGAAGGGGTGGGAAAGCCCCACCCGCGAATAGCCTCCAACGCTACCCGATGGCTTTCAAATTGCCGATCCTCGGAATACACGGCATAGATGAAGGCGGACAAGCCCCGTCGTGCCACTTCCGCCGAATCTTGCATTTTGAGCGTTCCGCTTGCCGCATTGCGTGGGTTGGCAAAGGTGTCCTGTCCTGCCGCCGCACGGCGGGCATTAAGGGCTTCAAATTTCTCAAAGGTGTAAACCACCTCCCCGCGAACCTCAAGTTCTTGGGGGGCATCTGGGGGCAACGTGAGCGGAATGGAGGGGATGGTCCGAATGTTCACCGACACGTCGTCCCCTTTCTCCCCGTCCCCTCGAGTGAGGGCTCGGACCAACTGCCTGTTTTCATACCACAGGGAAATGGCCACACCGTCGTACTTGAGTTCCGCACTCCACGTGACGGGCTCGCCCGCACTGGTTTCGGCACGTTCAACGAATTCGATCAATTCTTCCGAGCTGTAGGAATTACTCAAGCTCAGCATGGGGCGTTTGTGCGGCACCGCCTCGAAGGATTTGACCACCATCCCCCCCACGCGTTGGGTCGGGCTATTGGGATCAAAGGACTCGGGAAACTGCCCCTCTAAGTCCTGCAATTCCCGCAACAACGCGTCAAAGGCTGCATCGGAGACGCTTGGGGCATCGTCCACGTAGTACCGTCGGTTGTGTTCGTGCAATTCTGCACGCAATGTCTGGATTCGGTCGAGACTCATAGGTCAAAAATAGGGGCTGCTCAGAGCTTTTGGGCGGTCACGAAGCGTTCTTTTGCACAAAAATCTCGGTGGATTTGAACGTGGCTCCACCTCGAAGCATCGGCAAAAAGCTGCGAAGTCGCGGCCGCGTGGTTTGCATGGCATTCCAACCAAAGCACGCCCCCCGAGCGAAGTTGATAGTCCGCCCAGACAGCGATGCGCCGATAGAAGAACAAGACGTCCTCCATGGGCGAAAAGAGGGCCATCGCAGGTTCATAATCCCGGACGCTTGCATCCAAGCCCTCCGATTCATCCGGATGGATATACGGGGGATTGGAGACCATGATATCCCATGAATGGCTGGTACCGGAGGGGGCATCCGTGAGCGACATTTCGCTCCAAGTGATGTCGAGCCCGGTGCGGTGTCCGTTGGAGCGAGCGAGGGCCAGGGCATCTACGCTTGCGTCCCAGCCCGCCACATCCCAGCTTGGCCGGGCATGCTTCATGCCCAAGGCCAAACAACCGCTACCGGTACACCAATCCAGGGCGCGCAGGGGCGCATTCTCGGGATGCTTGGCGAGCAGGAAACCCAGAAGTTCTTCTGTTTCGGGCCGAGGGATTAAAGCGCGGCGATCGATGCCGAGCTGGAGTCCTGCAAAATCGACCACGCCGGCAATGTGTGCCCAGGGCTCCAACGCCGCCAATCGACGTAGGACCTCGAGATGGCGCACCACCTCCGGGACTGTATCATGGGGGTCCCGAAGCGCGTAACCCAATCGGCTCTCCCCGGCCCATTCGGTCCAACGTGCCCACAAGGCCCGCACTTCTTCCAGGGGTATGCCTGCCGCTTCAAGAGTAGAATGAAAGTGTGCATGAAAGTCCGAGCGGGTCATTGGATAAAGGTAGGGATGTACCTTCGCAGCATGACACATTCAGAAGGGATTTTACGTTGTTTAGCGCTCGCCCAACAGGCCGGCGGCTATGTTCACCCCAACCCTTGGGTGGGGGCTCTGATTGTGCATGAAGGCCGTGTGCTCGCAGAGGGGTATCACCACAGATCAGGGCAAGCCCATGCGGAGATCGAAGCGTTGCGCGCTTTGGCCGCGGAAGATCGTGCCCTACTCTCTCAGTCCACCATGTATGTCAACCTCGAGCCATGCGCCCACCGGGGCAAGACGCCACCCTGCGCAGACGCCCTGATAGAAGCCGGCATAGGCGAAGTGGTCGTCGGCACGGTAGACCCCAATCCATTGGTGAGCGGCCAAGGCATTGCATGGCTTCGCGAGGCGGGGATTTCGGTCACGGTCGGCATCGAAGAGGCGGCCTGCCGGTGGCTTAACCGCCGCTTTTTTCATGCCATCCAAACGGGTAGGCCCTACCTCGTGCTCAAATGGGCCGAAAGTGCGGATGGGTACATCGACGGCATCCGAACTATCGAACATCCAGGCCCCTACCGCATTTCCAATGAGGCTTCCCGCCGATGGGTCCACCAATGGCGAAGCGAAGAAGCGGGCATCCTCGTTGGCTGGGGCACCTATGTAGCCGATGAGCCCGCCTTGACGGTGCGCGAAGTTTCGGGCCCACAACCCCAGCGCATTCTGTGGTCTACACGGGGAACTTGGGATGTGGAAGAAGGGTGGAAAATTTGGGCTGCGAAACGCCATCCCAAGCCCTGGGAAGCGTTTCAACGGTTTGCCCGTGAAAGCGGTCTACGTAGCATATTCGTTGAAGGGGGTGCATCCACTTTGCAGGGCCTAATGGATCATGGGCTGTGGGATGAAATCCGCATCCTGCGCAGTCCGATTGAATTGGGTGCGGGCGTGAAAGCCCCAGCGATCCCATTGAACGCCGTTCGCAGCCTGGCTTCGGAGCGCCCTTCAGGGATTCAAGAACTACCGGAACACATCGAGGACAACACCGTGGATATCTACCTCCCTGCTACCTTTAGCATATGAGATGTCTATTGCTCCTCTTCACCTGGGTGGTCGCCGCACCGTCTTGGGCACAAGGATGGGACGTGGCGCAGCAACAGCAGTTTCCTCGGGTCTCTTTGTCCAGCAATTCGGCCTCGGAGGCCTTTGATTGGTGGGCGAATCAGGCGGAGGCTCCCGCTCCCATTGAATGGGCATGGCAGGCCACTTTCGAAAGCCCTGGAGGCTGGCACCACCGTTTTCAAGCTCAGTTTGGGGGGCTTCCACTCCACGGCGCCGAGCTCCTCTTCTTTGTCGACCGCCAAAACACCTTGCGCGGAGCACAGTGGGCGGACATTCAGGACGTTCCGACCTCCCTTCCACCAATATCCGCCCAGGCCGCCTTGTGGGTCGATGGGCAATGGAGGTGGATTCGATGGAGTGATCGGGAAACATCCCATCCCCGTAGTTGGGAACGAACGGCCTTCGATGCGTTCAGCGGCGAAGCACTGCAAACCCGCGACATGCTGCTGCATGCCACGGATAGTGTGGGCCGAGCCCTGGTATTTCGGCCCGATCCGTTGGCACGTGCCGGCGTGACCTATGGTGGGGCGTACATCGATGACAACGACCAAAATACGGCGGTGCTCGACCCCCTGCGTGACACCGTGTCCGTGGGCCTGACGTACAGCAATGGATTCTTTACGCTCGAGAATTCCGCTGCAGTGATTCAAGAATTGGATGCACCGGTGGTCGCTATCCCCACACAGGTTCAGAGCGATTTCTTTTTTTCCAGGTCGGATGCCGGATTTGAAATGACGAATGCCCTCTACCACATTGAACGAATCCGATCGCGTTTGGACAGTTTGGGATTTGGGAGCCTCATCACCTATGCGATTCCCGTGGATGTCAATGCCTTCAATGGGATCGACAATTCGGCCTTTGATCGGGCCACCAATCCGCCTCGATTACTTTTTGGTGAAGGAGGCGTAGACGATGCCGAGGATTCGGATGTCATCGCCCATGAGTATGGACATGCACTTTCTCACGCCGCTGCTCCTTTCACGGTGAATGGGACGGAGCGCGAATGCCTTGAGGAGGCCCTTTGCGATTACTTTGCCATGAGCCATTCCTACCGATGGGAGACCTGGCGCCACCAATACATCTTCCATTGGGACGGCCACAATCCTTTTTGGGGAGGCCGAATGGGCTTCAGCACCAAGGATTACAGCCAATTGACGTTTTCAAGCATTTACAGCCACACAGATGTCTTTGCCGATCCACTTGGGGTGAGTATGGTGAGTCTTGGCCCAGATGCCATGGACCGAATCGTGCTCGAATCCATGTACAACTTCAGCTCGTTTATGACCATGCCCCAAGCCGCCAATTGGATGCTTTTGGCAGACACCGTGCTCAACGGAGGGCAAAATGCGTCGTTGCTTCACTTGAATTTTGCCGCGCGCAACATCCTAAGTCCCCAAGTGGGACAACCTGAAGACCTGCCCTCCTCGGGCACTGCCTCCGACCGCTGGGTGGCCGGGAACGCAAGGCTGGACTTCACCGATGTAGAAGGGATGGCATTTGACATGGAAGGCCGAAGGGTCTTGACTTGGAGAGCTGGAGCGACGCTAGACGCGAGTGCTCTCCCTGCGGGAATCTATGCCATCCAAAGGGGGGATGGTTCGACGTTCCGTCTCTACGTGCGCCCTTGAGTTTTACGCTTGCCCAAAGAAAGGGGCCAAGGCCTCCAACACGGATTTAGGTGCCGGACAGGGTCGCCCCGTCTGGGTGGATGCAAAAACAAGCACGGCGTGGCCCGTTGTGGTTAATTCACCCGCTTCATTGAATATGGAATAGGAGAAAAGCAAACGGGTCCCGGTAGGGTATTCTGTGATGGTGGTTTCGACGGTGATTTCATCGTCGTAGCGAACGGGTTTTTTATACTGAATGTCCAAGTGCGCCACTGGCAACATGATTCCTTCATCTTCGAGGTCGCGGTAACGTATTCCTATCGAGCGCAATGCCTCCACGCGACCCATCTCAAAGAAGACCGCATAGTTGCCGTAATAGCAGTAACCCATCTGATCCGTTTCGGCGTACCGAATACGTGTTTTCCATGTTGTAACAAACATTTATATATACCTTTAGTTCCTAATTATCAGTGGTTTAATTGTTTTTTTATTGAGACTCAAGAAGCCTAACCAAAGTGGGTCATGAACAAAAAAAACTTTAAAATCAATACCCAAACAATTTTTTTTCAACGGATTTAATTGACACTTTCGTGAACCCTAAGAACGTGTCGCAACTCTCCCCCTTTCGGTGCGCGAATCCGTTCTTTCAGGACCCTAAACTTAAACGATTAATACGCACGATGGAGCGAACTGCCGAAGCCGTCTGGAGAAACTGTCTGACCTATGTTCAGGACAACATTAGTCCTCAAGCATACAAGACATGGTTTCTTCCCATTCGGCCCGTCAAGCTCCAGGGCAAGGTCATCACCTTGCAGGTGCCAAGCAAATTTGTGTACGAATGGCTTGAGGCCCACTACATCAAATTGCTCAAATCCGCTATAACAAAAGAACTCGGCCCCGATGCTCGCCTCGTCTATTCCATTGTGATGGACCAGGACACGGCGCACTTGGACGTCAATAAAGTCGACATTCCAAGCTCCAACCGAGGTCCCATTGAAAACCCACAGGTGTCGCTCCCTGCGCGCATTGGCGGTGAGGAGGGTATCCGAAATCCCTTTGTGATCCCCGGACTCAAAAAGGTGAACATTGAGAGCCAGCTCAATCCAAACTACACGTTTGAGAACTTCATTGAAGGCGATTGCAACCGCTTAGCCCGTTCTGCCGGGTATGCGGTAGCCCAAAAGCCAGGAGGTACGTCCTTCAATCCTTTGTTGATCTATGGAGGCGTCGGGCTCGGGAAAACCCATCTAGCGCACGCCATTGGTATTGAAATCAAAGACCGCTTCCCAGAGAAAACGGTACTCTACGTCTCTGCCGAGCGTTTCACCCAGCAGTTTATTGACGCAATCCGAAATAACACGAAAAACGATTTTGTCCATTTCTACCAATTGATCGATGTACTCATCATGGATGATGTGCAATCGTTCAGCGGAAAGGAAAAGACGCAAGACGTGTTTTTTGAGATTTTCAACCACTTGCACCAGCAAGGCAAGCAAGTGATTCTTACGTCCGATCGCGCTCCTGTCGATCTTCAGGGCATGGAGCAACGCTTGCTTTCTCGCTTCAAGTGGGGCTTGTCCGCCGACTTGCAACGCCCTGATTTGGAGACACGAATCGCTATCCTTCGTCAAAAACTCTACGCAGATGGCATTGAAATGCCGAGCGATGTGGTAGAATACTTGGCCTACAGCATTACCAGCAATGTCCGTGAGCTGGAGGGTGCTTTGATTTCGCTCCTCGCCCAATCTTCCTTGAATCGCAAGAAAATCACGGTGGAACTCGCGAAGCAAATGATTGACAAGTTTGTCAAGAATACGACCCGTGAGGTGAGTGTGGACTTTATTCAAAAAGTGGTCTGCGACTATTTTGACATGCCCATGGAGCTGCTGAAGAGCAAGACGCGAAAGCGTGAGATTGTTCAGGCGCGTCAGCTTACCATGTATTTCTCGAAACAGCTCACCAAAAACAGTCTGGCAGCTATTGGCGCTCAATGTGGAAATAAAGACCATGCCACGGTCCTCCACGCTTGCCGCACGGTAAGCAACTTGGCTGAAACGGATAAACGTTTCCGCACGTATGTCGACGACATCAAAAAGAAGTTGAATCTGGTGGGATGAGCCCCCGGTCTGTCCTCTTCGTCTGTTTAGGGAATATTTGCCGCTCCCCGGTTGCCGAAGGGGTCTTTCGTCATGCCCTTCAACAGCGCTTCGGTGCGGCATCGGCTGCATGGAGGGTCGACTCCGCAGGCACATCCGATTACCATGCGGGGCAGGCCCCCGATCCCCGATCTCAAGCGTCTGCCTTGCGCCATGGTGTAGACATTTCAGGCCAACGTTCGCGGGCTTTTTCCGTGGCTGATTTTGAGGAATTT
>Ga0181556_1001724_pt1 | contig 21298 bp, 23 predicted proteins | sample 011ome_14_FD_148651 | JGI IMG/M metagenome (GOLD analysis project Ga0181556, IMG submission 148651) | Coastal salt marsh microbial communities from the Groves Creek Marsh, Skidaway Island, Georgia - 011505AT metaG (spades assembly) | ecosystem: Environmental > Aquatic > Marine > Intertidal zone... | reverse complement strand
ATGAGCAGTAAATTTCCGAACATTATTGTTCAAAACACCTAAGGCCCTGAACATTTATGCGCTTTGCTGTATTAATGCGTAAACAAAATATAGATAACCCATGGGTTTCTTACCGCTGGGCGCCTCAAGAAGTGGTGCCTGATTTAGGGCAATTTAATAGTAAACAAAGCAATGCTATTTCTGGTCAGTTTCTTGGGCGCGATGCCGAGGGAGAGTCTTGGTTATTTACTGGCTACGAACTTGATCTTTTCCCTGATGAGGCTGAGGGTTACTACCTCAACGTTTCTGCCACAACCCCAAGCTGGTTTGTGATGTGGCGTCTTGAGGAAGATATTGAGCGCTATGTTGACGAGCAATCTCTTGAATTAGCAAAGGCGGAATCATCATTCGCAGTTCCACATCGTATTTGCGTTAGTTATAACGAAGCCGCTCGCTTGCTTGATGGTGGAGAGTCAGTTGATACGGTTCCCATGAGTGAGCAACATGCATCTTGGTTACAAGAGTATGTAAATGAAAAATATCATCCAGAGCCTAAAAAGCGTCATAAGCCTGCATCATTTAAGGGTGCACAACGCCCTGCGGAGGAATAATGGCTGATGGGTTTCTCGGTCGTTGGTCTAAGCGCAAGGCTGGTTTGGAGGCGGATCCTGTAGAGAACAAAACTGAGGCGCCCAAAGAGGCGACTCCAGTGGCTTCTGTTGAGCAAGCTGCAGAGGAGACCCCGCCGTTACCTACGTTAGACGATGTTGCAAAGATCGATCGCTTTGACCCCGATTTTTCTGCCTTTATGAAGCCGGATGTCGATCCTACTGTTCAACAGGCTGCTTTAAAGAAAATGTTCACAGACCCCCATTTCAACATCATGGATGGGTTGGATATCTACATTGACGATTACAGCAAGCCAGACCCTCTGCCGCCAGGAATGCTTGAAAGAATGGTGCAGAGCGATATGCTGAATCTTTTCAGCAAGACTGCTGATGACTCTGCTAAAGAGGTAACCACAGATTCTCGACAAACCGAGATTCAGGCCTCTAATCCTGAGTTGGAGGCTGGCGCTTTGGATGCACAAAAGCAAAGTGATTTAACATCCAAACAACCAAATCTCTCCGCCCAGTTGGACGAGGTCCCTAAAGATGCTTCGACTGAGCCTGAACAGAAAAAAACTTAAGAAGATAGCGCATGAGTCAAAAATTAGTCTGTAACTGTAATAGCACCATGCCTTTGGATGCAAAAGCACTCGGCGTGCCGATGCACACTTCTTTGTGTAGGCAAGAGGTCGGATCCTTTTTGAAGGCTCTGGAGGGCTCAGATTCTGTAGTGGTGGCGTGTACACAAGAGGCTGCGCTATTTGGTGAGTTAGCGGATCAGGCTGAGAAACCTCTCGTTGCCCCATTACGTTTTGTAAATATCCGTGAAGTTGCAGGATGGACGCAAGAAGCAAAAACATCGGGACCCAAGATTGCTGCGCTGCTAGCTTTAGCTGATATGCCTGAGGCTGATCCAGTTCCAGTGGTGAATTATGAAAGCCAGGGCAGGTTGTTGATTATTGGTGCAGGATCTCAAGCAATTCCATGGGCAGAAAAATTAAGCTCTGCTTTGGATGTATCCGTTCTATGTACTGAGCCTGGCGATTTGCCACTCAATAGAAGCTACCCGATCTACACCGGCGCTGTTACAAAGCTAGACGGATATCTCGGTAACTTTTCGGTGGACTGGGATCTGCAAAATCCAATTGATCCAGAGATGTGTACCCGCTGTGGTGCTTGCGTTGAGGTTTGTCCTGAGGGCGCTATTGACCTCTCCTTCCAGATTAATTTGAACAAATGTAAATCTCATCGCGACTGCGTTACTGCCTGTGCTGGTATTGGCGCTATCTCATTTGATCGAAAAGAACGCGGACGCAATTCTGAATTCGATTTGATTTTGGATTTACGTACTGATCCAAAAATGCGCATGAGTCAGACTCCGCAGGGTTATTTTGCTCCCGGCAATGATCCTCTCGATCAAGCGCTCGCAGTTAATCAATTAACCGAGATGGTGGGTGAGTTTGAAAAGCCCAAATACTTTACTTATAACGAAAAGGTTTGCGCGCATGGTCGCAACGGCAAAGTCGGTTGTAGTGCTTGTATCGATGTTTGCTCAACCGGCGCTATTGGTTCCATCTTTAAAAATGGTCAGGGCTCTGTAGAAGTAAACCCAAATCTATGTATGGGCTGTGGCGCTTGTGCTACCTCCTGCCCATCTGGTGCCATGAGCTACAACTATCCAAGCGTTGCTCACCAGGGTAAAGAGTTAAAAACAGTAGCGAATGTATTTACAGCTGAAGCTAAAAAGATCAACCAAGCTATGGCACCTAGTTTGCTATTGCACACTCTAAAAGCTGGTACTCAAATGATTGATGGCTTGGGTAGATCCTCGCACATCATGCCAAAGCAGTTTGAAGGCCTTCCAGCATTTGTTATCCCTTATGGTATTGAGCACATTGCCTCGACTGGTTTGGACTTGTGGCTAGGTGCGTTGTCCTATGGTTTTGCTGAAGTCATTTTGTTGCTAAGCGGGGATGAAGATCCGGCATACCGATCTACTCTCGAAGAGCAGGCAGGATTAGCGAATAGTATTCTCAAAGCATATGGATTTGATGAGCGAATTCATTTGATATTGGCAAGCTCCACCGATGATTTATCAACGGTATCGAAGGCAATGGGTGCATTGCGTCAACGCGGCTCACTAAATTCAATTTGCACTCCCACAAGCATGGGCTTGTCGAATCAGAAGCGAGAAACGCTCGAAGCAGTTCTGGAGCACTTACAAAAGCAAGCTAAAACACCTTTGCCTGAAGTGGGTGTTGCACTTCCATCATCCTCATTGTTAGGCGGACTGACGATCAACAAAGATGCTTGTACCTTGTGTATGTCTTGCGTAAGCAGTTGCCCTGAAGGCGCACTTTTAGATAATCCTGATGAGCCCATCCTTTCCTTTATTGAAAAGCAGTGCGTTCAATGCGGAATTTGTGCGCAAACCTGCCCAGAGCATGCATTAACTCTTGCCCCTCGTTTGCGGACTGTAGAGCAGCGTAAGCAAAAGGTAACTCTGAATGAAACTCAACCCTTTCATTGCATTAGTTGCGGCAAAGTTTTCGGAACGCTCAAGATGGTTGATTTGATGCTGACAAAGTTAGGTACACACGGGGCATTTGCTGGAGCGGCAATGGATCGATTAAAGATGTGTAGTGATTGTCGAGTGGTAGATATGGTGAAAAAAGAACATGAGTGAAACAGCTAAAGAAGCAGTAAAAGAAAATATGACGGCTGAGGTAGGGGATGTTGGTTTACCGGAGGATCTGGCAAGAGCAGATTTGTATGGCTTGATTGCCCGTCTGTTTCAGTTGCCGCCAGATCAAGAGCTCTTAGATCAAATCGCTGCTACGGCTGATCAACATGACGCTACTGACGAGGCTCCATTGGCAAAGGTTTGGATGGATGTTGTTGAGGTTGCCAAAAACAATCCTGCTAAAGCCTGGCACGAGGAGTTCGATTTGAATTTCATTAGCATTGGCAAGCCTAATGTGGTCTTGAACGGCTCTTTTTATATGGCTGGCCACTTAAATGAGAAGCCTTTGGTCAACATCCGCAGGGCTTTGCAGGAGTTTGGGCTGGAAGCTGCGGAAGAAATTACCGAAACAGAAGACCATATTTCAGCTCTTTGCGAAGTCATGCGATACCTCATAGCCGGGGAAGATGTGGAAGTCTCAAACCTTACAAATCAAAGGGTTTTTTTCAATGAACATATTCGCCCCTGGTATGACGAGTTATGCGATGCAATAGAGGGCATTCCGGAGATGCATTTGTACCGCCCAGTTGCCGCGCTGACCAGAGAATTCCTGGCTATCGAGGGACAAAGTTTTGACATGATTTAATGCTGCACCGCAATGCAGGGTAAGCCTTATACGTATTTCGATATGACGATATACGAAAAATGCAATTACCAATTACACTTGATCAAAATCAATAAAAACTAATTAGGAGCAAGCCATGAGCACTAAAACAAATGTTGCTTTAAGCGAAGAAAACAAACCATCACGCCGTAAATTTTTTATTGGCGCAGGTGCCACTGTTGGCGCTGTTGCGGTGGCTTCTCAAACTTCAGTTGGTAAAGCGGTGATGCAAGAAATTGGCAGCACAGTGAAGCCAAATCATGATGGGCAGCAAATTACTGCGCATATGCGTAAATACTACGAAACTACAAAGCTTTAAGTATTAGATCTTGTTGGTTATTCAATAAATAAAAAAACTTTCTCAGGGACACCATATGAGTCTGACTCGTAAATCAAATACCCCACAAAGCAGCCGCTCTTCATCTCATTTGATAGGCAGCCTATCTCGCGGATTGAAAGCAGCGGTTCCAACAATGGACCGTCGAACTTTCTTGAAGCGCTCAGGCGTTGGCGTTGGGGCTGGTATCGCCGCTAGCCAATTGAGCTTTGTGCAAAAAGCATCTGCAGAGCAAAGTAAAGAAATGCTCGACGGCAAAGGTAAAATTGAAGTGAAGCGCACCATTTGCACTCACTGTTCAGTAGGTTGCGCTACAGACGCTACAGTTGAGAATGGTGTGTGGGTTCGTCAGGACTCCGTATTTGATTCACCAATCAATATGGGCGCTTATTGCGCCAAAGGTGCTTCATTGCGCGAGCATGGTCATGGTGACTATCGTTTGCGTTATCCAATGAAGTTGGTTGACGGTAAGTACCAACGCATTTCTTGGGATCAAGCTCTAACCGAAATTACTGCTCAGATGAAGAGCATTCGTGAGAAATATTCTCCGGATGCAATGTTCTTTATCGGTTCATCAAAGCACAACAACGAACAGGCCTACTTACTCCGTAAGTGGGCCTCTTTCTTTGGTACAAACAATACAGACCATCAGGCTCGTATCTGCCACTCCACAACAGTTGCCGGTGTTGCAAACACCTGGGGATATGGTGCAATGACAAATAGCTACAACGACATGATGAATGCTAAAGCTGCTTTGTACATTGGTTCAAATGCTGCTGAGGCGCACCCAGTTTCTATGTTGAGCTTGTTGCACGCCAAAGAGAATGGTTGCAAAGTGATCGTGGTTGATCCGCGTTACACCCGTACAGCGGCGAAGTCGGATCAATACATCCGCATTCGCTCTGGTACAGACATTCCATTCTTGTTTGGTCTTCTATATCACATCTTCAAAAACGGCTGGGAAGATAAGAAGTACATCAATGACCGTGTTTACGGTATGGAAGAGATTCGTAAAGAGGTTATGGAGAAGTGGACTCCAGCTGCTGTTGAAGAGGCTTGTGGCGTACCAGAAGCCCAAATGTACAAAGCTGCTGAAACTATGGCTAAGAATCGTCCAAGCACCGTTGTATGGTGTATGGGTCAAACACAGCACACCATTGGTAACTCGATGGTTCGCGCATCTTGCATCTTGCAGTTGGCATTAGGTAACGTTGGTAAATCAGGTGGCGGTACAAATATTTTCCGCGGTCACGATAACGTTCAAGGTGCAACTGACGTAGGTCCGAATCCAGACTCATTGCCTGGCTACTATGGCTTGGCGGCTGGCTCATGGAAACACTTCGCAACCGTTTGGGGTGTTGACTACGAATGGATCAAAGGTCGTTATGCACCGGACATGATGGAGAAGTCTGGAACCACTGTTTCTCGCTGGGTTGATGCTGTTCTTGAAAACAACGACATGATCGATCAGCAAACTAATGTTAAGGGTTTGTTCTTCTGGGGTCACGCACCTAACTCACAAACACGCGGCTTAGATATGAAGCGTGCGATGAATAAGTTAGATTTATTGGTTGTAGTTGATCCATACCCAAGTGCTACTGCAGCGATGGCAGCAATGCCTCCAGCAGAAGGTGATGTTGTTAATAAAAACCGTAACGTGTATTTATTGCCAGCAACCACTCAGTTCGAAACTTGCGGTAGCGCGACAGCGTCCAATCGTTCCTTACAGTGGCGCGAGAAGGTCATCGACCCATTGTTTGAGTCAGTTCCTGATCACGTGATCATGCAAGCATTTGCTGATCGTCTTGGATTTGGTCAAGAGCTGTCCAAGAACTACAAAATGCTCAACTCTAAATTTGCTGGTAAGCAATGGAAAGAGCCGCAGATTGAAGATATCTTGCGTGAGATCAATCGCTCCGTTTGGACTATTGGTTACACAGGCCAAACTCCTGAGCGTCTCAAAGCGCATATGAGAATGGTTGCAACGTTTGATCCGAAGACCCTCAAATCTCGTGGTGGTGTTGACCCAGTAACTGGTTACGACACTACTGGTGATTACTATGGTTTGCCTTGGCCTTGCTACGGCACTGCCGCAATCAAACACCCAGGTTCACCAAATCTCTATGACACCAGTAAGAGTGTGATGGAAGGTGGCGGCAACTTCCGAGCCAACTTCGGTGTTGAGCGTGAGGGTGTGAGCTTGTTGGCTGGCGATGGCTCCTGTTCTAAGGGTTCTGCGATTACTACTGGCTACCCAGAGTTTGATCACGTGTTCGTGAAGAAACTTGGTTGGTGGGATCAGTTAACTGAAGAAGAGAAAAAGCTTGCTGAAGGTAAGAACTGGAAGACTGACTTGTCTGGCGGTATTCAGCGTGTTGTGATGAAAAACGGTTGCCATCCATTTGGTAATGCAAAAGCACGTGCAGTAGTTTGGAACTTCCCGGATGCAATTCCAATTCACCGCGAAGCGCTCTACAGCACTAACGAGAAGATGATGCGCAAGTATCCAACTTCTGCAGATAAGAAGAATTTCTGGCGCTTGCCAACTCTCTATAAGACTGTTCAAGATCAAAACTTGAATCAGAAGTTATACGAGAAGTTCCCTATCATTTTGACTTCTGGTCGTTTGGTTGAGTACGAGGGCGGTGGTGATGAGACTCGTTCAAACCCATGGTTGGCTGAACTTCAACAAGAAAACTTTGTGGAGATCAATCCTAAGGCTGCAGCTGATCGTGGCATTAAGAACTGGGATTACGTATGGGTTAAGTCTCCAACGGGTGCCAAGATCAAGGTTCGCGCATTAGTTACTGAGCGCGTTGATCAAGGAACTGCATTCGTGCCATTCCACTTTGCTGGTTGGTGGCAGGGCAATGACCTGCGTAAGTACTACCCAGAAGGCGCAGCTCCAGTGGTTCTTGGTGAGGCGGTCAATACTGCAACTACCTACGGTTACGACCAGGTGACGATGATGCAAGAGACCAAAACCACTATGTGCCAAATCGAAAAATTTGCCTAAGTCAAAAAATAAAGTCAGGAGAACACAATGGCAAGAATGAAATTTATTTGCGACACAGAACGATGCATTGAATGCAACGGTTGTGTCACAGCCTGTAAAAACGATAACGAAGTGCCTTGGGGTGTTAATCGTCGCCGCGTTGTAACGGTGAACGACGGCATCATTGGCCAAGAAAAATCAGTCTCAGTTGCATGTATGCACTGTAGCGATGCACCTTGCATGGCGGTATGTCCAGTAGATTGCTTCTACCGCACTGACGAGGGTGTTGTGTTGCACGATAAAGATATCTGTATCGGTTGCGGCTACTGCTCTTTTGCATGCCCATTTGGCGCACCACAATTCTTGAGCAAAGGCGCCTTCGGTACTCGTAGCAAGATGGATAAGTGCACATTCTGTAGCGGTGGTCCAGAAGAAAACGGCAGCGTTGCTGAGTTCGAGAAGTATGGACGTAATCGTTTGGCAGAAGGTAAGTTGCCACTATGCGCTGAGATGTGTTCAACCAAGGCATTGATTGGTGGCGATAGCGACATTATTTCTGGCATCTTTAATAATCGCGTTGCGATGCGTGAGAAGAATGGTAAGTACCCAGGGTCCAAAGCATTTGGTTGGACCACTGCCTACGGTGGTCCCGATACACCAGCGCCAACACCAACGCCTGCTGCAAAAATTCCAGGAGCTAAATAATGAAAGTTAATTTCAAAACTCTCGGATTGTGTTTTGTGGCAGCAACGTTGTTGGCTGCTTGCTCTGAGCCTCCAGAAATTGCTGCTAAGGCTGCTAAACGTCCAGACGTAGCTCCTTACATGGGTGCTAATAATGGCTTTATGACTAAGAACTGGACGCCAGGTAATCAGGCTAGTTGGACTGAGTCTGTTGACAAGCGTACCCAAGGTCAAAACGAATACAGTCGCGTTAAGTGATCAACTAAATAACTATAAATAAAACGAAAACGTTTAAGGACATGTGTATGAAACGATCATTTTCAAAAGTTCTACGCGCTTTAGTAGTGACCGCAGGTTTGTCGCTGACTTTGGCAAGCGGGATGAGTTTTGCGGAGCGCGCACCGATGGCGCCTCTACCATCCCCTAGTGGAGTAGATATTCCGCCATTGTCTGTACCGGCTAATCCAAATGCTTTAGCCAATGGAACGCAAGCACAGGCACAGCCAGCGAACCCATCTATCTTCACTTCCGCCAATAGCGATCCATACAACTATGTCAGCATTCCAGACAAAGAAGCTAGCGTATTGATTCAGCGCTCTGGTCAACAATGGCGCGTGATTCGTAACGGTGTTATTACCGTATACGGTGGTTGGTTGCTTGCGCTTGCCTTTTTTGGCGTGGTTGCAATGTACACAATCAAGGGTTCAATCAAGCTGCATGAGCCAATGTCAGGTGTGAAAATCAAACGCTTCAGCGCCTTTGATCGCTTGGTGCACTGGTTGATGGCATTCAGCTTTTTAGCCTTGGCATTTACTGGCTTGCTAATTCTTTACGGGAAATACTTTGCAATGCCTTTGATGGGTGGAGCAGCTTATGGTTCTTTCCTAGACGTTTGCAAGAATATTCATAACTTCACTGGACCATTGTTTACGATCTGTATCGTGATCTTCTTCTTGCTCTTCGTAAGTAAGAATATTCCAGGCAAAGGGGATATGAATTGGATCATGAACTTCGGTGGAATTTTGAATGGCAAACATATCCCAGCTGGTTTCTTTAACTTCGGTGAGAAATTCTGGTTCTGGTTTGGCATGACATTCTTGGGTCTCCTCATTTCAGCCTCAGGTTTTGTGCTCGATATGATTGTGCCGTTCATGACTATTGAATACACACGTGGCACCATGCAAATTGCCAACATTATTCATAGCAGTGCTGCGATCTTGATGAGTGCACTAGCGATGGGACATATCTATATCGGTACTATCGGTATGCAAGGCTCAATTGATGGTATGAAAACTGGTTATGTTGATGCTACTTGGGCTAAAGAGCACCATGAGCTCTGGTATGACGAACTCAATAAAAAGGGATAAGCCATGAAAAAAATCATTGCTTTCACATTCTGTGCTTTTGCCGGTACTGCAGTATTTGCTGCGTTACCTCCATTGACTCCTGAACAGGCAGAAGCGGCGGCCTTGGCTAAAGCTAAAACTGCTTATGGCGATAGAGTGGGTGCCTATAAATTGTGTTTGGCTCAAAACAAGGTTGCAGATCAATATAGAGTCCCTGGAACGCCAGCTCCAGGAGCTTGTACTGCGCCTCCACCATTTACTCCGCCGGTAGCTGCAGCTGCTGCTCCAGCGGCCCCAGCTACGCCTGCGGCACCTGCTGCTAAGTAATTAGTCGGATAGCAATTCTTGATGTAAGTAGCGTTTAGCTGCTTTTGTCTGAGGATTGTTAAAGAAGGGGCCTACGGGTCCCTTTTCTTTTACCTCGCCTTGATCAATAAAGATGATGTGCTGAGCTAGTCTTTGAACTTGCGCCAGTTGGTGGGACGAAAAAATAACATCTGCACCGTGCTGATCAAATTTTCGAATGAGGTCTTCAACCTGTTCGGTAGTGTTGGGATCAAGATTTGCGGTGGGTTCATCTAATAAAACTAAATTCGGCTTAAGAAGAATGGCTCTTGCAAGGCATAGCTTTTGTCTTTCGCCGGCAGATAATTGATGTGCTGGACTATTGGCTAAGTTGCTGAGACCAACTTCCTCCATGACCTTTTGGATATCCATTTTCGTGATGCTTGAATCGACATCTTGAACGATCCCAATGTTAGCGGCTGTAGAAGCTTTTATCATCGGGGTGTGATGCAGTACTAATGAGGTCTTAGTTTTGAAGGAGTAGGTGACAGTGCCGCTATCCGGTTTGATAAGGCCATCAAGCACCTTGAGAAAAGTCGTTTTGCCAGCACCATTCGGCCCAATACAAGCAATAATTCTGTCTGCAGGAATGATGGCATGTGGAATATTGAGAATTGTTCTGCCATTACTCTTGACGATGATGTCTTTGAGTTCAATACACTTCTCAAAATTTTCAACTGCATTAACCATAGCGGTGCTCCGCGACTTGGCGTACTGCAAACGTAAATAAATTAGCCAGCAGGACAATCATCAGCAGTACTATGCCGAGGGCGAGGGCTAAAGGTAAATCCCCTTTGCTCGTCTCTAGTGCAATGGCTGTGGTCATAGTTCTGGTGGAGCGATCGATATTGCCACCCACAATCATGACTGCTCCCACCTCAGAGATTGCCCTGGCTAAACCAGCAAGTACGGCAATCGTCAGGGAAAACCGGCAATCCCATAAAAGCCATTTGAAACGTGAGAGTGGGGGTAATTTGAGGCTCAGAAAAGAATCTCTATGAACCCTCCAAGAATCCTCAAGGATTTGTCGGCTCAGGGCCGCAATTAGAGGGGTCGTGAGCAGGGTCTGAGCCACAACCATACCCTTGATCGTAAATAGCCAGCCCCAAGCTCCCAGGGGGCCTGTGCGGGATAGCATGAGATATACCAGAACCCCAACTATCACTGTAGGCACGCCCATCAAGGTATTGAGGGTCACAATGATTGTCTTTTTGCCGGTAAATTGCTCGGTTGCCAGAAGGGCGCCAATAGGCAGACCTAAAAGTGTGCCAATCAAGAGGGCGCTCAGGCTTACCTGTAGGGAGACCAGAACGATACCCAAAACTGCGCCATCTAGCTGGACGAGTAAAGAAAGGGCCTCTTGGAAAGCTTTCAACATGCGCTAGATTCTATCAAGGCAATGGCAAAATGGCTGTAATGCGATTGATTTCCCTATTTTCGACTTATGGCTGAAGTGGTTTGCCTCTGCAATGAGGTCCTCGACGTGGATTTGCGTGAGTATTTGGATGCTCACCCGATCGACTCTATTGATGAGCTGCGGGAGCAGGCTTCAATATGCAATAAATGTATGCAGTGCCAAGAATTGGTCGAAGGTGAAATCTATTTGGCACGCGTTCGTCGTCAACGCGCTGCAGGGCAGTTTTAATGAGCCCAGTTAACTCTTCCCGTTTTACAGTTTTAAGTATGAATGTTCATAAGGGTTTGTCGCCCTTACATCGTCATGCCACGATTTATCAGTTGCGCCAGAAAATGCGCAGTCATTATCCAGACCTCCTTTTTTTGCAAGAATTGCAGCAGGAGCATCGAGGAAGATTAAGGCGCTTTGAGCAATGGCCGCTGACAGAATTAACTCACTTTCTCTCCGAGGATTTTTGGCAGCATTGGCATTATGGAAAGAATGTGGAATATCGTGATGGGCATCATGGCAATGCGATTCTTTCTAGACATCCACAGCAAAAAGGAAATAACTACGATATCTCAGCATATCGCTTTGAGGGTCGTGGGTTGTTGCACAGCATTACTAGGTTAGAAGGTATCGATAAGCCTATTCATTGCTTTTGTGTGCATCTGGCGCTCTTTGAACGCGGCAGGGAGCGACAGCTGGAGACGATCATTCGACATATTCAAGATTTGACGCAAGATGGACCCACGATCGTTGCAGGAGACTTCAACGATTGGCGCAATCGCGTGAGCGCACCTATGAAAGCCGCTGGTTTTGATGAGGTATTTGAAGTGCTCACCGGCTCGCCGGCGAAAACTTTTCCGAGTGTGAAGCCATTACTTCCTATGGATAGGATTTATGTGCGTGGATTAAAAATTCATTCTGCAAAAATTTTGCATGAATGGCTAAAGCTATCAGATCATCTAGGCATTACTGCTGAATTGGAACTTCTATGAATATTATTGCTTTTATTTTTGGATCCGTTTTTGGATTCTCTCTAATATGGGTTCCAATCGTACATGCCTTTATTGTGCTTTTGTTTGGTATTCATTTAGTCTCAGTTAGAAGACCAGTAGGTGTAGCATTCGCATGGTTTCTAATCGTAATATTAGTACCTATTTTAGGAATCGCTTTGTATGTTCTGATAGGCGAAAGACCTGTAGGCCGAAAGCTTACCCGCAAGATTGTTCGCATGAATCGCGAGTATGAAAAAATTACCGAGACAATGCGCCAGCAGTTTGCGGCTGATAGGCAGAAGTTGCCGGTTGAGGGAAGAGCCCTTAGTCTTTTGGCTGAGTCCAAAAATGGCTCACCAGTGGTAGCTGGGAACAAGATCGAATTGCATACCAATTCACTCAAAATATTACAAAATTTTATTGATGAGATTAATAACGCCAAAAAAAGCTTACACCTAGAGTTTTATATATGGGCTTTAGGCGGCGATGCCGATAGAGTTTGTGAAGCCTTGATTGCGGCATCTCAGCGCGGCGTTGCCTGTCGTGTATTGCTAGATTCTCTGGGTAGCAAAGATTGGTTTAAGTCTTCATGGCCGGCACGTTTTCGCAAGGCTGGGATTGAGGTAACCGAGGCGTTGCCGATTCAGATTGGTCGTTTTCAGTTCCGTCGCGCCGATTTGCGTCTACATCGCAAGATATTCGTTATTGATGGCGCCGTAGTGTGGACGGGTAGCATGAATTTAGTTGATCCACGCACATTCAAGCAGGATTCAGGCGTAGGTGAGTGGGTGGATGCGATGGTTCGCATTGAGGGTCCTGTGGCTTCTCAGTTCGAGTTGACCTTTGCATTTGATTGGAGTGTTGATAACCCCAACATCACTAACTTTAAAGATCGCGAGCCGCCAGCATCACCTCATGAAGGTGCGGCTTTAGCTCAAGAGTTCTCTTCGGGTCCTGTTTACCGTGACGATATTCTTTATCAAGTCTTGCTGTCAGCCATCTTGGATGCCCGTGAGGAGTTGACTATTACTACGCCTTATTTTGGTCCGGATGATGGTTTAATCCAGGCGCTGATGGCTGCGGCAGCCAGAGGTGTCAAGGTTACCTTAATCGTTCCTAAGCTCAATGATTCCACTCTAGTGGCTTGGAGTAGTAAGAGCTTCTATGAGGATTTGATGAACTCTGGAGTCATTATTGCGGAGTTCCATGGCGGCTTGTTGCATACCAAGAGCTTATTAATTGATAAGCGCATTGCCATTTTTGGCTCTGTAAATTTTGATCAACGTAGCCTACGTCTTAATTTTGAAATCAGCCTCATTGTTTATAACGTAGATTTCTGTACCAAATTAGAGAAGTTAATTGAATCTTATTTGGCGCAAGCAGATTATGTTGATCCAAAAGCCTGGGCAAAACGACCAACCTGGCGTCGTTACCTGGAGAATGCCGCACACCTTACTTCACCGCTGCTTTAAATTGCTCCGCTAACTCGCATAGACGCTATTTCAGACTCTGACATTCCGAGCTCCTTAAGGATGGCGTCAGTATGCTGTCCTACAGCAGGTATAGGATCCATGCGATAGTCGTAACTGTCATTGAGGCCTGGGGGTAAAAGGGCGGCTATCGAGCCATTCGGCGTGTCAACCTCAGTCCAACGATTGCGAGCTTTCAGTTGTTCATGCTTCCAAAGGCCCGCCATGTCATTGAGATGGGCATTTGCAATTTGTGCTTTTTCTAATCGAGCGATTAGTTGCTCTGAGCTGAGTTTGCTAAAGCAAGCATTAATGATTTCTAGGAGCTCAGCACGTTTTTCGTTACGTTTGAAGTTGCGGTCAAAGCGTTCATCTTGAGCTAGCGCGGGATTCTCTAAAACTGTCTCGCAAAACTGCGCCCATTCGCGTTCGTTTTGAAGTCCCAGCATGACAGTCTTGCCGTCGCCTGCTTTGAAGGGGCCATATGGGTAGATAGTTGCGTGTGACGCACCATTTCTTGGTGGTGGCTCCGCACCTTTATAGGCGTAATACATTGGGAAGCTCATCCATTCGCTTAGCGACTCCAACATCGAGATGTCAATCACCGAGCCTTTGCCAGTTTTTCCTCTTTGCAGTAGGGCGGCCAAAATATTAGTGTAAGCATACATGCCAGCTGCAATATCAGCGATTGAGTTGCCGGCCTTGCTTGGGCTTTCTGGGGTGCCCGTAACCGATAAGAAGCCAGCCTCACTCTGAATCAATAGATCGTAAGCTTTTTTATCGCGATAGGGACCATCATTACCGTAGCCCGAGATGTCACACAGAATAAGTTGAGGATTTTCTTTTTGCAAAACCTCTGCAGTAAGTCCCATACGGGCTGCAGCTCCCGGAGCTAAGTTTTGCACTAAGACATCCGCTGTCTTAAGCAGTTTCCTGAGTGTGGCAATTGCTGCCGGCTGCTTTAGATCTAAAGCCAAACTTTCTTTAGAGCGATTCACCCAAACAAAGTGAGAGCTAAGTCCATCCGCTTGGGTGTCATATCCTCTAGCAAAATCACCACCTCCAGGCCTTTCAACTTTAATCACGCGCGCTCCTAAATCAGCGAGTTGGCGAGTGCAAAAGGGCGCTGCAATAGCGTGCTCCAAAGAAACAACGGTAATGCCATCTAGTGGGCGAATGCTCATATGGGTGATTTCTTAGAAAGATCTTGGTAGACCAAGAACGTGTTCGGCAATATAGGAATAAATCAAATTAGTTGAAATTGGCGCCACTTGATAGAGGCGAGTTTCTCTAAACTTACGTTCAACATCATATTCATTGGCAAAGCCAAAACCACCATGGGTTTGTAGGCATACGTTAGCAGCCTCCCAAGATGCTTTCGCTGCAAGGTATTTAGCCATATTGGCTTCTGGGCCGCAAGGTTGGTGATTATCAAATAGCTCGCAAGCTTTAAAGCGCATAAGATTGGCTGCCTCAGTTTCAATATAGCTATCTGCGATCGGAAATTGAATACCTTGGTTTTTGCCAATAGGCCGATCAAATACGACTCGGTCATTGGCGTAACGACGGGCGCGATCAATAAACCAGTAAGCATCACCTATGCATTCTGCAGCGATTAATACGCGTTCTGCATTTAATCCATCTAAAATATATTTAAAGCCCTGACCCTCGGTACCAATGAGGTTCTCAGCAGGAATTTCAAGATTGTCAAAGAACACTTCATTGGTTTCATGATTGACCATGTTGGCAATTGGCCGAACTTCCATACCTTTGCCAATAGCATCAGCAAGATTCACGATAAAGATCGACATACCTTCTGATTTACGCTGTACTTCACTGATGGGGGTAGTGCGAGCCAGTAGGATCATCAGATCAGAGTGTTGAATGCGGGAAATCCAAACCTTTTGGCCATTCACCACATACTTGTCACCCTTTTTAACTGCGGTGGTTTTTAATTTAGTGGTATCAGTCCCCGTTGTCGGCTCAGTTACAGCCATGCTTTGCAAGCGCAACTCTCCTGATGCAATTTTGGGGAGATACATTTTTTTCTGGGCTTCTGATCCGTGGCGCAACAAGGTGCCCATGTTGTACATCTGCCCGTGGCATGAGCCTGAATTGCCGCCAGAAAAATTAATCTCTTCCATGATGACGGAAGCTTCGGCAAGGCCTAAGCCTGATCCACCATATTCTTCTGGAATGAGGGCAGCTAACCATCCAGCTTTGGTCATCGCATCCACAAAAGCTTCTGGATAGCCTCTTTCGTGATCAATTTTTTGCCAGTAAGCGGAGTCAAAAGAGCCGCAGAGGTCACGTAATGCTTCGCGCATTTCTTGATATTGGTCAGGCTTTGGAATGGGGTAACTCATGGAATCTCAATTTATAAGTTTTATGGTTTAACTGCTCGTACAGACGTTAGTTTAAGCAAGATTTAGAAATCTTGGATCCTAACCAAAACAAGGCAAAATAGACTCTATGAGAGCAAACGAAGGCACCATAATTGCCAGCAACCTAAGCCAGTGGATTGTGCCCATCTGCTTGTGCCCCTATGCCATGGAGGCTTGGTCTTAATGGAGCATATGTTCGAGCATTTCTTTGCCTGGTTTGGGATGCCATCTGTAGGATTGCCGGCGGTATTTATTAGTGCATTTATTTCCGCCACATTAATACCAGCAGGTTCCGAGCCTATCTTGTTTGGCTACATCACTTTAAATCCCCACTTATTCTGGCTTGCGATTATGGTTGCTACGGTTGGCAATACATTGGGTGGAATGGTGGATTGGTGGCTTGGAGTGGTCGCTCGTAATAGCTTTAAATCAATGGATGAGCCTAGCAATAGTCGTCTCAAGCGTTGGTTAGAAGGTTGGGGCCCCAAGTTGTTATTGCTCTCTTGGCTTCCTGGTCTTGGCGACCCCTTATGTTTAGCAGCTGGATGGCTAAAGCTTCCCTGGAAGCCATGCTTGATCTATATGTTTATAGGCAAGCTATTGCGCTTCGTTATCTTTACCTGGCTTCTGACTTTGGTACCAGATAGTTATTGGCATCAATTAGGACGTTGGTTACACTTGATTTAAACCGCGCAATACTTTTGCTGAATCTCGTCGTTGTTTAAGAGATTCTGAGCGGTATCGTGGAACACAATCTCGCCTTGATCCAGAATGTAAGCACGATCAGAAATTTTTAGAGCCTGCTGAACGTTTTGCTCCACTAAAAGAATCGTTAGACCCTCTTGCTTTAGTTTGGCAAATAACTCAAACATTTCATCAACCAAAACCGGCATGATGCCCTCTGAAGGCTCATCTAGCAAAATCACTTTAGGCTTGCCAATCATGGCTCTAGCGATCGCTAGCATCTGCTGCTCGCCGCCTGACATAGAGGTGCCGTCCTGATGAAGGCGCTCTTTTAGTCTAGGAAAAGTTTCAGCGATTTCATCAACTAGTGCAGCCATGTCGCCAGAATTCTTTTTAGCGATCACGCCAAGCTCTAAGTTTTCTTTTACGGTGAGGCCAGGAACAATACGGCGATCTTCTGGAACATACGCTAAACCAAGGTGAAAGCGTTCATGTGCCGGTAGATCTAAAAATGAAGTGCCATCAATTTCAGCTTTACCTTGACGCTTGGAAAGCAAGCCCATTAATGAGCGCAGGGTAGTGGTTTTACCAGCACCATTACGACCCATCAGAGTGACGATTTCACCTTTATTAACTTGGAGTGACACACCTTGCAAGACGTGACTGCGGTCGTACCAGGCGTTTAAATTCTCTACACGCAACATAATTTGCTCTCTATTTAACCTTGACCTAGATACACGCGACGTACCTCGGCATTATTTTGAATTTCTTCTGGCGTACCTTCTGCCAAGAATTCACCATGGTGCAAAACGATGATGCGTTTACATAAACCCATAATGAGTTTCATTTTGTGCTCAACCAAGATGACTGTGCGCTCACTAGCAAGTGTGCGAATCAATTCCATCATGACTAATGTCTCTTCTGGAGACATGCCTGCTGTAGGCTCATCCAGCAAGAGCAGGCTAGGGTTGCAGGCTAAAGCCATCGCAATCTCGAGCGCGCGTTGTTGGCCATGAGCTAAATCGCCAGTTTTCTTATTGCGCAAATGCTCAAGATTGACGCGGCGAAGTAGTTCATCAGCGATCTCAATGGGTTTTGGATAACTCTGCGCATTACTTAAAAAGTTATAGCGTGATGTTTCCATTTGAGCTGCTACGCGGACATTTTCATGAACGCTCAGTTGCTTGAAGACATTCGTAATCTGAAAGCTCTTAGAAATTCCAATACGAGCAAACTCATGTTGCTGCATGCCGGTAATGTCTTTGCCATTAAATAAGATTTGACCGCTTGTTGGAGGGAATGCACCGCTCAGAACATTGAAAAATGTACTTTTGCCAGCGCCATTAGGTCCGATGATTGCAGTTAGCGTTCCAGGCATAAAGCTGGTCGATACATTTTGTAAGGCCTTGAACTTGCCAAAGCTCTTGCTAACGTCACGCGCTTCAAGAATAGGGGTTGTAGTTGCGCTATTCATTATTTCGAATCCTGATTAATTTGTAGCTTGCTCAGAATGGTTCCCCAGATTCCTTTGGGGAAGAACAGCACAAAGAACATGAAAATCAAGCCAATGACGGCCATCCAATGTTTGGTGAAGGTGGTGACAACATCTTCTAGGTAAAGCATAACTGCTGCACCAACGAAGGGGCCAAAAAATGTTCCCATGCCGCCTAAGATACTCATCATCACCGCTTGACCCGATTGCAGATAATGCAAGGAATCAATTGGTACGATGGATAGGTGGAGTGCGCGCAATGAACCTGCTAAACCACAGATTGCTGCCGATAAGACGAATACCAATAATTTGGTACGAGCAACGTCGAATCCGCAAGCGGCAGCGCGTTTCTCATTCTCGCGAATTGCTTCCATCACCGCTCCCAAAGGTGAGCTCAGAATGCGAGAGATCAGCCATATGGCGATTACTACAAAGAAAAGAATGATGTAGTACTTTGTGAGTGGGTTTAAGAAATCCACTGGGATCCCAAAAATATTGAATTGATCGACTCGAACGCCACGTAAACCATTTTCACCGCCGGTAAGGCTCTCTGCCTTATAGAAGATGTAATAAATGATTTGACCTAACGCCAAGGTCACCATGGAGAAGTAAATGCCGCGAGTACGAATGGCTAGGTAACCCATGATGAGTCCACCAATCGCTGCGCCAATAATGCCAACCAAGATGGCTGCGCCCCAAGGCATGCCATAGTGAACAATACTAATGCCGGTGAGGTAGCTACCAATTCCTAAGAAGGCGGCATGACCAAATGAGAGAAGCCCCATATAGCCAAATAGCAAGTTAAAGCCCATAGCGAACAATCCAAAAATCAGGATATTGATCGCCAAGGCCTCATACGGCATGATGAATGGGAAGATTGCCAAAAATAACGTACTAGCTAGTACGCGATGACGTGCAATGAGTTGGAAGAATGAATTCATAAATATACGGAGCCTTAGCCCATCGCTCCTGCTTTACCAAATAAACCTTGCGGGCGAATTAATAGCACTACAGCCATTAATACAAAAATTGATAGCTCTGCTAAGTCTGGGAAGAAAAGAGATGTCATGCTGTAGACCACGCCTACTAATAGGCCGGCAACCACTGCGCCCACTGGCGAGCCCATGCCGCCGACAACGGTCACCACAAAAGACTCTGCCAAAATAGGAATGCCCATTTCAGGATTTACAGAGCGTGTTGGCGAGGCCAAAATACCTGATAAGCCTGCAATTGCACAACCTAATCCAAAGACTAAAAACCACACCTTTGCAATGTCAACACCCAATACTTTGACGATCTCTTGATCAGCTGCGCCAGCTTTAATGATGAGGCCATAGCGAGTTTTTTGGATAAGAAACCACACACCCAAAATAATGACTGCGGTGGCGGCAATTAAGAAGAGGCGATATTTAGGGAAGTAACCAATTCCCACATTCATTGACCCAGTAAGTCCTTCAGGGGTTACTGAAGGGAGGCCTTCAATGCCGAAGGTTACTCGCATAACTTCGATCAGTACATAAGAGAGGCCAAAGGTAAGTAGCAGAGGATAGTCAAGTCCGCGACCGTATAGCGGTCTCACCAAAAATCGTTCAGTGATCAAGCCAATAGCACCTGTAACCAAAGGAGTTAACACTAGGCTAAACCAAAAGCTTCCAGTGACGCCCAAGAAGTACACACCCAAAAATGCGCCGACCATAAAGAAGGCGCCATGAGCGAAGTTCACTACGTTAAGCATGCCGAAAATAAGGCATAAGCCAAGCGCAAGAAGTGCATAAATACTGCCTAAGGCAATGCCTGTTAGCAGCTGCATGCAAAGAAGTTCGAAAGTAAGACCGGTCATAAATGTACTCAGAAAAAACTCCCCTTCACCAGGTGGTGCGGGGGAGTGGATCAGGGTGAATGATTAATCCACCCTGAAATTTTTGGATTAGGCTTTGTGGCCTAGCTCTGCGCAAGAGCGCATGTTTTTCTCAGTAGTAGGCTCAATCGTCAAAATATTGAAGACGTCATACTTGTCTTTCATATTCTTAGATTTTGACTCTACGATGATGACTGTTTGAACAGCTTGATGGTCGCATTTGCGGTAGTACTCTGGACCCTTGTAAAAGTCATACTTCAAGTTTTCCAGTGCAGTGACAACCTTCATTGTGTCGGTAGATTTTGCATTCTTAACAGCTGCGAGAACAGTTTTTACACCGGCATAGCCTAGTGCGCCGTAGTCGGATGGTACGGAACCGTTATACATCTTGCGGAATGCATCATTAAATGCCTTGGCTGTTGGAATGCGATCTTCCAGACCCCAGTAATAAGAAGTGCCGCCGATAATGCCTTCAAAAGCATCTGGGCCACCAGCAAGACGTGCAGTGTAGAGAAGTACTGGCGTCACGATCTTGATGTTATTTTTGAGGCCAAAGTCAGTACATTGCTTAGCTGAATTCACCAAGTCGCGACCAAAGTTACAGAGCACCAAGATATCTGGATTTAATGCTTTGATACGTGGCAAGAAAGCGGAGTAGTCAGAGGTGCCCAATGGGTGACGAATATCAGCCAAAGTGGTTGCGCCCATTTCTTTTCCAGCACGCTCAAAAGCACGCACCATTTCATGGCCGTAAGCGTAGTCTGCTGTCAGGAAAACAATTTTTTTGCCGAAGCGAGGAATAGAGTAACGCGCTACAGCACCTGCAGTCATGGTTGGGTTAAGCGCTTCATGGAATGTATACACACTCCAGTCTTTAGCTTCGTTAATCGCATCAGATTGGCTGATGGAATTAAAGAGTACCTTACGTTCTTTGCAAACCGCATTGATTGAAAGTTGTGTTGCTGCAGAGAGTGAGCCAACAACGTAATTTACCTTGTCTTTTTCAATCAACTCCAGAGTACGGGTTGCAGCTTCACCTGGGTTAAGTTTGTCATCTCGAACTAAAAGTTCTGCTTTGCGGCCATTAAAACCACCAGCATCGTTGAATTCTTTAATAGCCAATTCAGCAGCTCTAACTTGGTCTTGCGCCTCAGCAGAGAATGGACCAGTCAATGGGGTTGGAAAGCCGATCTTAATAGTGTCGGCTTGAGCATTTGCAACGTTTAGCCAAAGTGGGGTGCTTGCAGCAGCAGCTCCACCAATCAACATCTTTCGTCTAGTTTGATTCGTTACTTTTTGTTTCATGGTTGTCTCCTCCATATAAAACTTTGTTAAATAAGAATACTTTTGTTTTTTTAAATCTTAACTGAATGC
>Ga0181556_1001709_pt1 | contig 21423 bp, 17 predicted proteins | sample 011ome_14_FD_148651 | JGI IMG/M metagenome (GOLD analysis project Ga0181556, IMG submission 148651) | Coastal salt marsh microbial communities from the Groves Creek Marsh, Skidaway Island, Georgia - 011505AT metaG (spades assembly) | ecosystem: Environmental > Aquatic > Marine > Intertidal zone... | reverse complement strand
TGATTATCAGGGATCCGCGATGGCCTGGTACGGAATGGGGTACCGACCACTCACGGGAAGAAAACGTTCCGCGAAGACTGATCCTTCTCGTCGCGAAGTTCTCTTTGGCACGGGTTCCGCAATGTTTGTCCGGCGGGATGTTTTCGAGGAGCTTGGTGGTTTTGATGAGCGCTTCTTCATGTTCTTTGAAGATGTGGACTTTGGCTGGCGTTTGAATCTTGCGGGGTGGTCTTTTGTTCACGAACCCAACTCCATCGCGTTTCATAAGTTCCACCAGTCCATGAGCTCAATACCGCCCTATCAGGAGCAGTTTCTGTTGGAGAGAAACGCCCTTTTCGCCCTGATCAAGAACATTGGCGAGGACAGGTTTCCCACTGTTCTTGCCGGCGCGATGCTTGCCTCTACTCGGAGAGCCCTGACAGTGGCCGGCCTTGACTCGGGGCATTTTGACTTAGCAAGAGGTCCCCACGCGTCACCTGAGATGTCCATTCCTGCTGATGCTCTTGTCCCCACTTTTGCGTTTGATCAAGTGATCGACGCTCTCCCGGGTTTGATGGAATCTCGTGCAGAGATCCAGGGGTCACGGAAGGTGTCCGATGCCGCCTTATGGAGGCTTTTTGGGGAAGTCAACGCTGCGATGTCGACAGAGAGGAAGTATCTTCAGGGCTATGACAAAATCGTCGAGGCTCTTCGCGTGACCGATGACCCCCCTGCGCTCGCTGTTCTGGTTATTACCGGAGATCCCCTGGGGGCCAACATGTCAGGGCCCGGAATTCGGGCGTGGAATATTGCCAAGGAACTTGCGAAAAAGCATGACGTGACACTGGTCACGTTGTCGGAGCTCACCCAGGTGGTCACCGAAGGTTTCACCCTTGCTCAGGTTGCTCCGGGCGATGAAAAAGCTCTTGGGGCCTGGGAAAAATGGGCCGATGTCATCGTGTTCCAGGGTCATGCACTCGATCTCTTCCGGACATTGCAGAAATCCACGAAGCAACTGGTTGTCGATGTCTACGACCCCATGCATTTTGAGCAGCTAGAGCAATCTCGCCATCTCAGCGCTGAGGCCTGGGAGGAGCTTGTGTCAGGGGCAGCAGACTCCATGGAGCGACAATTCTTGCGCGGTGACTTTTTCTTGTGCGCAACTGACAGACAAAAACACCTGTATTTAGGTCAACTGATGACACTGGGACGCATCACTACTTCGACATACGCAGATGATCCTCATCTGGACAAGCTCATGGGAGTTGTTCCCTTCGGGCTTCCCGAGGAAGCTCCGCACCATGCCGCTCCCGCCTTGCGAGGAGTGGTCCCAGGGATAGGAAAGGACGACGCCATCATTTTGTGGAGCGGGGGTCTCTACAATTGGTTCGACCCTTTCACGCTGATCAGAGCTGTTCATGTTCTCTCGGAGAAGCGACCAAACATTCGCCTGTACTTCCAGGGAACTCAGCACCCCCACCCTGGAGTCCCCGAAATGCCAGTAGTGGCTCAAGCTCGCGACTTGGCAACGAGCCTGGGAATTCTTGATTCTCACGTCTTCTTCAACGACTCCTGGGTGCCCTACGCGACTCGCGCAAACTATCTCCTCGAAGCAGACCTTGGTGTCAGTACTCACAGGAGCCACATCGAGACCACCTTCTCCTTTAGGACGCGGATCCTTGACTACCTCTGGGCGAACCTTCCGATGGTGGTCACTGACGGAGATTACTTTGGTGACCTGGTCCACGCCGAGGGGCTCGGTCGGGCTGTTCCCGCCGAGGACATCGACGCGCTCGTTGAAGCCCTTGACACCATGTTGTTTGATGACAAGGCTCGCGCCAGTGCCCTCAAAGATCTCGCGCGCGTGGCAGGGGACTACCAGTGGCCCGTAGTTCTTGCTCCTCTAGTCAAATACCTCGACAGGGTTTCGGCGGGAGAAGTCTCCCCCCGTCCACTGTCGACGCGGCCGGTTCGTTTTTCCCCCCGAAGGCCCAGGCCGCCCAGGTTTCGACCAGCTGACATCGGACTAGCGTTTCAGAGGTTGTTCCGCGGCGAGTTCAGCTCCCTCTGGCGGGCTCTGCTGAGACGGCTCCGACCGTCAGGTAGTTAGGCATTATGTCCCGAACCCGGGTTTCAGTGGCGATGGCGACCTACAACGGGGAGCGATTCATTCATGAGCAACTGGAGAGCATTCTGGCTCAAACACTGCTTCCCTCTGAAATTGTGATCACCGACGACCGCTCTTCGGATGCCACTATGTCGATTGTTCATGAGGTCCTTTCTGAAGAGGCCTGTCGTTCCCGGGGAATCACCCTCGTCGTTCGCGTCAATGAGAAGAACCTGGGCCCTGGAGGGAACTTCCAACACGCAATTTCTCTGTGTACCGCCGACATCATCGCGTTAGCTGATCAAGATGATGTGTGGTTTCCCCAGAAGCTCGAGGTTCTTGTGGGGATGCTCGAGGCTGATCCTTCGCTCCTCCTTGCTCACTCGGATGCTCGGTTGATCGACGCTCGCGGTCAGAGGCTTTCCTTGTCTCTGAGTCAAGGATTAGCTATGACCTCTGAGGAGAAGCACGCACTCGAGTCGGGGGATTCGCTTCCCGCGATTCTTAAGCGCAATCTCGTGACAGGAACGACCGCTGTTTTTCGTCGTGAATTGGGCGAGTTAGCGTTCCGGGATTCCACGATTGACCTTCATGACGGACGGCTTGCAATTGTTGCCTCCTTGATGGACTCTCTGCTTTTTTCTCCCAAGGAGTTGGTGGGATACCGCCAGCACGATGGCAACCAAATTGGGGGAAAACCTCTCAGTTTTCTCGATAGTCTCGTCGCGCTGCTCAAGAGCTGGCTGGATCTCACCGAGGTTCTGAGCGAACGAAACAGAGAACTCTCCGACCTACTCGACCTGTTGGGTGATCGTGTGTCACAGCCCAACCGGGCTCTCGTTCACCGCCGGATTGCCCATAACGCTTGGCGAATTGGATTGCCTGCGACACGGATAATGCGAGTGTGGCTCGTCCTCTGGGGAACCCTTCGAGGACGCTACCGTCGCTTTGGGCGCTTCCCTCACGACATGATGCGGGATCTTGTGATGCCCCCACGTGAGGTCTTCCTGGGGCTAGTTCGGACCCTTTCTCGTAGGAAACTCTAGGCACCAACACGGCATTGGTTCTCGGGTTTTTCGGGCTTTTCGCCCTATCGTGGCACCGTGAAGTATTGGTTGAAGCTTGTCCTATCCACGCTGACTGTCACCGGCGTGGTGTTGAGCGGTGCCGTGGGAGTTCTCTCCACACCGACTCCGGCTACAGCCGTTGACGAAGCCCCCGTTATGACCGTTGCGGCAAAAAACACCACTGTCACAGTGGGTGCCGATGCATCGGGAACCCTGTTTTGGTCAGAAGATGCAGGAGCTACCTGGACATCCAGTGGGTTTGCTTTGGCTGATCACGGCGTGACGTCCGTAATTTGGAATGGCACCACCTTCTTGGCTACCTCGTTTTTTGGAGCTGCACGAAGCGCTGACGGCAAAAACTGGACACGATTCATGCTTCCTGTCGGGGCCGCCTTTGACCCGGGGAACTTAATTTCTGATTCGGAGTTCTTTACCTCGGGAACAATGAGCGTTGACGAGATTCAATCGTTCTTGAACGAGCAAGTCCCGAACTGTCGTGACGGGTATGTCTGCATGAAAGATTACGTTGAGACCACCTTCTCGCGTGATGCGTCGGTCCTGTGTAACGCTTATGAGGGTGCGGACAACGAAACTTCTGCACAGATTCTGCGGAAAGTCTCGGACGCGTGCGGGGTGTCCGTCGAAGCGCTCCTGGTGTTGATTCAGAAGGAACAAAGTCTCGTCACTCACACCTGGCCCAGTGATTGGCGTTTTCAGAAAGCGACAGGCTACGCCTGCCCTGATACGGCACCATGTGATGAGCGCTACTTTGGCTTCTATAACCAGGTCTACAACGCGGCAAAGCAATTCAAGAGGTATTCAAACCCTCCTGGGACCTCTCGGTTCTTTACCTGGTTCCCCGTAGGGTCTACCTCCCAAATTCGACTTCACCCCAATGCTGCGTGTGGCACCACCCCTGTGACTATCAAGAATCAAGCCACAGCGGGGCTTTACTACTACACGCCCTACACACCTAACCAGCCCGCCGTGGTGAACATCTCTGCCGTTGGTGACTCCTGTAGCGCCTATGGCAACCGAAACTTTTGGCGAATTTATAACATTTGGTTCAAGCAACCCGGTGATTATCGAACCATGGTGACCGCGTCACGAGGAATCACGATGGCGGTTGACCGCGAAGGCGGTGTAGCGGTCTCCACAAACCTCTCGACCTGGACCAGACCCTCGGTAATTCCGACCGCGAGTGCCGCCAACCCAGTCGTCGAGTTTGGTCGAACCCCCGATGGCGACTTTGCGGCACTTACGCAAGCGGGGACCGCCTTCCAGTCCGAAGACGGAGGAGGGTCGTGGACCTCTTTGGCCGTGAATCGCAGTGATCAGCCTCAGACGTCCGTTGCCCGTCATACCGTTGCTAGCGGTGACACGGTCTGGCGGATCGCCAACACCCACGGGGTTTCTGTGGCATCGGTCGTGGACGAAAACGCGCTTCCCAACAACGGGTCCACCATCTTTGTCGGACAAGAGCTGACCATCACGAAGACCAGCACGCTGTCAACAATCACGAGTCCAGTGCTTCCGGATCCGAGCATTGTGGTGCTGTCAACGGGAACCACTGCTCCACCCGCGGAAAGCTCTGACTCTTCCGCAGAGGAGTCAAGCGCCGAAGATAGCTCCGAATCTGAAGCTGAGGCTTCAGAAGAAGCTGAAAGCTCTGCGACACCAGCGCCGAACTACCCGCCGCTAGAGCCCTTGGTCACCCAAACGACGCGCGCCAATGTCGAATATGTCGTCCAACGAGGTGACACCTTGTGGAGCATCTCGCGTGCACGAGGCATAAGCCTGAGCTCATTGGTCTCTCTCAACAATCTCTCGAACCCCAATCGGATTTTTGTCGGGCAGCGCTTACAAGTCTCCGCCGGATCGAGTGTTCAACAGTCATTCCACCGGGTTCAATCTGGCGATACGTTGCCCGTCATCTCGGCACGACGCTCGGTTGCTTTAAGCGAGCTGATTCGCTTGAACCCCACGCTGCCCAGTAGCGGGGACCTGCGTGACGGCACACTGGTGAGGGTGGGCTAAGAGAAACGCCGGGGCCGCTTCGGGGTTGAGGCGATGTCGTAGGACAGGAACGCCAACACCATCTGGAACCCAAAAATGATGGGTAAGGCAGCAATCATCACATTTCCGGTGGAGGTCTCCATCCCTACGGAGGATGCTTGGGCCCAGGCATTGAGACCGAAAGCGATACCGAACGTCATCAGTCCCAGGCCAAGCGGAAGCTCGAACGAGGCAATGGAAAGCTCTCGCAGGTAATAGGAGTAGAAGATTCTCTTCATGTGGTTGACAAAATGCAGCCACGGAAACTGGAACAAGCTTTTCCACACGCTCAGGTTGCTCCGCTCACTGCCGTAACGAGCTTTCATGGGAACGTCTGCGACAGCAGCCCCCAAAAGGTTGAGCCGGAAGAGCATGTCAGATTCGAAGAAGAACCTCTTGTGAAGTTTTTCAAGTTTGACTTCTTGGAGAACGTCAGCCCTGATGGCGGTGAACCCGTTCGTCGGGTCCGTGACATTCCAGTAACCCGAGGAAACTTTAGTAAGAAACGACAAACCCGCGTTCCCCATAATGCGGATCAAGGGCATCTCTTCAACATTCTCCACACTGCTAAATCGGTTGCCTTTGGTGTAATCAGCCATATTCGCCACAATCGGCGCGACCAATTCAGCGATGTCGGCAGGATCCATTTGCCCATCGCCGTCGAGCTTGACAACAAGCTCGACTCCGAGTTCGAGAGCTTTCTTGTACCCGGTGATGGTTGCCCCACCGACACCCTGATTGGTGGGGTGGCGTACAACGTGCACGCGCGGGTTACCTAAAGCTTCGGCGACATCCCCGGAGCCTTCCGGACACGCGTCGTCTACCACGATGATGTGAGCGACATTCTTTCCCACGGCCTGAATGACCCCACCGAGGTGAGCTGATACTCGATACGCCGGAATGACAACAGCAATACTCGCCTTTGTCATGTCTGTCTCCCGCCGACTCCATCAGATTTTCGAGGCCCTGCAACGCTCAAGTATCCCAGACTCAGTCCCGTCATCGTGATATTCCATCATTAGGCTGGGGAGACCATGCTGGTTGAACTTACGAATGCTCCTCGCCCCTACCCGTGGGGAGACCGCGAGTCTCTCTCGACCTGGCAACGCCGACCCACAGCCGAGCAACCCGAAGCTGAATTATGGCTAGGAACACACACAGGCTCTGAAGCGAGTGTTGTGACGCCCTCCGGTGGCGAGCAGCTCCTCTCACGTTTCCTTGCTGAGCAAGATCTCTCACCCCAGCTCCCTTTTCTTGTCAAGGTGTTGGCTGCAGCTAAGCCTTTATCTATCCAGGTGCATCCGACTCAAGAGCACGCACGGACAGGGTTTGCCTCGGAAGAGCTTGCAGGAATTGACCTGTCCAGCCCGCAACGAAACTACAAAGACACTTCGGACAAACCAGAGGTCATGGTTGCCTGGAGTGATCAGTTCGAAGCACTCGTTGGTTTTCAAGACCGCCAGGGAATGGAGAGCACGCTTCGCGCGATGGAAAGTCTCCTCGGGGCTTCTGGTCCCACCCGCCCCCTGTGGGACGCGCTGGATCAGGGGGTCGATTCCGCGATTGAGTGGCTCGTGACGCGAGAGAGCGAGTCCGCGGAACTCGCACAGGTCATCACAGAAGCATTTGCCCACCGTGCTGGGGCATCAGGAACAGAGCCGGTGTGGCAAACGTGGGCGTCGGTTATTCCGCACTATCCCGGGGATCCCGGCATCATTGTCGCAAGTTTTCTCAACCTCCTTACTCTGAGAAAAGGGGAGGCTCTGTTTGTCCCTGCGGGGATTGTCCATGCATACATCAAGGGTTTTGGGTTGGAAGTGATGGCCCCGAGTGACAACGTTGTACGGGGTGGGCTGACCGACAAGCATGTGGATAGGCCGCAACTGGCTCGTCTGGTGGTCAGAGATTCCTATACCTCCGCCCGACTCACCCCGCGCATTGCAGAAGACACCGCCGATGAGTTTGAGGTTCCTGGTGTTCCCTTCTCGATTCGCCGAGTGGCGGGGGAGAGAGTGACGCTTGGTCTTGCTTCTCCTCTCCCAATCGTCATAGTCGTTCACGAGGGAACGAGTGAAGTGTTGTGGGATGAGAGCACGGAGAGCCTGGAGGCAGGTCGTGCGTACCTGTGGGCCCCGAAACACGAGACCACTTGCACCATGGAGGTTACGGGGACCGTGTATCTCGTCAGTCCTGGCTAAACCGCTCGAACTCTGGACTGATGGGCGAGATACCACTCATAGGTCTTCTCGATTCCTTCCCTCAGCCCTGTTGAGGCGCTCCACCCCAGATTGTGCAATCGAGTCGAATCGAGCATTTTCCGAGGTGTGCCATCGGGCTTGGTCAGATCATGCTCGATATCTCCCTCGAATCCCACAACGTCGGCGATCAGTCTCGCAAGATCGGCGATGGAGCTCTCCTGACCCGAACCAACATTGATGGTCTCTGTGTCGTCATAGTTTTCCAACAAGAACAACAGGGCATCGGCGAGGTCATCAACAAACAGGAATTCCCGGAGTGGGGTTCCGGTTCCCCATATGGTCACAACCGGAGCCGAGGATTCAGTGGCCTCATGAAATCGTCGAAGCAATGCGGCCAAGACATGGGAGTTCTCGGGGTGAAAGTTGTCCCCCGGTCCGTAAAGATTGGTGGGCATCGCAGAAATCCAGTGGCGACCGTACTGACGCCTGGATGCCTGAACATGCAGAATTCCGGCGATCTTCGCTACTGCGTAAGCATCATTGGTCTCTTCCAGAGCTCCGGTGAGCAGGGAGGACTCCTGAATGGGTTGTGTGGCGAACTTGGGATAAATGCAGGACGAGCCTAAAAACAGCAAACGATCAACATCGGCGGCGTTTGCCGCATCCATGAGGTTTGTCTGAATCTGGAGATTCTGGGATAGGAATTCCGCGGGATAGGTGTTGTTTGCATGGATACCTCCCACCTTGGCAGCGGCATCGATGATGACATCAGGTGTGACGCTCGCCATCATGTCCATCACTCGCGAGCGATCAGTGAGATCGAGCTCGTCCGAGCCAAATCCGAAGATGTTGTGAAAACCTCGAGCCTCGAGAGCTCTCCAAATGGCCGAACCCGCGAGACCTCGATGTCCAGCGACATAGATGGTGTCGCTGGGAGAGAGTTGGCGTGCCACTGGATTGCTCTATTCTTCGTTAGCCTTGAAGCACATCCTATCGACAAGGTTCCAGGAGCACTGTGGCGCGAGTTTTAGTGGTACTTCCCACTTTGGGAACTAGGCCCGAACTGCTCGAGCGGGCGCTCGACTCGATTGTGGCGCAGGGTGATGCAGTTCGAGCTGTTCTGGTGTCGCCAGCGAACGCCTTACAGGCTATTGAGGCGGCGAAAAGCCGGAAAATCGAATGGGTTGAGGATCCAGCGACCGGCATTTCCGCGGCTGTGAATGCGGGGGTGCGAGCTCGTCGAGACGAAGAGTTTTATGCCTGGCTGGGCGATGATGATCTTTTTCGCGCCGGTGGACTTCAGATACTTGTTCGAATGTTGGACAGCAATTCTCGGGCAGTCCTTGCCTTCGGTGCGTGTGAGTACATCCTCGACAACGGCACCGTGATCGCGACCAGTCGTGCCGGGCGATGGGCGACCTGGTTGTTGCCATGGGGTCCAGACCTTATCCCCCACCCTGGAACACTCGTGCGGCTTGATGATTTGGAAGCTGTCGGACTTTTTGACGAATCCTTGACGTTCACCCTCGATTTGGATGCTTTCCTGAAACTGCGGGCACGAGGATCTTTTCTCTCCACGCCAGACGTGGTGTCAGCTTTCCGCTGGCATCCAGACTCACTCACCGTGTCCGATCGGAGGGGGTCCTCCCGTGAAGCGATCAGGGTTAAGGCCCGCCACCTGCCGGCTGCCCTCAGAGCGATACACCCGCTCTGGAGTTATCCGATTGCGGTGGCGTCTTCGGTCGCAGCATGGCTGTTGAACCGCAAGGCTAGGCGGGCTAATCACTAGTGTTGTTGTTATGAGGTTTCTGGTCACCGGCGGAGCGGGATTTATCGGCTCTCACGTCAGCCACGCGCTCCTGCGTGGAGGCCACCAGGTCGTTGTTCTCGACGATTTCTCCACCGGTCGCCCATCTTTTGTCCCATCAAAAGCGGAGCTAGTGGAAGCAACGCTCCTGGATTCTTCGGGGATTGAGGAAGCATTCCGCAGTGGACCACTGGACGCTGTGATTCACGTTGCCGGATATAAGTTTGCCGGTGAATCTGTTGAGCTCCCACTGCACACGTATCAACAAAACGTCGTCGGAATGATGAACTTGCTCCAGTCAATGCGGGAGCACGAATGCTCCCGCATCATCTTCTCCTCATCAGCCGCTGTCTATGGGGAAGTGGAAACCGAGGTCATCCCCGAGGGTCACCCGACTAATCCCGCCAACCCTTACGGTGAATCAAAACTCATTGGTGAGTGGTTATTGCGAGATGCAGGTATTGCCTATGGACTTCGCCACACCTCACTTCGCTACTTCAATGTGGTTGGCTCGAGTGAGCCCGGGGTTTATGACACGAGTCCCCACAGTCTGTTCTCTCTGGTCTTTCGAGCCCTCCTCGAGGGTCGAACACCCAAGATTTTTGGGGATGACTATTCAACAGTGGATGGCACCTGCGTTCGCGATTACATCCCTGTGGGTGCCTTGGCAGCCGCTCATGTCGTGGCGGCCGAGCGTCTTGTCTCGGGGGCTACTCTCGAGCCGGCATATAACCTCGGTACGGGCACCGGACACTCTGTCGCGAGTGTGATGGAGATGATGTCAGAAGTCACGGGCAATGCCTTCGAACCTGACGTGGTGGCGAGGAGACCAGGAGATCCGGCGACGGTAGTGGCATCGGGAGCTCTAGCCTCGAGGGACTTGGAGTGGACCCCTGAGACCAGTCTGCGGGACATGGTGACGAGCGCATGGGAAGCGTTTCGGGATCACCACAGCGACTGATATGGACACTCTTGTTTTGTGCTTCCATCGGGTCGCTGACCCCGGGCACGGGGGTCGCAGCCGGTTGGCCATCAGTCCCGACGAATTTGCTGCAGCGTTGGATCGAGTCGGACACACCCGAGATTTTGTTGGTCTTGATCAAGTTGCCAACGCATCGTCTACTCCCCGCGCTGTGGTCACCTTCGATGATGGGTACGTAGATAATCTGCGTGTCGCGCTCCCTATTTTGGAGGCCAGAGGGATTCCGGCGACCTTCTTCCTTTCCACTGGCTTCATCGATACTGATCTACTGTTTCCTCCCGATGCCCTCGATGGACTGAGTGATGCTCCTCCCGGGGCACTCGCAGAAGAATTGAAGGCTCTGCTCGCTGACGGGTATTGGCAGGGACTTGAACACCTTGTTCAGTCCCCCGCGGAGCAGTATTGGCGGCTACTACATAGTGCTCGAGACGTTGTGCGGGAGAGTCTGTTGGCGGAAGACCCGACGCGTCGACCTATGACGCTCTCGGAGGTGCGGGAGTTGGCGGCATCCCCGTTAGCGAGCCTTGGCCCGCACACCGTGAGTCACCGGAGGCTCACGGGCGTGTCACATCGTGAGGCGGTGGGAGAAATTGAGGACAGTATGCGCTGGTTGGCCGGCAATTCACTGGTCACGGTTCCCTACTTTGCCTATCCATTTGGCCAAGTTACCGATATTTCTAAGTGCTTGAGCGGAGAGATTCGATCACGGGACCACGAACCCCTGACCACTATCCCGGTAGTCATGTCTGATTCCGCACACAGTCTGATCACTCGGTATGGAGTTCCACGCTTGAGTGTTGGACCTGCCGAAATAGCACAATGGGGAACAATCCTGTCGGCTCTGAACTTCTTTCGCCGGTTCCCGAAGCTCTGGTTGTTCCTGCTCGGAATGCGGCGGCGGATACAGTCACTGAGCGCCGGGCGCCATCGCGTGGACGAGGTCACGGGCTGATGGTCAACCAAGCTCTACCACTGCGTGCGGCCCGCTTCCTCCGGGATAAAGCTCTCTATCGCTGTGTCGTGTCCCAGGGGCTGAGGCCCCGCGATCGTCGGCGACTCACAATGTTGGACTCAACGCGAGCGACGGTGACCGTTGCCTTTAATCACCCCGAACTTCTGGATCTCCAGCTGGAGGCACTACACCGGTTTTTCGAATCTCCGCCACTGATGATCGTCATCGACAATTCGACCACCCGGGCACTTCGTGTGGAGATGGCAAGGGTCGTAGAAGGTAGGGGAGGGATCTACATCCGGGGACCAGTCAATCCCTTCTCGGCATTTCAAGGAAGCTTGTCTCATGCATCAACACTCGATTGGGTGTGGAAGAAGGTTCTCCCTGCCACACCCATCACACAGGTGTTGCTCCTGGACCACGACATCTTCCCCGTGGTGTCACTGTCAGCGGACGCTTTGTTTTCGGGCGCAGTAGCAGCTGGGGTCCGTGAAGATCGAGCGGGAATGTGGTATCTCTGGCCAGGTTTTCTTCGTCTTGACAGAGCGGTTTTCGACACCGCATCTGTGTCTTTCATGCCCTATCGGGAACTCGACACAGGTGGCTCTTTGTGGTCGAGCCATTATGAGCGCCTCCCGGCTGAATCATTCGCTTTCCTTAGTGCCACCGAGCATCCCATCGGAGAGGGTGATTTCAAACAGGACTCTGGAATTGAACTCATTGACTACGAGTGGGTTCACCTTGTCGATGGTTCTGGATGGCTTGATGGTGTGGGAAAGCTAGACAGGTTGGGTGATTCGGATTCGGATGAACAGAATGGGTGGAGTGTTGATCGCCTAATCGCTGCCCTCCGACAGAAAGGCGCACCGCTACCGGGGGGATGACTGCTCGTCAGTCCTCTCATAGAGGCAATCCACGAGGAGCGCGCTCTTGGGGAGCGCGACCTTTCGCGCAAAGAGCTCCCACCGCGCGCCCAGCCTTTCGGCGTCAGTCTCATCGAGCACCCGAGGGCTTTCTGGGCCTGTGTCCCAGTCGACAAAGGTGGTCGTGTCTTCGATGTCCCGAGCCTCAGAGTTAAGGCGGCGGATGACAGAGTGAGGGAAAATTTCCTCGGCAAGACGGGAATGGGTGAAGATTCGGGAGTACTCAGGGTGTTGTGCAAGGTAGGAGAAGAGATTCTCCACCGTCTGGTGCCGCAGTGAGAACCATGTTTCTCCGTGGTAAAAATCGCCACTGAGAATTTTTTCTTGTAACACGGTCCGGTAGCCTGCCGCGAGCAAAAACTCGACAACTTGGTACCCCCAACGGCGAAGGCCCGAATATCGGTAGAAAGCATGCCAGTACGAGCGGGTCAGACGCTCCATACCTCCCTGGATCCCCGGGTGAGGCATCTTGATGGTCCGGATGAAATCTTTATCCCTGTTGTCCGAAAAGAACTTCGTGATGTTGCTATTTGATTTGAGTGGAACATCTTGGCCAGAGATTAAGACGTAATGGTCATAGTGGTGATGGTGAGCAGTTGACAGCAAATCGAGAATGGCCTCGGTGACGGCGAAGGCCCCCCAGTATGTTCTTCGTCGAGTAACGGGAGAGACCCGCGATGACCACGAGAAGTCCGAAAGGGAATAGGGCGCAGCCTTATCAAGGTGGAGGTAAACATCGAAAGAGGCCGACAGCCTCGTTATGAGCCGATCCAACAGTTCAGGCTCGGTGTGAGCCATCACAAGAATTGCGATGGAGCTACCCAAGCGGTTGGACGATGGGTCAGCGGAGTTGAGGCTGGGCATTGGCTTAGTCGCTCGTGGAGGCACCAGCTACTGAACGGTAGTGCCCCAGAATGTGCCCGAAGGCTGAGTCCGAGGGTGGGACTACCCTCCAACTGTTGTGCCAGTGCAGCATTTTGAGTGATGACCGCAGCGATTCCGCGAGTGCTGGCGAAGAGGCGCTGGGCGCAAGAAGACCCGCATAATCCTCATACAGTTCGTGCCCTTCCGTGAACGGAGGATCAAATTCATCGACAGGCAGAATCGTCATGTTGATGTCCTTGCAGACAGTGTCGCTAAACAAGGTCCAGGGGCGGGCGGCACCCAGTGTGTTCATGGCACCCACCAATCCTTGGCGCGCATCGGGGCGATCCGCAGGCAGATAGATGACCGCATTGTTTCCGAAAGGGTACGTACCCCACCGGTAAACCAGAGGTTCTCTGTCCTCTAGCCAGGAGAGGTCCTCCAGGACTGCGATGTCGAGATCTAACCAGAGCACGTTCGCGTCCGGGAAAAACTCTGGAGCTAGGGCGCGAAAGATGTCAGCTCGGTAGCTCAAGTCTTCCTCTTGGCGCCATGGAGAAAATCCGTGGCCTGCTGTGATGCCAAACGCCGGATCGTCATGAACCCCATGGGGGAGCAGAGAGAGACTCGAGTTCCCGGGAACTACGCGATTGACGAGCTTCTGAACGCGCAGGACGAGGAGGAACCAGCGGCGCAACCAGCGTCGGACAAAGGCGGTGGAAAGGACATGGCGCGGATTATCTGGAAGTGATATCCCGTGGGAGCGCAGATAATCAATCACGCTGATTCGGGTGATCTGGACGCGAGGGTCTTGTTCTAGCCAGGCAAACTCTTCGGTGACGATGCCTTCGTAGCCTGGCGAAGTGTCCAAGTAAAGGTGGTACTCCGTGTCCGGGCCCATGTGGTGAAGAGTTGACCGGAAATGCAGTTCGCTAATTGTCGGAAGCGGCCCTGACCACAAAGAGAAGATGACGTTTCGAGCCACGTGCGCACCCCTTCAGTGCTCGGAGCCATCAGTCTAGCGAGGCCTGCTCATCTCGTTATCTCGTTATCTCGTCTTTCGCGATGAGCTGGATGATGTTGGGAAGCTCATCGAGGTGCCGTTGTCCAGGAAAAAAATAATATCTGGGGTCCACGAGAGTGGGGTGATAGCGGGCATTCCACCAGTTGAGGTGGCTTTCGTCATGCCATATCGCCACGATTTCTTTGGCCCAGTCGGCGTCGACCCGTCCCGCTAGCTCCGAGACCATCCCTAGGAATGCATCTCGGGTTCCCATCCACACCGCGCCACTTACGTAGTTCTTACGGGCACCCCGAGGCACATACGCCGTGGACTCCTCTCTCTTTTCCCATGTACCCAGGCCTCCCTCGAGGACAAGCTTGCGCACATCTTGGAATATCGCCCCGGGATGGAGAAGAAAAAAACGGAGGAGGCGGTGAAGACTTCTGGGTCTCCAGGATCCAGCCTGCTCCACTAACACCACGCCAGCCGAAGTGATGAGCTGCGGAAGGTCTGGCTCAAGGTCTTGGTTGACGACGGTATCCGCATCGAGGTACAGCAAGACATCTTCGGAAAATTCCGACTGGTTCTCCGAGAAAATCTTGTAGCGAAAGAGAGTTGCCTCGGGCCATCGCAGTGCTTCGATTTCGTGAACCTTCACGCTCACACTCTTGAGTGTGCGGGCAAACTCTTGGGCTTGTGCAACCTGGTCTGTGAAGACATGCAGTGTCACGGGTGCAAAGGCGCGGACATGATGATCGATCGAGCGCGCCAAATCCATCCAATACCGGAGGTACACATTGGTCGCGATTGAGAGAACGCCGAGGGAAACGGTGTCGGATTGTGCATGAGGCACGAGCTGGACTCCCTTTGATTTCTCGGACTCTGCTCACGCTAGTACAGAGGGAGAACTCGAGGGAGGCTATCTGCCTCAAGGGTGATGTGAGTGTCTTGCGCTCTACCTTTCGAAGGGTGTTGGGTTTTCTGCGTCGTGACCGGAGAGTGATCCACAGCCTGCGGAGCAAACACTAAAGCCTCGTAAGTTAAACCGTCACATGAGTGTTTGGCACTCCAGGACTTGACGTGGGGTAATTACACCGGTGTAATTGTGGAAACCTGATGTCTGAGGCCGGACGACGGCGGTAAAGGAGCCCACGTGAGCGAGTATCGGAATTCTGTTCCCGATAACTGGTTCGTAGACCCTGTAAGGCTGGGAATCCCCGGAATCCGTCGCCCCGAGGATGATGAGGGAGCCCTTGCCTGGCAGGCCGACGCACTTTGCGCACAGACTGATCCCGAGGCTTTCTTCCCTGAAAAAGGTGGCTCCACTCGGGATGCCAAGAAGATTTGTTCAGGCTGCGAAGTCAAAGCTGAATGCCTGGAGTACGCGCTGAAGAACGACGAACGCTTCGGAATTTGGGGCGGGTTGTCAGAGCGTGAGCGTCGTCGTTTGCGCAGACGCGCGTAGCGGAGCCTCATGCGCGCCAGCATCACGGCGATTCTCGTAATTCGTCAAGGCGGAGAACACCTCACAGAGAGCTTGAGAGCTCTCACGACTCAGACCAGGCCGATTTCTCGCCTCATTCTTGTTGATTCCTGCGCCGACTCCACGCTCGGACCCCAGATCGACACAGCACTCGAGGGTGCTGGTTTCTCTTGGAGCACCGTCAGCGTGCCGTACTCCGCTCGTTTTGCCGAGGCAATTGAGGAGGGTATGGCCTCCGCGTTTGGCGAGGACACCTCTATCCCGGACTCAGAGTGGGTGTGGTTGCTCCGCGATGACTCCACCCCCAGCGATTCAGCGCTGGAGAGGCTCGCGGGGGTTGTCGACAGTGCACCGCTCATCAAAATTGCCGGACCTAAGCAGCGTATGAGCGACCAGCCTGGTGTAATTCGCGAAATGGGAGAGACGATGACTCGTTTCGGCGAGCGCATGGCGCTCGCGGAGCGTGAACGGGACCAGGCTCAATATGACCGCCTCAGCGATGTGCTTGCCGTCGGAGAGGTCGGGATGCTCGTGCACGCCGCCACTCTGCGCGAGCTTGGCGGCTTTGATCCAGGCCTCAGCCCGCTCGATGGTGGCCTCGACCTCTGTGTGAGAGCACGCTTGGCCGGGCACCGCGTCGTTGTTGTGCCTCGATCCGTTGTTCACGTGGGTGCGGGGCCCGCGGACTGGAGTGCCAGGAAGAAGCTTTCAGGCGTTCGGGGGCATTTCCTTGCCAGACGAGCGTGGCTCTATCGCCGCCTCGTCTACGCGCCACTCTGGCTCGTGCCGATGTTGCTGGCGTGGGTACTGCCCTGGGGCCTGGCCAGAGCCACAGCTCAGCTGTTCCTGAAGCGACCAGATCGGATGGCCTCAGAGGTTCTCGCTGCTCTGGGGGCGCTCGTCCAACTGGGGTCCATCCTCCGAGCTAGAGGGGTGCTGTCGTCCCATCGCGTCACCACCTGGGCCACCATCGACTCTTTGCGACTTGATTCGGTCGATGTCCGCAAGAGGAAATCGATTACCAAGGAAGCTATTCTTGCCACCGAGGAAGAACGTGCTGCCAGAAATCCTCAGCCACCCATATTCCCCACTCTGCCCTGGTTGGTTCTCGCTCTCACCGCTGTGTCGGGACTCGTCTTTGGTCGATGGTGGGGCGCTGAAGTCCTCCAAGGGGGAGGCCTTGTCCCTCTTGCAGAAAGTGGAACGGGTGTGTGGGACAACGGCTGGGCCCTGCCGGCACTCGATGGTGTTTTCCCGGGCATCCTGATTCCTGCCGATCCCGCAGCAGTTCTTTTTGCCTTCTGGGGCACTATTACGTGGTGGAACCCCAATCTCGCACTCGTGGTTCTGTTCGTTGCGGCAATTCCGTTGGCGGGTGCCATCGCGTGGTGGGGTTTCTCGCAGCTGCTGAGCAAAGCGTGGACGACGACACTTGTGGCCTTCCTCTGGGCGGCAAGCCCTCCACTGTTGCTGGCGCTCGCTGACGGGCGAGTGGGAGCCGTTCTGTCGTTACTGGCCCTGCCGTGGTTGTTGGGAACGCTGATGACTGCGCATGAATCGTGGCAAAGAGTGGGGCAGGCATCATTGGCCACTGTTGTGGTGACTGCCGCGACACCGTCTCTATGGCCGGTGGTCGTGTTAGCCGTGGTTGTGGTCGCCCTCTCCCGATCACTGTCTCATCCGGTCCGCATGATCGCCGGCGTGGTTCCGGTCGTCTTGGGTCCCGCTGTCTTTCTCTCTCTTCCGCGATTTTTCGGGTGGTTGGATCAGGTTGGTGGCCGTTGGTGGGACAACTGGGGTGTACTCTTTGCGGACCCTGGCCATGCCTCCTCGTTTAGTCAGGCTCCCTGGTGGTCAGCCCTGTTGGGCTGGCCAGAGCCTCTCTCAGAGTCTGTTTCGGACATAGTGGGCGTGTCGTCGGGGACTCTTGCCATCCTGGTCTTCGCCATGGGAGCGCTTCTCATCGTTCTTGCACTGTTTTCTCTTGCTCTGGGGCAGGCGAGAGCGAGTCTTGTTTTTGGATTGTTAGTAGCGATGGGCCTTGTGGCTGCGACGGTGGCGCCGTCCCTGTTCTCGGGGTTCCAGGGAGCAGACGCAGTGTTTGTCTGGCCAGGCGTTGCCGTCGGAGTGCTGCTGGTTGGGCTCTTGGTGGGCGCTGGGTCAGTGTTGGATCGCGTCGACTTTCACGACTCATTGGGCAACGCTCTTCGTGGGTTTGGTCCAGGAGCGGCGCGGATTGCTGGTGTAGCCCTCGTTACCACCGGGTTTGTCGCCCCCGGACTCATGGCTGTTCAGGCATGGTCGGGGAATAGCAGCGTGCAACCTGTTTCCGCGCCTCGAACTCTGCCGGCCTTTGTCGCAGCGGAAGCGGCTCAATCACCTCAGGTGGGAACAATAGTCATCACTGCCACCGAGGACGCTTATCTGGTGACTCTGGAGCGAGGTGCCGGTGTCACTCTGATGGAATCCTCCACACTTCTTCGAGGTCGAGACACTGCGCTTCTGGAGCGCGATGAGGACGTGGCACGGCTTGCCGCCATCCTCGTGCGACCCAGTGCCGCCGACCCAGCTCCTCTCTTGGAGAAGTATGGAATCTCATTCGTCCTCTTGAGAGATTCTCTAGACAGCGAAGCAGCGCTCACGCTCGCACAGCGACCAGAGCTTGTGAGTGCTAGCTCTGTTGATTCGGGTCAGCTCTGGCAGGTCAGGGACCCAGTCCCAGCGATTGCCGCTCCACAGCTCTCCGAGGTGGGACTGGCGGGGCAATGGTTCCTCGGTCTGTTGACAGTGGCTACGATTCTGGCGGTTCCGACCGAGCGTCGCTCTCGAGGGACGAGTCGTCCTATTGATGATGCGGTTCCGACGTTGGGGGAGGAGACATCAGATGACCTCTAACCACATCCCTCAACACGGTGCGAGAAACCTTGCGAGCAGGACAGTCGCGTCGGTGGTGGCGACAATTGCGTTGGTGGTCGGCGTGCTGCTCTCGGTGACCGCTGTTCCCGCAGGAATTGTTCGAAGCTTTGATGGCCCGGTGCCTGATATGCCTCTGGTCGAGGTGATGCCGGCAGAGCCGGACCGGGTCTTGGTCTGTATGGGTCCTGGTTTGTCGTTTGGGTCTGCAAGCTCTGAGCCTGTGGCCTATGGGTCACCTACTGAAGCTCTCGCTGGAGCGAACCCCACCACCTCCACTCTTTCCAGCACCACAGTGCTCGATGGATTGTCTCTCGAGGGAGCGCTCAGCACGACGTATCCGGTCGTTGTCTCACAAGCGGCTGCAGAGGGCCCCCTTGCTGCCATCAGCTACCAGAGCCTGTCTAATCTCAATGTCCGAGGGCTTGCCGTATCGGAGTGCCAGGAGCCTCGCACCGAAACCTGGCTGGTCGGTGGAGACACCACCACCGGTAGACAAGCGGCCTTGACGCTCTCCAACCCAGGAGATGTTCCGGCCACAGTGAATATCGACATCTGGGGGACTACCGGGCCAATCTCCTCTCCGTTGGGCCAAGGAATTCTGGTTCAACCCGGGGCACAAAGAGTTCTCTCGTTGGCTGGCCTGGCGCCCAGTGAAGCTTCCCCTGTTATTCGCGTCACCAGCACAGGCGTCGGAGTAGTGGCAGCACTTCATGCCTCAATCGTGAGAGGCCTCCTGGCCGATGGGCTCTCGATCGTGACGGGTCAACCGGCACCTGGTACACAGCGAGTGATTCCTGGGGTTTATCTTGCACCCGAGGACCTCCTCGGTCCCATCAAGGGCAAAGAGGGCTATGTCGATGTGGGGGGAGCGTTGCGTTTACTCTCTCCGGAGAACGGTGCGTCAGTCAGTGTTCGCATCCTCCGAGCCTCAGGTGCACCCACGACAACGCGGCTGGAGTTGGTCGCAGGGCAGGTTGTCGATCTCACCCTCGATGAATTGGGCAGCGGTGATGTCGCCATCGTTGTTGACTCCAGCGAGCCCGTCGTTGCGGGCGTCCGCCAGAGCGTGGGTAATGATCAAACAACCGACACCAGTTGGGTGGGAAGCTCCTACCCGTTGGTGGGGTCAGCCTCCCTTGCGATTCCTCCGCTCGGAGAATCCAGAATCACATTTGCAAACCCCGGGGAGGATTCGGTTGCTGTGAACTTTGATGGCAGAGATGTCGAAGTCCCCGCCGGGGGAATTGTGACAAGGCCAGTGGCTAACACCCACCAGATCGTCGCTCCAGCGACCATCTATGCCGCGGTGTCGGTTCGCGCGGAGACCATCATCGGCAATCTTCGGGTTCTGCCTACACCACCCCCTCAGGACTCAGTCCGCGTCATCGTTCGCTAGTGAGGGTGGAAGCGCTCCGGGGCTAATTGCCAGGGGTCCGTGCCGAGCATTTCTGCCACAGCAGAGAACACCACGCTCTCGATCATGACGCGCTTGTGCCAACGGTCATTGCGGTGGAGTTTGCCAAGGCGCTCGATGGGATGGCGATATATGCGAATTGTGCGGGTCGCCCTATTGAGACTCCACCGAGGGACTTGCGGGGATTCTGACTCGTGTGGCATGCCCACCACATCAACGCGGAGAGTTGCCAATTCCTCGGGCCATTGACCTTTGAGGTAGGAGACGGTGGCTGCCACGACGTGGGTGAATTCATCACCTCGACGAATCCGGGAGAGCGCACGGGGGCCGAGGAGATGGGAACTAGCCTCGCGATGTCTCGATGCCCGGTGAAACGCCATGTCTCGAGGGTAACTCCCCAGAGTGGCTCTACTCTGGAGGAGCCATGCCACACCGTGAACCTCCGCTCAGGCTGTGCTCCAAGAATTCTTGCCAGTCACCAGCATCTGCGACCCTGACCTATGTCTATGCCGACCAGGAGGCTGTCGTGGGACCACTGTCTGCCACCAAGGAGCCTCACACGTATGACCTGTGCCAGGCCCACTCCGAGCGGCTTACCGCTCCGGTGGGATGGAGCGTAGTGCGCTATCGCCCCTACCCTGAGGCCTCCTAGGGCCTCCTAGGGCTTACTAGGCTTGAGGCATGTCCGCTGCCGCCCTGTCTTCCATCGTCAAGTCCTACGACGTTCGAGGTTTGGTCGATTCTGAGCTCACGCCAGAGGTTGTCCGGGCATTGGGCGCAGCGTTTGTGGACGTCGTTGTCGGCTCGGGTAATCAGCTCGTGCTCGGCCACGACATGAGGGAGTCCTCGCCGATTCTTGCGGAAGCATTCATCGAGGGCGCTCAGTCTGCTGGCGCCTCGGTGATCTCCATCGGGCTCTGCTCCACCGACATGGTCTATTTCGCGTCGGGAACCAAAGATGTGCCCTCGGTCATGTTCACCGCCAGTCACAACCCTGCGACCTATAACGGTTTGAAGTTTTCACGCCGAAAAGCCCAAGGGGTCAGCATGAACACCGGCCTTGCCGAGATTCGAGATCGTGCCCTGCAGTATCTCTCGGGTGAGGCCTCGTATGGCGCTCACTTCGGTGAGGTTATCCACGAGGATCCTCTCGCCGACTACGCCGCCTATTTGCGCAGTTTGGTGGCTGTGGACTCGATCACACCTCTCCGTGTTGTGGTGGATGCGGCAAACGGCATGGCCGGTCACACCGTTCCCGCTGTCCTCCAAGAGGCGGCAGGACTCGACGCTTTGCCCTTGGAGGTTATTCCGCTCTACTTCGAACTCGATGGCTCGTTCCCGAATCACGAGGCAAACCCCCTCGAGCCTGCAAACCTAGTCGACTTGCAACGGGCAGTGGTGGAGCACGGGGCGGATATTGGTTTGGCGTTCGATGGGGATGCGGATCGTTGCTTTGTAGTGGATAACCTCGGAAACCCTGTCACGCCCAGTGCCGTGGCTGCCATGGTGGCTAAGCGCGAGATTCTTCGGGTGAGAGAAGCTGGTGAAAGTGGTGACATCACTGTCATTCACAACCTCATTTGCTCGAAAACTGTCGCCGATGTCATCACAGAAAATGGGGGCACACCGCTTCGAACCCAGGTGGGGCACTCCTTCATCAAGGACACCATGCG
>Ga0181556_1001699_pt1 | contig 21496 bp, 7 predicted proteins | sample 011ome_14_FD_148651 | JGI IMG/M metagenome (GOLD analysis project Ga0181556, IMG submission 148651) | Coastal salt marsh microbial communities from the Groves Creek Marsh, Skidaway Island, Georgia - 011505AT metaG (spades assembly) | ecosystem: Environmental > Aquatic > Marine > Intertidal zone >... | reverse complement strand
AGCATTGAATCTGGCAGAGAAAATGGCAAAACGGTACGGCGTTCGCATGTGCGATGAAAACGGCGATACCCACGGTGAAGAACTGTACTGCGTTGGCATTGACGATATTGCTGACATCATCCGTGAGGCGCTGGCCGATCATATTGCCGACACCGGCAAAATGATTGGGTGCGCCTATTGTGATAACCCGCTATTTGCAGGAACAAAGTGCAACAACTGCGGGAGGGTCACGATAGCCGAGCCTGCCAATACTCGGAGCACCTCCGAATACTTGGAGCCTGTGAAGCAGGAGCCGGTGGCTGTTATTTCTGAATCTGCTATCGGTCTTGTTAAGCTGCACTCTAATGGAGTTAGTTTGCCGTTTGGTACACAACTCTACGCCGCCCCAGTAGATTCCAAAGCCATCCGAGAGGGAAGAACTAAAGAGCTGATGCAATTATTCCTTGACCCAGAAAACCAACCAACACAGTTTGGTACAGCAACGCTTGAGTATCGTCAGGAAGAACATAAGGCCATCCGAGCAGAAGCACTAGAGGAAGCGGCGAAGGTGTGTGATGACATGGCAAACAATCCGATGACGGGAGTTCTGTATTCATGGAAATGCGCCGCAGCTATTAGGGGGCTGAAATGATTGGGAGTATCAGTAGCGAGGCTTTGTTTTTCGGAATCGGAGCAACACTTGGACTTATGGCCGGTTTCATGATTTGTGCTTGCATCTCATGGCCGCAGCTATTAGGGGTGCTGAAATGACACATTCAATTCTTATTAAGAAAGGTATTCCCATGCGTTATTTAATGATTTCTACGGTTATTGCCATTATCAGCGGCGCAGCTTATGCCGCTTGCACGACCAGCACTGTTATCCAGCCAGACGGGCGCGTAACAGTGTGCTCAACCTGTTGCGACGCAAATAACAACTGCACCGTTGTTTGCACCCCTAACTGATCCGATATTCATCAGACAAAACACTAGATTCATAAAGGTACTATCGTGGGAAACGCTACTCTTACCGAGCGCGAGCTAATTGAGATTACGGGCTACACCAGCCCGAATCAGCAGCTTGACGTTCTGCATAAGCGTGGATTTGTGCGTGCATTCAGATCCAGAAAAGGTAATGTCATTTTGGAGCGGCCGCATTATCAGGCAGTTTGCCGAGGCGAGTTTGGCTCGAAAGACCAATCCCAGGCGCGCAGCCTTGGTGTTAACCTAGCCTTTATGAAGCCCGCATGATTCGAAGAAGACAAAAAGCTGATGGCCTACCCTACCGCCTTTATGAAACGTACGGAAAACGCACCTACAGCATCGGCTACAAATTAGCCACGGGGAAGTGGGCGTTTCGCTACAAGTGCCCAGTAGAGGACGCAAGGCAGATAGGTGAAACCAGAGCCTTGGCGATTAGGGAATCCACCAAGCTCTCAGCTGGTATTTCTCCAGAAGGTAGAACAGCAGGACTGATTGACGCCTGGGTTAAATGGCAAGATGGGCTGCCCGCCGACAACGTACTGAAGCGAGCCGACTCAACCATAAGCGAAAACAAGCGCGAGGCTGAAATGCTCAAGAAAGCATTTGGCCACATGGACCCTGCTGCAATCACCCTTACCGATGCTTACGCCTTTCTTGATGCCTGCGTTGAGAGCGACCGCTCCCAAAAAGGAAACAAGGAAATCGCCCTGCTTCAGCTGATTCTGGAATTTGGCGTCAGGAAAGGGGTGATCAGCTCTAATCCACTGGCGCGAGTAAAGAAGAACAAATCAACCTATGAAGGTCGTTTTGTTTCGGATGCCGAAATGAATCTTGTGGTTGAGGTTGGGCGTCAATTCGGTGGCGCCAAGCTCATTGTTGCCTTGGCCTTAAAAACGGCATGGCTTTGTGTGCGTAGATCCGTAGAGGTTCGTCAGATCGCCATCCAGAACATTACCGAGGCAGGGATATTGTGGCATGACGGGAAGCAGACCAAAGGCAAGAAAAAGCCTCCGGTGCTTATCGAGTGGTCTGACGAACTCAAGCAGACCATAGCCGAAGCGAAATCCATTAAGAGAAACAAGGTCCATGGCACCCTCTTCCTGTTTGGAAATATGAGCGGGCAAAAGTACACAAAAAGCGGCTGGAAGTCGTGCCTTGGCTACCTAATGAACAAGTGCGAGGAAATTGCTGCGGAGCGCAATATCGCATTTCAGCGGTTCAATCTTCAAGACTGCCGCCCTAAAGGCGTGTCCGATAAATTGTCAACTGGTCAGACCGATACTCAAGACGCGACGGGTCATACAAGCGACCGGATGATCAGGCAGGTTTATGACCGTCGCCAGGTCAAAAAAGCCTCTCCAGTCCGTTGATTTTTCTGGAATAGACCCTCTGGAACCCGCATAGTATCAAGGCCTGAAAAAACATTTCTGGAATATGAATCCCCAGCAAACCAGCGTAGTTATTGACTTGATACACCGGCCTGTCACGCCGGGGGTCGCGGGTTCGAGCCCCGTCTTCCGCGCCAAATCGAAAGCCTTTAGACACAAGCACTTACAAGCTTTTAGCCACTTGATAAGACCAAGTGGCTTTTTGCTTTTTTAGGCTCCATATTCCAAATTTGGAATATGACCTGGGGTTGCCCCCAGGTCTATCCCTTACTTCATTAGCTCCAATCCGATACGGCCGCGCATTTCTTTGGGTGCCGTTTTGGTGATTCGGCTACTCTTATCCGTGGTCAGCAACTTCACTTTGTTGTGGATCTGATCAGGAGTGATGCGGATTGGCGTATCAGGATTGTCACGGTTCCAGTCAGCCAATCGCTTGGCCTGGGCCTTCACTTCCTGCGGGTCGTTATCAACAGCCGCTTGCGCCCACGATTGAACAATGCTCGCCTCTCGTTTCTTAGCCAACTGGATGTCTTGTTGCAGCGGCATCGAAGCGCGGCTCTTGTCGGCAATCACAGTTGGGTTAAAGCCGACGCCCTTGATGACTGCTTCGGCGGGGGTAACTTCGACCGTCTTACGTCCCGCCATATCACGCGCATAACCACGGCGCCCCATATCGATCGCTTTGGCAAAATCCCGCACAGCCTTGGGCATTAGGTTAATCGCTGCTTGGCCGTAATTGCCCTCTTCCATGGCTTCGGCCGCATCGCCCACTTGCTGCGCAGCTCCTGCTGTTGGTCCGATGAGCTCACCAAAAGCGCGGCCATAATTTCCCAGCCCGCTTGATGGCTTCAGCATGTCTGTGCCAGGAATGATATTCCCAAGGCCCAGGCGCCCACCAAAATCAAACGGCGTTAGCGATGACGCCCCATAAAGAACCAGATCGCCAGCGACCTTGCCCAGAAGCTCGTAAGCATGGCGACGCTTCCAGCGCTTCATGTTGGTATCGTAGCCCATCCATTGACCGATGGTGTCGATCAGGTCATCCAGCGCCTTGGCTCCAGGCAAACCCTCAACGCCGGATGCCAGAATCAGTACCGCCATCATCAGCAGTACAGCTTTCTTGCCCTGTGGCCCAGATTTCCACATCCGGTGCATCAGCTCAACGTACATTATGCTGTACGTTTTGAAGGTAAACACTGCGCGGCCAACTGTTGAGCGCGCCGCATTCGGTCTATTGGCCTTGTTGTAGATGCCTTGCGTCTGGTTGACGGCATTCACAGCGAAGTCGTAAGGGTTAGCCATACCCTTGGCTTTTGCCATATTCCAGGCGGCGATAAAGGTTAGTCGGCGGTTCATGCCCTCTACTGCGGCGAACATCGAGCCCCAGAGCGTCATTGCCGCCTGACGCTTCGGACCGGCAGACAGCTGGCGTGTGCCGATGGCGTACAGGTGGAAAACCTCCTGCGCATCCACAATGCCCTCAAGGCTGGCTTTTTTCATGGCTTGGCGCAGCTCTCTGTCACTGATTTCCTTAGCGCCCATGGCATACGGCACTGCTTTAGTCAGTTCAGCGGCTGCGCGGGTAGCGCCATATTGCGACAGGTACGGCAACGTCATCATTACTGGCTGGGTCATATTGACCAGCGCTGCCGCCGGAGAACCCCCAAGGAACCAAGCAAACATCAGGCTAGAACCGAATGCGCCGTTGTCATCTGGGTTGATCACATAATCGCGCAGCGCCAGCGCTTCCTTCTGGACGTCGCCTTTCTCCCGTGGCACTTGTCGTATTGCACGGTTGATGGCCGTTCCATATAGCTGCTGGGCAGACTGGCGGGCATTGCTCGTAATGAAGTTGGCCAGCACGCGTTGTAGATCAACGCTGTAGCCAGCCGTCCCCTTGCGCTCCAGTCGGCGTTTCATGGCCGACCGTTCAGAGCGCACCAAGCGAATGTATTCATCCGCCGCCTGACGGGCGCCGATAGCTTCCGCAAAGATCGACATGGTTTCTGGGTTGACGCCGCGATACAGCTCATTGGCGCTTTCGTTCACCACCCCCGGTGTAATGCGGATTTCATTAAGCTTGTCCGCATAACGTGCTTGCAACTGGCGCTCCATCTCGCGCAACTTGCTCTGCGATTCAAACCGGCTGTAGTAAAGCGTTACCGGGCTGTCATTTTCGTCGCGCTCTACATTGCCCGTTTCTGGATCAATCGCCATCACCTTCAAGTCGAACTTGCCAAAACGCATCAGTGGCGCATATCCCGCTTTTTTCAGCTTGTCTGCTTGGTCGAAAATGGCTTGCGCTTTTTCTTTGGCGTCAGCTATCCCAGCCTGCGCATCTTCATCCAGATTGGCTTTGCGTGCCATATCGATCTGGCGGCCCAGTGCGGCCACGATCAGCGCACCCGCATCCTCCGGGCTTTCAATGATGTCGGCACGCAGGGCTTTGGGTAGATAGTTTTCAGCTAGGGCGTAGGCTTCAGCGGCGGCGAGCTCTGTCAGGCTGGCGTCGATTGCCTTGCGTGCCTGCCGGTAAAGAGCGACGCCCGTATCGTCTAGCTTAAATTTCTCGCGCAGCTCGGCTTCAGTCCAGACGCGGCCATCCATTACTGAATGGCCGTTTAGCGTTCCGGCAAATAGGGCATCCCCTGCTTTTTCGATGGCTTGGCGTTGCGACTTGCTAACCAGGGTTTTAACCGCTTGGATTACGTTGTCGACACGGTGCAGAATGCCAGGCGCCAGCTCTGCTGGTCGGGCCGAAGCCGTGGCAACATGGTTCTGCATGCCTTGGATCAGGTTATAAACCCGGCCAAAGTCCTTGTCCTTGAGCGCCTTGTGGAACTGGGTGTTGATAGTCCTGTTTAGACCATTGAACGTCTTCAGGTCTTGGTTGCCGTAGAACTGGACAACGTTGCTCTGCAGGTCGCGGACAACCTCGCCAATAGGCTTGCGGCTGAACTTCGGCCCATATTGTTTGACAATATCGCTTTCTGTGAGTATATTTTTACCAAGGTCTTGAGCAGACTGAACCACGCCAGCCAAGGGAGTTGAGAGGTTTGGGGTCGTAGTTTGCTCAAGGCTTTTTTCGTTTCTGTAATACTCCAGCGCCTCAGGAGTTAATTTGCTGCGCTGAGTTCCGTCGCTTGTCTCATAGACACTAGAAATTTCATTGACGGTTATACGTCCAGACTTCTTGCTCAAATGCACAGCAACAATAACCGGCTTTCCGGTAATGGCGTCTGATAGTTCTGTTAGAACAATCTTTCCAGGTTTTCCATCCTTGGGGCTATCAAAAACAGCGAGCGGGTCATACAAATGATCCGGGATTTGCTTGAGCATGTCTGGCGTAATGAAATACCGATGCTTCCCGTCAAGAATCTTGTGGATGGTATACCCATCAATCTGCATTTTTCGGTCTTCCGCTCCTAGAGCGCGCAACACAGCCGGCGTATCACCCAGAATGTATGTATCGCTATCTTTTACCTTGCCGTCTAAAAACTCATCAACAAACTGCCCCATACGGCGCGCTGCCGTTTCGATATTTGCCCTGTCGCGCTCTAATAAGTCAGAGTCATTCTGATCAGCTTGAGAGAGCTTCGTTTCCTGAACGGTTGACGATTGGCTTGGCGTGCCGTTACGAACCCAATCACGGGCGGCATTCACGACATCGGCAGCCAACATATCGGCTTTTTGTTGCTCCGTCATACCGGCTTTTAACAAGCCATTCAAGCGACTGGCCATCTGGCCAAACCCATGATCATTGAGCCAATCACGGATATTCCGAACCAAACGACGCCAAGCGTTGAGCTTAATCAGCTCTTTGGGTGCCATTTCTACCAACACTTCTTCGGTCGCTTCTGCGTTCGATTCCAAACCAAACTTTTTGCGCAGGACGTCGGCTTGCTTCCGAACCTTGGCGTTGGTCATATAAACCGTATTGAGGATTGGGTCTAACCCAGACCGTCCGAACACTTCGCGCAGACCATAGTGGCCAACTTCGTGATTAACCAGCACATGCTCGGCACGGAACTCATCGGCAATATTCGCCGAAAACAGATAGATTTCTCCGTCGTGCGTTGCGCCCTCTACATCATTGGCTGCCCCAGCCTCTTGGATATGGTCATACAAACGGCGTTGCGATGGGTTGGCAAGGTCCAGGCCTTCCGGCGATTTCAGGGCGTGCACGGTCGGCAGGTTCTTTAGCGAAGACCGGGCGCGTGCCACAACCGCATTCAGGTCGCGAATGGCAATGCCTTTGCCGCCACGGCCGCGGCTGAGGTTTGTTTCTGGCGTTCCGCCTGTCTCGTCGCTCTTAGTCTCTGCTGTTGCGGCCAGTTTTTTCAGAATGGCGCGGTAGTCTTCGCGGGCTTTCTTGAGCTCCGCTTCACCGCTCCATTCGCCTTCGTCCTGCATGCCTTCGATGTCGGCCAGCGTGCGCTTTGCTTTTTCCAGCTTGGATTTCAGGAAAGCCGGCAAACCGATGCTGGCTTGAATGATGCGGTTTACTTCCGTTGGAATTGACCGCAAACGTGCGCTCAGCACACCAGGCTCTTTCGAGTCGGTCCGAATCTGGTAGTCACCCACATCGAGACCGTTAAGCGTCACCATGACATCAAAACGACCTTCGCCGGCCCCGTAAGCCATCACGTCAAACCCACCAACTTTGCCAAGATTGGCGTCTTTGTCAGATTCGAGCAGGTCTGCAACCGGATCAATCAGGCCGGCTACAACGTCGGCACCGCGATAAACGGTCGTGCCGTCCGGCAGGGTGTAAGTGATCTTGGCGGCGTCGCCCAAAGCCTTGTTGACTGCTTCGGCCACGCCAGATTCTGACGTGTATTCCTTGCCGTTAAACTCAATGTTGACGCTACGGGTTTCCTTGCCGTCCTTTGTGACCATCGGTGAGGCTTCGATGGCATCGCGCAGGGCTTGGCGGATTGCGTCAGACCCCGTTATCTTTGCTCCGTTGACCGTCGCCGTCAGATTGTCGAAGTGCGCTGCCTTATCTTCGACCACTTTCTGCGCAGCTGTTTCAATGGTTTGCGCTTCCTTGATCTGCGGCGGAAGCGACTCGACATCCTTCTCGGCCCGGCGCACCCGGTTAATAAGATCGTTCTTCTGCCCTTCAAAGCTGCGCTTCTGGCGCTCCAGCTTCTTCACTTTTTCCTTGAGTTGGATTTCTTCAAGCAAGTAAGGGTTAGACGTTGCGGCGGCCTGCATTTCTCCGGCCGACATCTGCATTTCCTCAAACGCATTGTCCACTTCACGGCCGACATTGCCGGTGCGCAGCTGGCCGATCATGGAGAGTTTCTTCTCCTGTGTCTGCCACATAAACAGGTCGAGCGTGTCTTGTGTGGCGTAGGCCATCACCTCCACCTCGAAATCAGGGACTTCGTTCAGCAGTCTGTTGCCTTGACGGATCACGCGGCCTTCGCGCTGCTCAATGTCAGATGGCTTCCACGGCACGTCGAGATGATGTAGCGCCACCGCACGCTCTTGCACGTTGGTGCCGGCGCCCATCTTCTCGGTCGAGCCCAGCAGGACGCGCACCTTGCCATCATTGACGGCGCGGAATAGCGCGGCCTTCTGGTCATCAGTGTTGTAGTCGTGGATGAAGGCAATCTCTTTTTCTGGGATGCCCTTCTCCATCAAGGCATTTTTCAGATCGTCGTAGATCGAGAAACCGCGCATCGCCGCCTGAATCGCATCGAGCCAGTCCTGACCCTTCGCCTCAATCTTGCGCTGTGCTTCTTCGGCTTTTTCGATTTGGTTTTGTGCTTCCTCGTTGCCGAGTTCAGCCATTGCTAGCACTTGTTCGTCAGACAATGGGGCGGCTTCGGCCGTGAGCTCGTTGTATTCTTTGAGCTCCTTCTCGGCGTGCTTCTTCGGTGTTCCCATGTCAGAAAACACCAGCTGCGTGCCGCGCACGTCGTTGTACTTCTGATAACGCTCAAAAATGTTGTTGGCAGCAATGGCGATACGGCCATTAGGGTCGCGTTCCTCGATGTCAAAGCGGACCATACGGATGTCCATGGCCGCCTTACGCGCATCGCCCATGATCGACAGCATGTTGTCGTCACCCTTTTGTGGCTTGCCACGACGCTGCTCGAGCGCTTTTGCCCGCTTGGCAATCTCCTCCATATACTCAGTCTGCGCCTGACTGCGCGGAATAGAGACCGGAGTGCGGCGTCCGTTCTTTTGTTTCGGGATCGGAAATTCAGCGCCGTTGTTTTCCTCGGCAAATGCCTGTTTGATGTCGTCAATGGTGACGGTATCGGCCACTTGGTCATAAACGCGCAGCAGTTCTGGCGTATTGACGAAGCGGCTCATGCGGTTTGACGACTTGTAACCGTCGCCCGACATGCTTTGCATCCAGACCTGTTCAACGTCGGCAAACGTCTTGGCCCATGCATCAAAGGTAAACTGGCCGGAATCTTTCAGGGTTTCCGGGGCCAGATAGCGCAGCATGTGGTACATCTCGGCCAGGCTGTTCGATACCGGCGTACCCGTGGCAAACACAACCCCCCGGCCGTTGCCGTTCTTTTCATAAATCTGGTGCGTCTTGATGAACATATCGTAGGCGCGTTGCGAGCCCTTGGGCTGCCCCAGACCGCGGACGTTCTGCATCTTGGTCACGAACATGAGGTTCTTGAACAGGTGCGCTTCATCCACAAACAACTGATCGTTACCCAGTTGCCCGAAGTCCAGCAAATCATCCATTGGTCGGTCACGCAGAGACGCCAGCTTGTTTTCAAGATTCTCTTTCATCTTCGCCAGCTGCTTGACGGTGCGCTTCGATGTCTGATCGTTCTCTTCTTTCAGCGCCTTGATGGCTTCAACAATCTCGTTAATCCGCTCTTCGTTAAAGCGTGCCTCAAACGCGGCGTCAGGTTTGATGAACCCGAATGAAGAGTGCGCGATAATGACGGCATCCCAATTGCCTGTGGCAATCTTGGCCAGGAACTTGCGGCGATTTTGCTTCTCGAAGTCTTTTTTGGTGGCGGTCAGAATGTTGGCACCCGGATACAGGCGGTAGAAGTCTGCCGCCCACTGCTTCACCAGATGGTTAGGCACGACGATCATCGGCTTCTTGGCCAGGCCAGTACGCTTGAGCTCCATTGCTGCGGCGATGACGGTAAACGTTTTGCCGGCGCCGACGACGTGATCGAGCAGTGCCCGGCCATCCTGAATGATGCGGGCCACGGCATTGCGCTGGTGGCGGCGTAGCTTGATAATGGCATCCGGCACTTTGCCTGGGAATTTCAGCATCGAGCCGTCAAATTCTCGGGTCACATAGTTGTTGACCGCATCGTTGTAGGCCCGCTGCATTTTCTCGGCACGGTCAGCGTCCGCAAAAAGCCAGTCGTTGAATTTGTCCTTAATCTCGCGGGCCTTGTCATTGGCCTCGTCGGTGGCGTCTTTTTCCAGAACGAAACGGCGCGATCCGGTTGACGGGTCTTCCTCATAATGGCCGACACGAATTTCCTTGCTGTTGAGCAGGGCAGCGTAAATTTCATCAGCCCCCATGCGCGACGTGCCAAAGGTGTTTTTGTTAGCAACGTCCGATCCCGCCTGAAAACTGGCGACGTAGGAGCTCATGGCAGGCACATAGACCACGCGGGCTTTCGTGCCCTCCCCCATGATTTCTGCCGCAAACTCCTGATACACCTCGGTCGAAATCCACGGCGCACCGATCTTGCCGGAGATTTCATGCGACGGGATGTCTTCTGGGATGACCTTTTCCAGCGCGGCAACATTGCCGTACATGCCGGCGGCCTTGGCTTGTGCCAACTTCTTGCGCACGTTACCTGACAGGTATTCATCGGCCAGAACATAGCCGCTAGTGGCCGGGTCAACAAACAGGGCTGGATTCTCGCCCTTGGTCAGACCATCCAGCACTTCCTTGCCGTCCTTGCCCAATAGCTTGCCGATGTATCCCGCGTCGATCTGGCCGCGTTCGGCAATGGAAACCATCAAGGCGTCTTCCGGCGTATCGGCCGACGTGATTTCCTCATGTTTCTCGATGACGCGCTGCGAGAAAATCGTGGCTTTCTTGGCGCTGGCCGGAACCGGCTTAATCCCTTGGTTCTTGGCTGCTGCCGCGCCAATGCCTGGGTCGTAGTTGTTTTCCAGCGACGCCAACAGTGGGAAATCGGGATCGTCGCCAAACAACTGTACGGTGCCGCGGGCATTGATGTAGCCGTATTTCTGCGCATAGGCGTCGTACTGCTCGTTCAGCTTGGCGCGTAGCTCCTCGATGTTGCCTGCGTCATTGATTTCGGCAGCAATCAGACCGCGAACCGTGACGCGCATATTAGCCAGTTGCCTAATCCGATCCAGACCATTTGAGCCCAGTACGCGTTTCTCGCTGATCTTGGTTTCGCCGGTCAGCTGCAAGGCTTGGCCTTCACCGGCGACATCATTCATGCGCACGAAAACCTTGCCGTCCACGACATAATGCCCGCCAATATCGACATTGGCCTCTTTACTCAATGCCACATAGGCCGCTTCTTGCATTGCTTCATTGGTAATCTTGGTCGTAGCGACAAAGACATCTTTGGGCAGGCGTGCGATGGCTTCCTTCATCAGCGCACGGGTATCCTGTCCATCGCGGGCAATCAAGGCCGGCTGGCCTGGACCATACATCGAGCCGGCACGCTCCATGCGACCAAGCATCATTTCCGGGTGGTCAATGAAATACTGGTTCAGTGGGATTGGATCACCGCCCAGAGGATCGGCGACACTGCCGATGCCCTGCCAGCGTTGCATATCGTCCTTGGCGGCCTTGCTGCCCCACTCGGATTCCGGTCGCTTCTTCAGGAAAACGATGTCAGTCGTGACTTCTGTATTGGCGTTCTTGGCAAATGCCTTGTTCGGCAGACGAATCGCCCCTAGAAACTCGGTGCGCTCACCGATATAGCGGCGTGCTTTGTCGCCCTTGGCATCAAGGAACGAGTTAGACACAACCTGCATCAGAATTTTGCCTTCGCCCAGCATGTCAACTGACTTTGCGAAGAAATAATTGTGAATCGACAGGCCCGACAAGTGCTTGCGACCGGAGAGGTCAGTCAGCGTGGTGGACGAGAATGGCGGGTTGCCGGCCACCAGATCATAATAGCCATCCTGCGCATTGAACTTGCGGAAGTCCTGCTGTTGGACGTTCTGGTTCGGATAGAGTTGCTTGGCAATGCCACCCGCAATGCGCTCACGCTCAACGGCCGTGAAGCGACTGGCGCTGCGTAGGTCTTCCGGCATCAGGCCGATAAAGTTGCCGACGCCAGAGCCCGGTTCGAGGATGTTGCCGCCAGTGAATCCCATGTGGCGTGCAGCATCCCACATGCCTTCAATAATTTCTTGGCTGGTGTAGTGGGCGTATTGGGTCGATTCCTTGGCCGTTTCCCATTCTTCTTCCGTCAGCACGGCCTTGAGCTCGGCGTACTCAGTAGACCATTCCTTGTTGTCAGGGTCGAAGGCTTGAGCGATGCCTCCCCAGCCGACGTAGCGGGCAAGCACATCCTGCTCGGCCGGGGTTGCTGATCGTCCCGTCTGTTGCAGGTCGTTCAGCAGGCGGATTGCCGCCACGTTGTTGCGATACTTGGTTTTCTGGCCGCCCTCACCAAGTCGGGTAAGGTCGGTGATGCGGTAATCAACCGCAGCCTTTTGCTCTTGGCGAGCCGCGGATATTTCCGCGTCGCGTTGCTCGCTTACAGTTCCTGAATCAGTTTGTTCAATTCCAAGTTCAGTCTGTACCCGTCGCTGATCGGCGCTTCCTCGCTTGCCCCCTCTTCCTCGGGCAGGAACAGATACGTTTCGCGCACCATCTCCCACGCGGCTTCCGCCGGTATCCCCTGCTCGATCAGCGTCGCCTGCTGTTCCAGCGTCATTTCGGCCGCTTTCAGCGCCTCGCTGTTCAGTGTTCCGGCCTGCTTGAGTGCCGCGTACTTCTGCGGCAGGTGTTCCTTCCAATGCTCGATTGCTTGCACCGCCAGCGGTCGTAGTCGTGTCTGCATTATCTGCCTCCGTATCTTTTAGTATAGTCGCGGATTTTGGACTTTCAACCTTCGGCGTCGAAGATTTTGCTTCCTTGTCCAGCATGCTTGCCAGATCAGCGGCAGATAGATCAACTGGTGCCCAGCGGTTTGTGCTCTTGGCGCCGTACTTATCCTGCTGGCTGGCGGCCCGGAACATGATTGCAATACCGCTCTTGGTGGTCGGTACAACGCCGCGCAGCGACGTGTCGCCAATATGCGCGTAAACGCCGTGACCGTCCGGGTGGTACATGGTCAGGCTGACTTCTCCCGAAGATGCCATGCCGGATTCATTGACGGAAACCGGCTTCATGTCGCGGCCACGGCTATCTTTCTGCGGCAGATAGCCCTGCTCCGTCAGAATGCCAGCGACGGCATTCAGATAGTTCTTCGTTTCCTTCAGAAAAGCGTCTTTGGTGTCGTTGCCTGTCTCGCGGTTGTATTCCGTGCCGTACCCGTCGATATGCTCGGTGCCCCAGTCCTGGGTTAACGTCATATCTGTTTTAGAACCGGTTTTCTTGGTGCGCTTTGCCGGCTTACTGGCCGTCGTGCCGATAACCTCTTTCACTTCTTCTTTGGCCGGTGCCGACATGCCTTTCACCAGCGCATCATGCTCAGCCTTGGCCTCGTCCACCGTGCTCATGCCTTCGTTGTCGATGCCAGGGTAGTTACGAGCGGCCTCGTAGAACGACAGCAGGAACGGTTTGATCTTGTCACCAAAATCTGCCGTCATCGCTTTTGCGTAGTCCGAGAACTTGCGCACGCCAGATTCAATGTATGCCCCGGCAATCGTCATCCCATCCATGATGACTTCCGGATCAATGCCGGAGTTCATCTGCGTGAGCTTTGAGCGCAGACGGGCACGGGCGGCCTCGACCTTATCCGCCGTGAAAACCTTGTTATTGGCAAACTGCTGCTGAATCGCGTCATCGACCGGCGTTGTTTCTGGCGCAGATTTCTTGTCGCGTGCCTGAATATAAGAATTCAGCGTCTTTTCTGCATCGGCAATCTTCTTGTCATAAACCCACGCATTGCCGTTAGCCACAGCATCTGCTTGGAGTTTGCGTAGATCATCCAGATTTTTCTGTGCCGTTTCGATATGAGAATCAAGGCTATCATTTTTGCCTTTTGCTTCTGCAATGGCGCTGTCAATAATCTTGCGCAACCCCGGAAAGACGCGGAACGCCTCTTGCATGTCATCGCGGCGAATCTTGTAAGGCTTCCGAGCGTCAAGGCTATTGTTGATGTCATGCGCCTGGTCACGCGTGAGGCCGTATGCCTCCATGAGCAGCGTATCGCGTCCACTTTTGCCAAGTTCGCTGCTCAAAATAGCTTGAGCCTTGTCGGTCATACCGTTTAATTGGTCAAGGCTGTAGACGAAATCCTTCAGGTATTTAGCGGCATCAACTGCCGTCAGGTCTGATCCGGTTAAGCTTACGCCGGCCTCGATGACGTTGACAGGTTTTGTTTCTGTCTTTGCCTTGGCTTCATAAGAGCGCATTTCGGCGTCGAGCTCGTCGTTCTGACCAGAGCGGTATTCCTTGTCTTCCCGCATTAACCGCTCAAAGTCCTGGCTGCTCATCCTGACTTTGCGCTCAGAAAGTTTGTCTCGGTTCTTGGTCAGTGTGACTTCGCCAATTCGCTCGCCTTCGATTCGGTAATCATCGCCGTACTTGTCAAAGAGAATATCGCCTGCTTTGCGTGCTGTTACGGGCTTCGGCCCTGTCTGCGGAGCGTCCTCGCGGTAGAAGTCCTCGACGCCAGCCTTAAATGCAGCCTGCTCTTCGGCCGAGTAGGTCTTCGGCGTGTGCTTCTTGCCCTTGCCTTCTGATGCTGCCTGATAGCCGGCGGCACGGGCGGCCGCCGATTTTTCGGCTAAGGTTTGGCCGGTTCCGGCGTCGGATGCTTGCGGTTCTTGCGCTTGAGTTTCGACGGTTTCAGCGGCTTGGTCGCCATTCGTTTGCTCCTTAATCGATTGCGCACGCTTGTTCAGCTCCTTCTCAATCTTGGCGGCGCGCTTATGGCCAAGATTTTTGTAATAGGTGTGCGCCTCAACCAATTCTTCATTGGTCATAGCCGGGATTTCTTTCCGGGTAAACGCAGGCGTGGCTTGTTTTGTTGGCGTCGCTGCCGGTTGCGGTTCAACCGACAAAGGCTTTGGGTCGTTTTGGCGGCGCGCCTTCGCTTCTTTCTCCGTTTTCGGCTTGTCATTTGGATTAGTCAGCAATAGGTCGCCGGGTTCTGCAATAGCTTTGACAATGTAGTCGTCAGTAATACCTTCGCCATACCCTGTCGATTGTTCAAACTGCGCTGTCTCACCGTCTTGATTAGTCCATATTTGGAAGATTCGAAATAACGATCCATCTTTAGAGCGCACGATGTTGATCGTTCCTTTATTGCCATCCTCGTCCCATACGTCATAAGACTTTTTGACGTTACTACTTCGACGTTCCCTAGACTCCTTCTCAGTCTTCGGTGCATTGGCTTTGGCATAAGCAACGGCCTGCTCCCAGCCGGATTGGCCATCCGTCACGACACCAAACGAGCCATCTTCATGCGGTAACGGCAGCGCCTTGGGCAACTTGCTGCCAGCGCGCCGACGCTGGGCTTGAATATATGCCTGAGCTTCGTCGGCAGTCTTAAACTGCCCTTTCGGCGCTGCGGGCTCCTGTGAGATACCGCGCTTGGCCAACTCGGCCAGAGCGGCTTCTTTCCACCCCGGCTGGCCTTTCGTTGCCAGCACAGATAGCTGCTGATCGTTGCGACCAGAAACATCAAACTCAGACGTTACCGAGTCGTCGGGTTGAACTTGTTGATTGGCGATTCCGACTGGGTTGACTGGATTCGCTTGGGCGGCTGCGCCTTGGCCTGTGGGTTGTTGTTCTTGGGCTGGCCGGACTGGTTGCCCAGTTGGCTCGATGGCAGCTTGGCTTGGTGTAGACCCATTTGGTGTGGCTTGAGGGATATTTTGCGCATGTTGATTCTCCTGTGCGGCCACTAGGCCGGGTTCGGTTGCGGTTGGAAAAACGCTGCCCTGAGCGGGCTGCTCGACCGGCGCGACAGCGGGTGCTGGCGTCTGGGCGAAACTTTGGTTAGCCGATTGATCTGACGGGATCGGCTGGTTCATGCCATAAAAACTGCGGATCTCAGACGGATTTTGGGTTTCCAGCGTGTTGAGCTCCGCCTGCTCTTCAGGCGTCAGCGCTTGGCCCGGAACTTCCTGATCGACAAGGCCAGAATCGGTCGGCACCTGTTCTATGCGGCCATGCAGCTTGGCCAGCAGTTGGCGATGGCGCATCTCGGCGTAATCCAGCACATCCTGATCGTTTACGTCGTTGCTCTCTGGCGTGCCTGGCAGCTTGTTCTTCTGCTGCGGTAGCACGAACTCATACGGGATGCCGTTCTGGGTGGCAAGATCGGCCACGATGCTATCAGCAACAGCCGATGTGGGATGCACGTCAATCGGCGCAGGTTCTGCTGCTGTGGTCTGTTGCGGTGTTGCAGGCGCTGTATTGGGCTCGATGCGGCCATCCGGCGTCTGGACAGACTGAACAGCTTCGCGTGGCACGCCCAAAAGACCGGCATTCCAGCGGTCCAGCGACTTCTGTCGCACGTCTTCGGCGTGGATTGCATCAACATTGGCGTTGTCTGATTTATCACGGAGATAACGAACTGCTGTGCTAACACCCGTAGTGCCGCCAGCCATAACGCCCGACTGCATGATGGTCTGCGCAATCGTGTCGCCCACTTGCTTCAGGTAATCTTCGCCGGTCGCCGCTTGGTTCAAGCCAATGCCCGGCAGCTTGTCCGTGCCAAATTGTCCGGTTGTCGTCAGCAACTCACCCGGCACTTCTTTCTTAAGCGCCGACCAAAGGAAACCAACAATCTGATCATTCGGCATGCCGCGAGCCGCTGCCTTGATCGCCTTCAGGCTGTCGCCCAGGCCAAACTTCTCGCCAATCACTTCGAATGCAGCAAAGACGGCTGCGCGCTGGGTGGCTTGCGCTGGCGTTTGTCCAACTGATCGGCCATCGCTGTACTCTTGGCCAAAGGTCTGCATCGCCATGCCGGCCAATGGCAGCGCTTGCGTTTCAAGGCTGACACCGGCAATCATCAGCGGTAGTTGCTGTCCAATCGAGTTAATGGCACCTTCTAGGTTGCGCTCTAGGTAATTGCCTTTTTCGCCAATGGCTTCCTCTTTGCCGCGCGCCCAGGCGCCCGTGTCTTTTCCCGCTGCTTGCATGCCGTCAATGCCCAGCACGTCGCCCATAAACTGGGTGTAACCAGACAGGGCTTTGGTTGTTCCCAGTCCGGCCTTTGCTGCGCCGCGCACCAACGGGTTATTCAAACCGGTTTGTTTCTTGAATTGATCGCTCGTCTCAAAATCAAAGTCTGACTTGCCAACGGTGCCATGCCGCTTTTGCATAAAGGCAATTTCTGCGCCTGGTGTAACACCTGCGGCAGCCGCTTCGCGTGCAGCACGGTCGGCAAACTCAGGCGCTTCGCCTTGCCCAACCAAGCGCGCACGACGGTTTTCTACGCTGGCATCCACATCGCGCAGCGTCTTGCTGGTCGCCATCGTGTCTTGCAAATTAGCCGCACCAGACTGCGTTGCAGCTGGGTTGTACCCAGCCATGACGCTGCCGGTGCCTGGTTTTTTGTCCAAGCCAAAGAGGCCTTGAACGGCCGGCACAATACCCGCAAGCTTGGTATCGAGCTTTTCATTAAATCCGGGTGCGGTATCGCGCTGCGCCATGAATTGCTCACGGGCTTTGGCGGCCTCTGCACCGGCATGCGGTGCAAGCACATCGTCAAAATAAGCGCCTTTTAGCTTTGTTTTTTCTTCATCAGGCAAAGAAAGAAAGCGTTCTGACGTTGAAATTTCGCTCCACTTCGGAATCTGGTTCAAATCTGGCAGGTTTTCAGCGGCCTTTGCCTCTTTTACAGGAGAAAGCCGCCCCAAAACATCAGAAACGTAGCCAGAAACACTCTTTCCATTGCCATCTTTGTGGTCGTTCTTCCATGCCGCACCGTTGCCGGCGTTCACGTTGCCTTCGCCAGAGAAGTAACCAGTGGCAATCTTCCCTGGGTCATTGCCGAATTTATCGCCCAGCGACTTGATGATGCGCAGGCCGACGCGCATGTTGTCAGCTGGGTTATCAATCGACTCGCCCTGTTTCGCAAAACGGCGGAAGGTGTCGGGCATGATCTGCATACCGCCACGGGCACCGTCTGTGCTGGTCTTGCTATTAGCGCCTGCACTTGATTCTTGGCCGTAGATGGCATTGATGACCGGCATCAAGTGCGCGGCACCCTCTTCCTTGGCTAATGCACCGATGTCGGCAGCATTCACGCTACCCAGAGACAAAGGCTTTTCGCGCGCCTGGAGGAAATCAAACTCGCTGCCTCCGGTTGTCTTATTCGGCTCGATGCTGCCGGATGTGGAATTCAGGAAGGCAAACGGGTTTTTATTCGTGTCCATGGGGCGTCTTTTCTCTCAAAAAGGAATGGCCGGAAGAGGTATCCCGGCCATTCTGAGGTGACGCCACCTATTCGATTATTGCGGGCCCTTCATCCAGTCTTGCCAGTTGGTGCCGGACTTGCCCGTGCCTGTTTGACTCACGGCAGGAGCATCAGCCGTTGCAGCACCGGTCTGGTTTTTGCGCAGCGAGTCATACAACGCCCCCGCTTGCTTGCTAGATTCGTTGATGTCAGCGCCCGGCATAGCATTCTTCGACACATAATCCAGCACAAAGTCCGACCGGGTTTTTTCACGCGAGGAGCGCACCAGATCCCATGCTGATTTCGCATCTTTGGCCACGTTGTTCTTAATCAGCCATTCTGCAGACGCCACATCCGCTGGCGGCGCTTTGCCTGGTTGATTGCTTGGGTCGCCCTTAACTTGCTGGGTCACTGAGCCCGTGCTCTTGTTGCCTGAATACACGTTGCCAGCGCTATCGTGAATGAATTGATAATCGCCCTGCTTGATCGCGCTCATGGCGCCAACAATCTCATTGCGTGACACAGGTTTGGTCGATTTGTCAGACATGTGCAGGAATACGCCAGCGCCATCCTTTTGCGGCGTGACGTCAACAATCGTCGTGCCATCAAACCCAGGCTGTGCCGCTGCCGCTTGATTGAGGATCTTAATAGCATCTGCCTTGTTGCCGTTTGCCATACTTTGTCCAGCGTAGCCTTTGATGACGTTGTTCAAGCCAATGCCGGTCGTTTGTTGCTGCATCTTTGTGTTGGCTGTCTGCTGCGGCAGGGTTTCGATGCCCGCCTTATTTGCCGCATCTTGGTATTTATACAGGCTGCGCCCCGCTGCGATCTGATCATCTTGCAGCTCTAGCTTAGGTCGCGCCAGCTTCAATTCCAAATCCGTCAGCGACTGCGCCATGCCTAGCTTGCGCTGTTGGTTCCACTCGTCTGCTGCTGCGCCCAAAGCAATGCCGACATTGCCACCGCTGGCCATCTTGCAACCCACCTTGCCGCCCTTGGCCAAATGCAAGCCAGCAACCAATTCTTCGCCGCGCTCAATCATCGCCTTGCCGATTTTTGCTTTAGCGGTTTCGGCGCTTTGCTTACCGTTACGGACGCTTAGCCCTTCGTTGTTAATCTTCTCAAGGGTATCCAGCCCTGCCAGCTGCGCAGATGTGGCATTTTGTACGTGCTCGCCATCGGATAGCCAAGCCGGAATATCATCGCTCGTTGCTGTGCCTTTGCCGGATACGTTACCACCTGGCTTAAAGTCTTTGCGCCGGACATTGCCGCCTTCAGCAAACCAGCCTTCCGACATGCCGAGCGCACCCAAAGCCAAAGCCCCAGCGGCTACCCAGCCCACCGGCCCCATGCTGGCAGATGTCCCTGCTGCTGCCGCCATTTCACCTGCTGCCGCTGCACCTGCCGTTTCAGCAACAGCAGCGGTGCCAGCGGTTGCGGCTGCGTCTGCCGCTGCGGTAGCTGCTACATCTGTGGCCACGGTTGCCCCGGCATCGACGGCGGCGGCCCCCGCTGCGTCGGCACCAGCAGCGACAGCGGTATCGGTTCCCGCAGTGGTAGCGGCTGTTGCCGCAGTTGTATCTGCTGCGCCCTTAGCCGCTGCAATGCCTTCGGTGCCGTTGGCCATAGCGCCGCCGGACTCAATGCTTGCCGTGCCCGTGGTCAATCCTGATCCGGCTTCTGCGGCTGGCGCGACGGCTGCTGGTGCTGTTGGTGTCATTGCCCCCTTAACGGCGGACAGCCCTGCTTTCATGCCCTTGCCAATCAAAATAGGTGCCGCACCCATGGCGATCGATCCAACGGCATCGCCTAAACCTGATCCGCCGCCATTGTTTGGTTCGCTCGTCTGGATCGGATTGTTATTCTTCCAGGCTGACCAAGGGTTAGCGCTTGGCGCTGCGCCACCGGCCGCCAAATGCAATCCCGGTTTTTTGCTGGCAACCTTGCCGCCATCCTTAAACGCATTGGACGCGACTGCCGCGCCAAACTTGCCGTAACCGGCTGCGTTCATTGCGTCGTATTGACCAACTTGACCAGCTGCTGCGCCGTAACCGCGTGCAGCAGAGCCAATCGATTCCATTGAGCCCATGCCCATGCCCGTCGCTTGCCCCAGCCCACCAGCATTACGGTTCCACTTCATATCTTCAGCACGGGCTGCCGCATCATTCATAGCGCCTGCTTTGCCAGCGGCGCCCATGATGGCGTTACGGTTGCCTTCAGACAGCAGACGGTCAGCACTAAAGCCCATGCCGTAGCGCTGCATATTTCGGTCATTAGCTGCCAGCGCCGTGCCCATTGTGGCGGTTGCTTCGTTACCGGCACGCTGGCGCATCTGCGTGGACAATGTACCGTCCATCGCCTCATTAACCATCTTGTTGCTGTTTTCCATGTAGCCCGGAATATAGGGCATGGAATTGTTGAGCATGTACTCGGCGGCTTGCGACTGAACACCATACAGGCGATCCATGTTCGCGTAGTACGGGGCGCTTTGTCCGCCGCCGCCACCACCCTTGCATAGAATAGTTCGGCCACCGGCTGCCACAAAAGATTGCGGGCCGTCTAACTCAGGAATGTAGTCAAAATGTTTCATAACGGTATCTCCACGACCCGGTAAATCTCAGTTGCGTTAAACCTGCGCCATAGCCGCGCCACAGCTTCAAAAGCTGCGCCACGGATTGCGGTATAGCCTTGTGCCCTTAGCCAATCGGCAATCAATGCGAAACACTCCGGCTTGGCAATCGCCCGTCCGCCAATCGCTGTCACAAATGCAATACAGGCGTTTGGATAGTTTTCAGTGGCGACTGAAGCAGCGCCGCAAATGCCGTTATCACCAACCAGCACCAATAGCGTTTGACTACCAGCAGCCAACATGGCCTTGAGTTGATCTAGGTTGTACTCACCCGCAGAATGCGCCATCGCGTCAGCCAGGAATCCCTCGACTGACGGCCAAATTGATGCAATATGGTGGGGGTGGACGTACTCCAGCCGCATGCGCATGACTCCGGTAATGCCTAAAAGAGTACGTGCGGCGCGGCTATTCGATTAAGCTGCGTTGGCTTGCTGCATTTCGGCCAAAACAGGGGCGACAATCTGCCACTGCTCTTCGTGCGACGGAATCGGGAATTTGGCTAATTGATGATCTACCAAGATGGTTTTTAAGCGGTCGCCAGAACCGCTATAAAGATCGACATGGATTGTCATCTGCATAGTGATAACATCGGTGCTTGTATCAACAATTTCTGCGCGCGTCGCAAAGATGCCAAGATCTGGAATCTCAATATTTACATTCATGTTATTTCCTTACGATACGATACCAAGGCGTTGCTCAATCGTTGTTACACGCTGCGTTAATGCAATGTATTCGCTGCGTAAAACAACGGTATTTGGATTGTAAAATTCGATGACGGCTTTGCCGCCCATGCCCCAGCCGCCACGGCCAAACAAGCTTTTGTTCCAATCGGCGCCGCTGTTTCTCCATGCGTCATACCCGGCGCCGCCACCGCCGCCAGAACCAAATCCTGATCCGTATTGGCCCCACCCTATATTTGGGTATCCAGGGCCTCCACCAGACCCCCAGACGGTGCTAGCCCCTCGGCCCCCAACGGAAGACCCGTCG
>Ga0181556_1001695_pt1 | contig 21515 bp, 32 predicted proteins | sample 011ome_14_FD_148651 | JGI IMG/M metagenome (GOLD analysis project Ga0181556, IMG submission 148651) | Coastal salt marsh microbial communities from the Groves Creek Marsh, Skidaway Island, Georgia - 011505AT metaG (spades assembly) | ecosystem: Environmental > Aquatic > Marine > Intertidal zone... | reverse complement strand
GTGATTAGAATTTTTGCCATTTATTTTTACCTTTCGATTGTTCGTACTGTTACGCCTGCTTCGTCAAACATGCTTTTAGAGAAATTCCATGAATCTTCCCATTTTTTAGGAATACCCTGTGTTTCGGTAATAATTTCTTTAATACCGACTTGGATAATACCTTTCGCACACTCAGAGCATGGAGGTAGACCATAGACATAAAGTGATGCACCATCAAGTGAAACACCATTATATGTAGCGTTATAGATTACATTCATCTCTGCATGAACCACGTACATATATTTAGTAGGTTTATCATTATACCTTTCGGCATAATCAAAAATACCTCTGGGAAATCCATTATAACCTTGAGCCAAAACATTGCGTTTTGGTCCAACGGCAACTGCACCAACTTTTGTTGATGGGTCTTTAGACCAAGATGCTACTTCTTTGGCAAGACGTAAGAATACTTGGTCCCAACTATCACGTTGTGACTCAACCAATGGTCCTTGATGGTTTCCAATTATCCCAAGCTGTGTTTGTTTCATCATAATTTAGTGGTTTATTTCGATCCGTATCATAGTAACATGGGTGGTGTTCATATGAATCGGTATTTACTGGTTTCAATTTCTCAAAATGAGACGGATTAGAATTGGACCAATTTACATGGGCCTTATTCCACTCATCAGGGGTTGCATCATTAAGTCGTCTTTTAGGTTCAGACATAACTTTTATCCTTGTGTGTGTTAATACACATTATATATGGATTATGCGATCTTGTAAACAACACCTTGAACTTTTTCACGATCATCCAATTCATAACCAGCACGTACCTCATTGTTTGCCTCAACAACGGCACGTAGAACACTCAGGCGATCGCTGTAGTCGATAAACGCCTTGGTATCCTTGGGGAAACACGCACCACCAAAACCACGGCGACCATCGTGACCAGGCACTCGAGTATGACTTGAACCGATACGAGGATCTTGAGCAACGGTGTTAATAACCGTCTGATAATCAAAGTTGTTATCCTGACAGACTTCCCAGATTTGATTAAAGAATCCAACCTTGGTCGAGAGATAAGAATTAATGGTATATTTTACCATCGATGCTTCTTCAGGGCGCATATAGAATGCTGGAGCAGTTGCACAAAGACTATATTGGTCATAATATGAATGCAAAGTCTTACAAGTATTTAATTCACCACCAAATACGTGCATGGGTGGATTAACAAAATCCTCACTCGCATTTTTCTCTGTCAGAAACTCTGGATTATAAACCAAATTAGGATGAGCAAGTTCAGTTAGAATACTTGGCACAACTGTGGACTTGATTGCCACGATTGCTTTATCCATAATACCATTTGACTTTAAATCAGCAATAACACTACGCAGGATAGAAAAATCACCAAAGGGTGTGGGGACTGCAATAAAGACCAAGTCGATATCTTTTTCAATATCAGCAACGCTGGTGCCATTTTTTGGATCAATGATTTGTTTTGTAGCACTGCGTTTAGAAAAACCATAATCCACTGCTTGACCGACAAAACCGTGACCAACAATTGCAATTTTTAGAGACATATAAACTCCTTAAGTAAAATAGTATATAGTAAAATTAGGAAGTCAAGTCGGCAAGAATTTGCAACAATTGATCCATTGATGATACTTTAAATTGATATGATTCACGTGAACCTACTGATTCAATATCATCCTCATCGATACCACAGGATGTGAGAAAACCAATGATTTTTTGAGATGTTTCTTCTCTATTTTTCTTCTGCCAATTGTACATTTTACACACTGTGGGATTGCCATTATTATCTGCGTAAAACTGTAACTGAATACTATCCACAGTCTGTGACCATAATTCCACACCATCTTTTTTAATGGTAAAAGCATTTACACGCCCACGGATTTTGGTATCATAATTATCACGATACCATTCAGGGAATTCTGCAAATGCATCAAACTGTGAATCAACAAAAGTACCATAAAGTTCAGAAAACTTTGCCATAATAAAACACTCCTCATAGTGACCAGAAACAGAATTATCCTTAGGTTGCTCAAATGCAATTAGGTATGATTCCAAAAGAAATGATTGCCAATCTTGTTTGTTTTCAAACCGTTCAAGATTTCGGGCGATAATATAGAGATTATCAACATCATAACCTTTGGTTTTTACATGCTGAATGCTACGGTTGCCATTACCCTTACCGATATAGTCCCAGGTATTGGATTTTTTCTTGCGATAACCGTAAACATATTGACCCAGTGATTCAAAGAATGCACCGGAACCTAATTCACTCATAGCAGTTCCAAAAGATTTCATATGGTTATTATACCACGAAACGAGACAAAAGTAAATATATCAAAAGTATTACATTGATTTGTATACAAACTCTAGTGCCCTGTCTGCTTCTTTTTCCAGGGGCCGAGTAGCATACCAGTTGCCAGTCTCTGCATCAAATTGCCTACACATCTGTGTAATCTCTTGCACAGTAATGGGGTATTCATTTTTAATAGCATTACCGGCAACGGCAACCATGATCTGATACATCTTATGGTACCAACCAGTATTATTAATGACCTGATATTCTGATGCCAGTTTCTTAGGCCAGAATGGACAATCACGGTAACCACTCCAATGAACGTTGACATTCTCTAGTTGAGATTTTCTGTGTTCAATAATTTGCTGTTGCCATTCTTCTGGTAATCGGTCAAAGAAATTATTTGAGTTGGTTCGTTGGTCATTATATTTCCATTTGGCACAAAGTGCATCAGGATCAATATAATCACCAACATTAGTAAAGATAAAGTTGTTAGCGCCAGCATACGTCGCAGGGATGTAATACATTCTGCTAAGGTCTTTAGTCTGTTTATCGCCAATGGACTGGAGTTCACTGTTGAGTGCGAACCAGAAGTGACGAATTCGGTCAGACGTAACTGATCCTGTAAGCGGAAAGATAAGTCTGAACTTTGGCCTATCAAGCGTACTGCTAGCAGTACTATAACAAATATAGTACCAATTACCAAACCGATTGCGAAGCTCATTTTCTAAATTACCTTTAAACTCGTGATCATCGACATCAACCGCTGCCCAACCACCCCATTCAATTACGTTCTTATTAGCACGTGTGGTACCTTCAATGAAAGTAGCAGGTGAAATAAGGAATGCTTTTTTCTTTGTCTCACACTCTTTCGTGGAGAGTGCGTACAAAGCCTTTTCAAAATCCGGGAAGGATTTAAAATCGAGTCTCTTATCTGTTTTATTATCAAAGAGACTTTTGAATGAGGTGAGTGAAATCATAATATAGTATTATATCACAATTCTTTATTCTTCGTCCATCCAACGAAGTAAAGAGTTGCGATTTCGATCCAATGCTGGATACCAAACTGCCTTGGTCTTTGTAGTAATACTTGGTTGATCCATAATCTCTGCAAACTTTTTCAAGTCATCTTCATTACGGATACGAACCGTGATCTTTGCATATGCCTCTGCATCTTCTTGAACAAACTCTGGCATGCCATCCCAATCATAAGGTGTACGTGTATCCTCTTCGCCAGCAAGGATAAACAAATTATTAGATGCTGTATCTACATTTAATTTATTAGTCGCCATATTCTTCTCCATCAGGTGTATCTAATTCAGGTGAAATTGCCTTGAGTACCATACCATATTCATTGGTACCTTTAGGAATATTTAGACCTGGTTTCTTAATTGGTTTCTGAGTGAATACACTGTAATTCACATCGTGGTGCCAACGACCCCATTTAAATGCAAGTTTCACATGCTCGGGATGTTGTTCAATAAGTGATTCAACAAACGATTTACGGTTGTCAAAGTTTTCACCACTACGTTTGGTCCGGTCACCAGTCTGTCCAACATTATAGACTTCCTCAGTATTACCACCTTTCATTGTCATGGTTGCTGCCTTACCAACAAGGAAACAATTAAACAACATAGTGCAGTCGCCGTCCTTAAGCACACGCAAACTCAAGTCCGTATCCTCATTGTACTTACCACGCCAGCGATGCTTGACTGAATTATCAATAAGGATACAAGAGTAAATACGAGTGTTAGTATAGTATGGTGGTTTACGCACTGATGCCGGAGCAAAGAATGCATAGTTCATACCAGACAATTTTACATTTTCATATCGGTCGGTAAAGTCCTCACAGATACGGAATGCAGCGCCACTGGTCATACGAGTCTTGAGGTTACGATTCATACGGTAGACATGCCGCATGTTATCATCCAATACCCAATGTTTCTTATGACCTTCTTCGATTGAATGTTCCCACACGAAGTTACGAACTGGAATGGAACCACCTAAGAGTCCGGTTTTTTCATCCTTATAAGCATATTTTGGATCCTCACGGAAACCATTTGGCAGAACAAGGATCTTTTCCTTAGGTACGTGTTCGGCATACTTATCATATTCAGCATCTTCAATGACGATGCGATACGGTACGCCGATGTCTTCCATCGTACGTTGTGTCATACGAGATTCCCACCGACCTTTGGAAATAATATAAATTGGGTATTTTGGATTATGCATAGACTATATTATAACACAACTTAGGCAATTTGTAAAACACTTTTTAAGTCAGGCACTGAATAACCAGGACCTTTCATAACTTTACCATCTTCACGATAGATGGGTTTACCATCCTCACCAAGTTTACTCATATTGGATCTCTGTACTTCTTTAAAACAAGCATCAATGGGAATACCAAATGAATGGGCAGCACCATAGGTAACATAGAGAATATCTGTAAGGGCATCTGCCACCTCTACAATATCATTGGCGTTACATGCATCCACCAATTCTTGTAACTCTTCTTGGATAAGTTCAATGCGCAATTTTACGGTATCGGCATCTGGAAACTCTGGTTTGGATTTTACTTCCTGACCAAAGGTTGTCATAAATGTTTTCACATCAGTAGCATTTGTCATGCAAAAAAGTCCTCTAAAGTTGATTGTTCCTCTACCGACCATCCTACTGCTTCTAGGATAAATCGTAATGGTTCAATAAATGTTTTTTCAAATTGTGTATCGTAATCAATGAATCTGTGCAGACCAAGTTCTTTTGGCAACTCATCCGGGAATGAAATAATATTCTGCTTAATAGTATTCGGCATTTTTAAATATGCAAATTTTACTTTTGAGCCATTCTGGATAAGTTCGTACCTGTCATTAAGTCTGCTTTCCTTAACATAGTGATTATATAGTAGACTTCCACGTACATGGATGGGAGTACCTTTCTTGAAGATAGTTTTTCTGTCGGACCAGTCGGTAATATTACTCACCCCGCGAGGGAATGCAACTTGTTCTGGCGGCAGTTGTTTAAAATCAGTTTTAAATTTACCAATAAAGTCACGTGTTGCCAATTCATCACCACTGATAATAATTTTAAACACTTCCTTGAACTTGGCTCGGACCACTTCTGGTGTAGAGGACTTGATAGCCTCAATGCCCATGATCTTGAGTTTAGGTTCAGCATACTGCACACCCTCACTATTATGCACATTAAGTATATAGCGTTTCTTGGCAGTCCAGATTCCACGGTCAGCAATCACTTCGCGTTTCATTACCATCCGGTTCTTGTGACCATTCATGTTCTCGAAGAGCTTTTGATAGGCATCTGCAAGGACAGGTTCAAAATGTTCACGGCAAACCTTATCAAGGAATGCTACTTTTTTATCCACACCATCATTCGGTTTCCAAACCATAGTGTCAATCAATGGGCCAAAGTCAACGTATAATGAATCAGTATCAATTGCAATGACATAGTCTTTGTCTTTGGTCTTGAGTACCTTATTCATTGAGGTATTCATTGCTTTTTCGGCCCATTGAATAGCCAACTGACCTGTTAGGGTAACACCTTCGGCAAGTCGGATATCAAAGTATCTGAAATAAGCATTACCGAGAGCACCATAAAGTGAATTGAGTAGAATTTTAAGAGCCATCTGAGTATTCTCGAGTCGGTTGATTTCCTTCTCAAGTTCATAGGTCTTATTTTTCTCATACGCTTGTTGTGCAGCAAGCATGGCCTTCTTTGTTGCCGACCGTTCATCATAGTAATCTACAATGATACCAGGCACAACACCATCAATATCCTTACGGTATGTGGAACCATTCGCTGCGGCGGCATATTCCTCAACATCCGCCTTGTTGCCATCCAAGTAATATTCAACACCAGACTTAACAAACTTATCAGTCACTGTCTCGGGTGACATATTGTTCTGTACAATGATGTTTGGATACAGTGAGTTCAAGTCAAAAGAGACAACCCAATCATGAAGTCCGACTTTGGGATCCTTGACGTATCCACCAGCAAAAGCAGTCTTATGATGGTTACCATCGCCGAGTGATGGCATAACATTTTGTGACTTGAGCTTACGGTAGATAATTGATTCCCAGATCGCGGTAACACCAAATGTATCCTGATAGTTCACACCACCCTTATACGCCATGGTCATGGCAAGAGTAATCAGACCCATCTTATCCTCAAGTCGATCTACAAGTTCCACGTCCTTCATGTTGTAGTCAATGTACTTTTGATAATCGTCTTTGTAGAGATTTTTCAGTGAACCTGATTCATCAAACGAAAGTTTAGTATCACCAAGCACAACATATGCAATGTGATTCAACTTGTAGGATTCTTGGTTACCATATGAATAACCAAACTTCTGGAAGAGCTCTAAGTAATCCAGAGTCTGAATACCCTCGATGTTATAGGTATCATCAACCTTATTCATTCGAGTCACTTGGCGATAGTTTAACATACCCCATGGAGAGAATTTCTTGGCCCAATCCTCACCAAGAATCTTAGTCACTCGGTTGACCAGATATGGCATATCAAAGAATCGGACGTTCCAACCAGTAATCACATCTGGTGAGAACTGTGGCGCTTGCCAATGATTTAAGAATGACTTAAATAGTTCTGCCTCAGATGTGCACTTGGTATATCGTACTGGTGTAATAAGAGCTTTGGATGTATCGTAATCACCATAACCCCAAACGTAATACACACCATCAATATTATTTTTAATAGTAATGGCCAATACTTCATTTTCTGCTTTACTAGGATGAGGAAACCCATCATCATAAGCAGTCTCAATGTCGATTGTTGTTACGTTAATGCGGTCACGATCAAACTTAATGTCACCAGGAAACTTCTCTGAGATGAACTGGTGAATTTGATTAGGGTTACCATAGATGTTAAAGCCGGAAACATCCTTGTACTTCTCCATCCATTCCTTGCCTTCACGCATACTCTCAAGTTTGACTGGACCGATCACTGTACCATCAAGGCCGCGCCAACCTACGTCTTTCTGTGAGGGCACATAGTACGTGGGTTGAAATGGTTCTTTACGCTGGTAGCGACGGCCTTGGTCATCATATCCACGGAATAGGATATTGTTACCATAACGAAAAACTGACGTGTAAAAAGACATCTTACTCCTTATTTTCTACCATTATAACACAAAATACAAGAGCTGTATATCACGAAATAATACTAGTAGGAGGCAAAATTACTTTTGAAAACATTTCTTGATATTGTTGGCGCAATGGATCAATAGGATTAATTGCAAACATGATATGAGCATCTTTAAAAAAGATACCTTCACTGGTTACACCATAACCCATAAATGGAGCAAGACCGAGTTGATTAGCTTGTGTGGGAATAAGGATTGCAATATCCTTTAAAAGGCAACCATCAGCTTGTGTGGTAACCTCTGCAATGAGTTCTTCGCCTGAGGTTAGACGAACGATTTGAATATTTGACATTTTCACTCCATAATTTAATTGTACATTATATCACAAAACCGATACAATGTAAATAGGGCCCGAAGGCCCTTTGTACTTAATCTTTTTTAGAGACGAAGGAATAAAATTCCGTAGCTTTCTTCATCAGTTCCTCAGTTGAATACGGTTTCAAAGCTGACTGCATTTCTTCAGTAGTCTTCTTACCTTGATCAAACATTTGTTGAGTGAACATATAGTTCATTTCCCAAGCACGGTCCATATAGTCTTTAGCCATAGAAAGCATCTCGGTGCGAATTTCAAAAGGGTTTTTATTGCTCATAATATTCTCCATTATTTAACTTTGGTAAAAGCAGTGGCTTTATCCCAAAACAATTTGTTAACTGTAACAGTATTATCAACAAGCATTTTTGCAAATGCGGTTTGTGTATCAATAAACTTGACTGCTACTTCTTGTAACTCAGGTTGGTCTTTGAAGATTTGATCTGCAACAATTTTCTTTGTTGCTTGAAATTGATCGATGTAAAAGTTGGGTGTGAACATATTAGTTCTCCTATGTGTGTTGTGTTAAAGGAAAGGCGGAGCTTTTGTTTTATATGAGATGCTCCTCAACTCATATTATATATATATCACCAACGAGGGTAAGAAATACCTTCTTTGGAAACTTCTTTCATACGTCTTTCCAAGTCTGCCAAGTCAACAGAGCGGGCCAAATAGGCTTCCACTTGTTTTTGACGGGCTTGAATAAGGCCTTCAAGCATGTTGTTGAGACCTCTCTGAAAGAAACTGAGGATTGCTTTGATTTGTGTCATGTGTGTTCTCCACGTGTTGATTAATAGGAATCAGTCGTGGACGCTTTTCTTGCGGGATGACTCTCTCTAGTTCAATGACGAGCAGTCCGTCCCTTAGATTAGCTCCTTTTACTTCTACATGTTCAGACAGTCGAAAGGAACGCTTAAAGGATCTTCCTGAAATTCCCCTATGCAAATAGTCAGTGGGCAAATAAGTACTGGCCTTATCACCAATGACATGCAAAATACCATCCTGTTGATTGAGTTCGAGATCACTCTCTTTGAATCCCACAACAGCAAGTTCAATTGCATATTTGTTTTCGGAAAGTTTGAGGATATTATGTGGCGGATAGTTATCTGTTGTGGCATTGGATAATTTATCCAACTCATCAAAGATATTATCAAAACCAATAAATGCCGAGCGTGGCAACTTAAAATGTGTCATAGTTATGACCTCCTAATAAAAGCAAGGTTGTAGTTATGGACCCGATTATTCGGCATCCAATTCTATTTATATCCTGCTTACTTTATACAGGGACAACTATCGAGTGCCAGTCCAATTGTTCGGATACATTTTTACCGTTTGTATCACAACGGCCCTAAGGTGGGATTTATTATATAGGATTAATTTCAATTACTTTGGTGTTGGATAAACTTCCACATTTTTCCTTGCAAATCTGTGGTGCATTTTTTATATCACCATTTATTGCTTGTTCAAAAGCTAACCATTGATCAGATAGTAATATATCACTAATATTATTAACGTTGGTTAATTTTAACTCCTCATCAAATAAAGCATTAAATACCGGGTCTGACATAGATTTGAAATGATTATCACACCAACAACACGGCAATAGATAACCCTGAGAAGAATGACCAAATTCTTTATTGTTTTTTATACACTTAGGAATCAACATAATTATCGGCTGATGTAATTATTACTTGATGGTTTATATGTATCTTTTTTTAAAAATCTTGAAGATTTTACCAGATGAAATTCTATATTTTTTTCCGCAGCTAGGTTTCTAGCCTTTTCTATTTCATTTTCATTATAAGCAAATATAATATATTGCCACACACAGTATAACCCCTTTTCACGAGCTCGGCACATCATATCAAATATTTTTTTACCATCCTGTCTTTTTCTATATTGATGGCTAGAATTTGGTAAACCATCAATACCAAAACACCATTTCGTATTAGGATTTATGTCAAATGCTTTCTCAAACCATTCTATTGGTCTATGGGATGCCGCAACGTGTACTTCCAAGTAAACACCTCGTTCATATGCTATTTCTAATAATTTATGAAACTGGGTATGCATTGTAGGATCTGATGTTTGTCCGCAGAAGATAAGATATTTAAAGTGATTGATTATTTTATAATAACTATCTAAAGAAAGTTCTTCTCCTGGTATTTCTAAACCGGCAGAATTATATCTAGCTCTGATACATTTTGGACAGACCAGAGTACATTTATTACTAATATCAAGATTAATTGAATAGTCTCGTGTAAAAAAAGACGACTGTCGCATTAAAAAATATTAAACTTTATTTCCGATATTATACTTCGGACATAATTCCCATTCGTTCTTTTCTTTATAAGGAATAATTTTAATCTGACGTAGAGGTGCAACAGGTTGTGCTGCAGATTTTTGCTCAATAGTTAACAGGCCCCAGTCGCTCATCAAAGTAGCGATTGTATTCCTACGAGCAATATCATTCTCTTCCAGATTAGATTTCTTACCATCAAGTAGAAATAGTTCTTTAAAATGAACTATAAAATATCTACCCTGCTTGTGCAGTATATGACATGACTGATATAGCTTTTTATCTTTACGAGATGCTACACCAATACGAGTAAGGGTTTCCCGGATCTTTAAAAAATCGTCCGGTTCATTTAAGGCGACTTCCAACATGAAGTTGGGTGTCCATTCAATCAAATTACTTTCTTCCACCTTTGTTCACCTTTTTATGTAATTGTTCTAATTGTTCAGGTGATAGTAGGCCGAGTACTTGACGCGCCTTTAAATCGTTGTATCCATAATACTCTTTTATGACATCCACATCACCGTCGGCTTTTTTCTTTTCCCACTTGGAGAATCGTTTTCGCTTCCTGATAATATTTATAAGAAAGTCATGTTGTAACTTTTTGTCAATATGATGATTAAGATTCATCTCATTGGCAGCAAGGATGGTATCTGGAAAGTATGACAGTGATCTATTAACCATAAAACCATTATAGGCTTTTTCAGTCACATCATCGACCATTAAATTTTCTTTTGAAAAGTTAATGGCATTTACATATTCAAATGGATTCATGATTCCTTTTCCGCCACACGTTTACGTAGATCACTGGATGAGAACCTATGATCACGTTTATTAAAGTAGAGTTCAATGCCACGGTTACGGCATTCATCTTTACCGGTAAAATCCTTTTGGCGATATTCTTCACCAAGTATCCGGATATTAATTGGATACATGTTTATTATATCAAGTAAATCGGCTTCTGTACAGTAGATTAATACTTCATCTACATATTTTACTGCCGCCAATTGTGCTTGACGTTCAACAATGGATTGGACCGGAGCATTTTTTTCTGCCCGGTCCACGGTAGGATCTACTTGTAGTGCACAGATTAGATAATCACATTTTGATTTTGCTTCTCTAAGCATGGCAATATGACCAGCATGGAGTAAATCAAAGGTTGAGGCGGTGATTCCAATTTTCATAATATAGTTATTTTCAGTAAATTATTTTTTACCTTTAGCTCGACGCCGATCTTTATTACCTTCGGCCTTACGTCGTTCCGCAGCAATCTCCTTGGGTGATTTCTTGGCAGGTTCAGCTTTTACCTGAGGTGCAGCGACAGCAGCAACCTTTGGTGGATTACGGCGTTTACGATTAATAGGTTTTGGTTGTTCAACCTCATCAGGTCTTACAGTAGGGAACGGCCAGTTAGCTTCTGGATTTACTTTTGGTTCTTGTTCCGCAGCAGGCTGAGGTGTCTCAATAGATTTTGGCTTTTCGACCGACTCAGGCCAACCCATTGCACTTAACACACTATGATCTAATTTCTCGTCAGCAATTGTTGGTTTTGATCCAAACAAGGAACGTAACCACGCTTTAAAATTTTCAAACATCTTCTTCTCCTTCACTCAATTTTTCAAAAACTATTAAGTCACCAACATCATCATTGAATGACAAATTTTCATAGTTAACCTTTATATATCCTTTTCTACCCAAGGATGTACCTGCAATCATCATTTTAAAAGTCATCAGATGATCAATAACCTCATCCTCAGAAGTCACAATGGTTCCTTCGGCTTGTAATAGCATTAAGGTAATTACAATTAATTCTTGAAGCCTTGGATCATCATCACGTACTTCTGATAATTCACATAGATGATCTAGTTCAACTTGTGATAACTTAGTAAGATACGCACCCACTGTTAGGTACGGATTCTCAATAAAGTTGGCAGCAAGTAGTCGCGTTGATGTGGCGAATTGCTTTTTGGCAACCACATCAGGCAATTGAACATAAAATTCTTTAGCAGTTTTTTTATTTTCCATAATATATCTATATCTTACCAATGTCTAATAACGCCTGCAATAATAAATGCATTGGTTATTATATACCATAAAACGATGGCAGTTCGGATTAAAGCAACTTTATCTGCTTCAGTCGAATCAGCATGTGCTTTTTCTCCAAGTGCCTTCGTCCAATAATACCAGAGTTTAGATAAACTCGACATTTGCCATAATCTCTGTCATACATGCAACCACGTTCAATTCATGGTCAGCAACGAATGAGTTCTTGTATTGATAATCGGCAAGGATTAGAATCAATTGTGGTAAGGATTCTGCTTTAATTTTAGTTGTCGCACGGTCATAGATTGCACGGAAAATGGCAGAAGCATCAGTATCAATATTATTAGCAACCCACGAACGCATTTTCTTGAAGTCTTTTTCCTTCAAGAGTTTCATCAGTCCGTCATAGTTATCATTGGTCAGGTTTTTGGTAACACCCGAGTCAATGAAACCGGACAATGAATAGCGTTGGCACTCATTAATAACACGACGCCAATCAGGAGCAAACTTCATGATCAAGTCTGCAATTGCCATCTCTTCATAGCTCACACCTTCCTCTTCAAGGATGAACTTCATGCGTTTCATGAATTGTGCAGCAAGTTGAGCTAGGTCCTTCTTACTTGTATTAAATTCATATACGCCACACCGAGAATGGAGAGGTTCAATGATTCGGTTCTTGAAGTTACAAGTGAGAATGAATCGGCAGTTGTTACTAAATTCCTCAATGAACCCACGAAGTGCAGGTTGTGTTGACTGAGGATTCAAGTAGTCTGCCTCATCCAGGATAACGACCTTATAACCACCTTGCAAGGATACGGTAGAGGCAAATTGTTTAATTTTACCTCTTAGTGTTTCAATGTTACCTTCCTCGGAACCGTTGATAACAATATGGTCAAGGTCGAGAGAATTACAAAGAGCACGAGCAACGGTGGTTTTACCAAGGCCAGCAGTGCCGGTAAAAAGCATATTAGGCAAATCACCTTTATCAACAATTGCATTAAATGTATCCTTAAGTGATTGCGGAAGAATAGTATCATTGATTTTTTTAGGGCGATATTTTTCTACCCACAGAAATTCATTAGACATTTGACAAGTTACTCCATACTTTAATAAATTTATTCACACTAACGCTGTCAATTGTTTGATTCATTAACTATTCATTGCCTGTTCCTGTTGCACTTGTTCTACCAATTGAATTGCCTGGACACACTGATCACGTAACTGACCGATGGTTGATAGCTCTTCGCCTTTAAAGCCACCACGTGTGGTAATGGCATCAATAACGGCAATAGTGCTACGGCCGATACGGTTGGCAATTTCATTAAGTTGATCTTGGGGTGTTTTATCTGACATATTAAGCTCCAAATGTAGATGATTTCTCTAGTGCAATCCAATATTGCACATTAAGTTTTTTATGTTGAAAATGGGAAATGAGTTTGGAAGAGATTGAGACGTCATAATCGCCTGGGACAATCTTTAGGTTACCAATATTCATAATAAAGTTAAAAGTTGCATCTGCCGCAAACTCACCATCAACATCAATAGAATATGTATTCGATGTAGAGTTGGCACTATCAACAACGGCAAAGTTTAGCACACCATTCTTACCTGTGATGGACACATCTGAGTGACCCAAGGCAGAAGCAGCGCGTTTCAATTTAGTCAGTGTATCAGTGGTCAGTTCAAACTTAACCTCGGACTCTGGCATCTTGATATCCTTACTTGGTGTGGTAAGGGTTTCCTCAGGTGAGAAAAAGTATTTAACTTTGGATCGGCCAGCGGTATCACCAATGACTACATAACTTTCATTGAAATTGAGCTGTGGTTTATCAACCAAATCCAAGACACTGATGAATTCATTCAGATCATAGACGCCGAATGTTTGTGGAAAAGTTTCAGTGACATCTGCTGATGCCATGATGTTACGGGCCTCAGACATAGTCTTGACCGTATTGCCCTCGCGAACCATTAGATTCTGATTAATACCAGAGAAGTTCTTGAGAATTGTGAGAGTGTTGTCGCTTAGTTCCATAGTAGGTTCCTCATAAAAAAATGTGTATGATGTATTATATCACGGTTTTGACTTCTTGTAAACACTTTATTTTACCAAAGTTCTTATTTTTATTATTATGACATATCATAAAGACCAAATGCCCAATTTTTTTCAGCACACCACCAACAAGTGTAACAAGGTCGTTTTGGTGCAATACATGATTGTGTTAATGGGAATAAATCTTCCATAAGATCTTCCTCATAATAAATTTTGGCCAATTGAGATTTATCAATGTTTATGAATGGTTTATAAACATCCATTCTTGTGCTTTTTTGATAGATGAGATTATTTTGATCTGGTAACGTACGGGTATCACCTAGCTGTATGGTCATATGTAGAAAATGATCGTACATATTTAATTTTTTCATAACATCAATTGGTGGTGTTGATGTTGTACCACTCATATATAAATCATATCTATTAGTTTTAAATATTCTATCCCAAAATTCCTTTGTATGTTCTTTTTTGGTTTTTTCTTTATAATAATAATCAATTATATTTTCTTCAATATGATATGGATATCTAGATTGAATGCATGATATAATTTTTTTAACTGCTTCATCATTACCAGGACGATATAAATCTACATTAGTCCACGGTGTGATAGACACATTTAAATTATTTTCATAAACATATTTTACTAACAAATACATTAACAGTGCTGAATCAACACCACCTGAAATAGAAACCAAAATGTTTTTTCTATTTCTATCTTTTATTAGATTAAAATCATCTATCACTTTATTTTACTGAAGTTCTTATCTTTATAAAATTCAATCTTGTTTTCAAATTTTCCATCTAGAATCTCCCCCTTGTGAGAGATGACAAAAACATTCGAATCGTCAGGGAGAGTATATAGAATCTTAAGTAAATTCTCAACGCCGTCAGCATCAAGACTCGAGTCAAATGTTTCATCTAGAATTAATAAGTTAGTTGCAATAGAGTTTTTCATCTTAGCAACTTGGCGCCAAGTGAATAACAGTGAAAGGTCAATTCGTTGTTTCTCACCTTCTGAAAAGGATTCATAGGTAAACTCATCACGGTGACGTGATCGAATTGTTTCTTGAAATGATTCATCCAAATCAAAGTGAACAAAAAAGTCAAGGATTTGTAGGTATTGGTTTACCAACTTATTGATTGCTGGTAAATACTGCTTAATGATCTTAGTCTTAATACCAGTGTCCTTCAGCATTTCACTGATAACACCATTATAGGCTAGTTGGTCATTTAAATCAAGCTTACGTTCCATCAAAGCTTGTTTCTGCTCAATGTGTTGTTTTAGTTCATCTCTAGCATTCTGCAAATCCTCAACGGCAGTACCGGCAATTTCAGATTCAAGTTCTCTAATCTCACCCTGCAGTCTTGTAATCTCTTTTGTGTTGGACAATAGGTCTCTTTGCCATTCACGAACCTTAGTAAGTGTTTCATTGGCTGTGGTAAGAGAAGATTCAAGTAAAGTACTTTCATCATTGGCTTTATCCATTGCAACCTTAAGTTCTTTTGCTGTGGATTTTGCCGAATTAAGTTTTACTGTTCTTAGTTCTTCTGTAATATCCTGTGAACAAGTTGGGCAGGTATCATGTTCTTCATAGAACTTTGCATCCTTGGCTACAGTTGACATCCGTTGCTTAAACTGTGCCTGATACTGGATAATTGTTTGTTGCTTTGTAGTGAGTTTAGAGATTTCTCGTTCAATAGGCTCTTGCTCTTTTTCAATATCAGCAGTAATGGTTGTATTGGTTTCCATTAAAGCATTAATTGCATCTTGACTTGCACTAATCTTCTTCTTCTTTGCTTCAATATTAGCCTCAGTCAACACTTGGACATCTTTAATATATTTCTCGTGCGATTCAATACGAGTTTTAGAGATATCAACCTCATATGATACTTGACGAATGCTCTCCTTTAATGTATTAGTCTGTTCACGCAGTAACGTATTCATCTTAGAGAAGATATTAATATCAAGCAAATCCTCAATCACTTCACGTCTGTGTCCTGACTGTAATTGCATAAAAGGAATAAAGGAAGAAGACCCTAGAACCACAACTTGATGGAACGACTTATGGTTCAGTTTGAGGATGTTTTGTTCTAGGATCTTCTGATATTCTTTAGAGTGTGAGGATTGGTTAAGCATCTGCTCATTTTTCCAAATCTCAAACACACCAGGAGAGATACCCCTAACGATTTTAAAATTATTATTGCCTAGGGTAAACTCAACCTCGACGACACAATTCTTACCATTCACTGAGTTAACCAGTTGTGGTTTATTAATGTTCCGATGTGGTTTACCAAAGAGACCAAAGGAGATAGCATCCAACATTGTTGATTTACCAGCGCCATTTTGTCCAACAACCAGTGTGGATTTATTTCGAGTTAAATCAATCTCTGTGAAAGAATTTCCGGTTGAAAGAAAATTTTTCCATTTTACTTTAGTAAATCTAATCATGCAATTTCTAATGTTTGTGCTTCAACCATAAGTTCACTCATCTGCATCTTAATACGGCTCTTATCCAGTTCCGTATCAACTGCATCAACGTATGTGTTTAGCAACTCACCTGTATCCTCAAAAGAGATATTCTCATCATCAACGTTTTCGCCTACAAACTCATTAAAAGTTTCGGCAATCTTTAGCTCATGGATCTCGCGTCCCTGAATTCTATCTACAAACCTGTCAAAGATAAATGCATCCGATTTATTGACAACAATGATCTTAACAAACTTGTTGTCAAATTTTGACACGTCATATGTATTATAATCCATTTTGCTGTCATCGTAAACAACTTTTTCAAATAAAGTGTATGGATTGTTTACAGCAGTAAGTTCTCGTGTATCCGTATCAAGAATATGGAAATATTTTGGATCACCAGCATCGGACCAGAAATATTCCATCTGTGAACCAAAGTAATGAATATTATCTTTCTGTGACTTGGTATGGTAGTGACCTGATAGAACCATCTCAAAGCGTTTAAATAGCGATGGATCCATACCATCCGTTGCCTTGACCCCACGCATCAAATCAAAACCATTGAGTTCTAAGTGAGCACCAAGAATATCAGCATCACAACTACGGATAAACTCCATAGACTTTTCATAGTTATCTGCACAGATCCAAGGCATCAAACCAATCTTTAGTTTATCATATTCCATAACTTTTGGTTCCATAACAATATGAATCTCATTCATAAAGTGGCCAAAGAGTTCCTTCAATGAGTTAAGATTGTTTGTATTCTTATAGTACGTATCATGGTTACCTGGAATAATATCCATTTTAATACCATGTTTACGCAGAGGCTCAAGAAAATGTCTACGATTATGATGCATCGCTTTAAAGTTAATAAACTTACGATGGTCGTAGTAATCACCCAAATGGATAATCTGGGTGATATTATTTTCTAAAAGATATGGAAAGAAAACTTTACCATAAAAATCTTCATGGTTCTGTAAAAAAACATCGGACGAATTACGGATACCGCAGTGTGTATCATTCAGAAAGGCAATTTTCATTCTAAAAAGTCACTCAAATCAGAATCTTGGTTTTTATTCTTACGTTTCTTTTTCTCTTCTTTAGCGTATATTTTAATTTGGTTATCGGTTTCCCTAATACGACCAATACGCTGACGGATAGCTTCAACAATGTGTTCTGTTTGGACAAAGTCTTCTTCACCCGCACCCATAAGATCTTCAACATTAACCTTGGACAGGTAAGACATTTTAATGTCCTGTTGTTTTTTCTCTTTGGCAATCCTGCGAAGAAATGCATACCATACAATCTGTGTGAAGTAGGCAAATGCATTAGGTCTGCCAGTACGCGTTGCGGTTTCCAAATTATAATTCAGAATAGCTTTGAGGCAATTTTCAACTCCATCCATTACCATTTCCTCACGGTATGTGTAACGAATAAAGTTTGATTTGTGTGACAGACCCTCAGAAATACGCAGGAAACATTCTGCAATATAGTTAGGTACTATCGGAATTGGATTATTATCTTTCTCTGCTTCTCTTACCAAGGTCACATAATCAACCACGGATTGTGAGAATTGAGCATTATTTACATAATGAACATTTTCCTTTTTGGACATAGTTCACTCCTTTCATTGTGTCTATTATAACACGTATCATTACAAAAGTATATGTGCATTTTCTTAATTTAAGAAAGCATTCATTGATTTACAGCACTCCGAAAGTATGATATAATCCTAATACAATGGTACGGAGGCAGTGGTATACCCTTCTAATGGAAGTGTTTCTTTATTTCTGGATCAATGGTTTCACTATCCAATGCTTCCAACTGATCTTCGGTTACCGTAACTCTATTCTCAGCTACATCCAAAGCATCTTTTACCGCACCGGCATAATGTTCTATCATTTCATCTGATGGATATGCTTCTGCAATAATGTGTGAAGAATTAATTCTCTGTTCATTATCTTCTTGAAAGACCATGAAAGGTCTAAAATAATAATATTTTAAACCACGTTGTTGATCTTCTACATTTAGAATTTTAAATGCATTAACAACAATAAGATCACCATCTTCTGCCCAGGTGACTACCTCACAGATGATTTCATCATTGTTAGTAAGTTTAAGTTGTTTAACTTCCATCATCAATATTTATCTCGTATGTTTTATAATCAAAATTTTCATTCTGATACATTTTCAACCTTTCAGCTGAGTGTAACAAACAGAAATTCTTTCGAGACCTAATGGATAAATCATCCGTTATATCGAATAATTTTGTAACTCTACCATCATCAGATTTTCTTAGTCCACGTCCAATACTTTGAAGAACTCTAATCTGTGATTTGGATGGAGATGCAAATATAATATTATGTAGGTTCCTAATATTTATACCAGTAGAAAATGTACCCATGGATGCGACAATAATTGCATCTGTTTGTTTCTCTGTGATTTTACGAATTGCTTCTCTATCGGCAGTCTCTGTCTGACCTGAGACAAAAAATACTTTCCTATCTTCATGTGCCTTGGCTCTTATTATATCATAAAGAACCTTACCATGTTTCTCTACATACTGGAATAGCACCAATGTGTTACCTGTTTGATCTACTGCTAGGTTTCTAATGAGTGTATTTCTTTTCTCATTGGTAACGACAAAATCAATTTCATCTTGGTATGTTAACCCATTGCATGCTTCTCTACTTGTTTTACTATAGTTTAAAACAAGTCTGGTGATTGCCAATTTAGCAAGTGTATCATTATCTTGCAACGCACGTGTTGTGGTTACCTTAAATACACGGCCAAACAAACCTTGTAGGACTAATTCATGTGTGAGTGAACCATCCAATGTACCTGTGGTGCCAAATCGGTATTCTGCTTCGGTACACTTTTCCATAATCGTAGTAAGTGATTTGGATTTAAACCCATGGCATTCGTCACCAAACACAGCGCCAAATTGTGAGAACCAATCTAATGGAAACTTATAGATTGATTGCCATGTTGACACATATACCCTTGCTTCGGCATTCTTATCTCGGCCAGAGTAGATTCTATGTACTTCATTCTTAGCATCAAATGAATCATTAGTTGCATAGTCATTAAAATCACCATACATCTGCTCAACCAATGAGGTCGTAGGTACAATGACCAGGACTCTTTTATCAGAGTTGGCAAGAAACCAACGAAGCAATGTGTAGATAATTAATGATTTACCCGAGCCAGTGGGTGATACCAATATGCCTTTCTTTTTATGGATTGCATTGCATACAGCATCAAACTGATAATCTCTAATTGGAAATGGCAGATTAATACTTTGGACAAAATCCATTATATCCAAAGGCAGTACTTTATTTGCCGATTCTGGTGGCCCATAATCACTATCGTGTTGGTCTAATTCATACTCTCGTTGCTCACAAAATTTGAGTAAATGATAAAACAACCCACCTGGTAGTGTACCAGTGCGCGCATTATATAGACGGATTTTACCATCCCATACTCTATTCTTAAATGCTGGCATAAACTTATACCCCGGCACAAAGAATGAGAAATACTCATTTAATTCAGCGGCAATACCAGGGTCACATTGTAGGACCATGGTAGCATGATTTAACTTCCAGATTGAAATTTTTTCCATTCAATAATGTTCTTCACTGTTTGGTGTCGCCACTTAATATTTTCTATGATCTCATGTAAAGTATCTATAACGGTCTTATAATACTGGATTTTCTCTTCTGATTTCTGAATGTCTGGATCTGAATCATAATAATAATCCATCTCACCTTTCAAGACTTTTAAGCCGTTGAATGGATCCAATGCCCAGTCCTTTTCTTTAATTTCCTCTGGCGATAGCTTGCCATTATAGTATAACCACTTGTCTTTGAGTAGTTCTTTTTGCTTAAACTCTGAACGCTTAAGCATTAACTTATAGTTAGAGGAGAGTGTGAGATATTTTGCGTGTAGTTTAGGAGACTCTCTCGAAGCCTCATCTAAACGCATATCATTAATTTGGCAGTCGTCTGCCCACTGAGAAAGAATCTCTTGTAGATCTAACATGATATAGTTCCATTTCAATTATAATGTAGTTGATACTGTGAATGACTCAGTAATTGCACCTGTCGTTTTATTTATATTCAATAATTCAAAGTAAGTGAATCGGAAAGAAGCAGCAAAGGTAACAAATTCATTGCCCGCAGCAGTTGTTACCAATTGAATATCACCCAATGAAGTAGGTACACAATCCAAATAACGAATTTGCTTTGTAACATTATTTGCACTTGATAACATATGTAATGTTATATCTGCATATGTTGGTGCGGTATCACTTGCTCTATTGAGAGGTGACACTGGATTTGTATCCAATAATCTACGGATCCAATTATACATTTCTGCATAAGAAGTCATATCCTCATCAAGGATAATATTTGCCGTTAGTTCATTGAACGTCAATTTATCACCAGCAAATGGAATGCCAGCAATCTTCCTAAAAGGTACTTCGACTGAGTTTAATATCATACCTGGATGGGTAATGCTTTGACAAAAGAATTCCAGATTCGGATAATTCTTTCGATCAAGACTAATCTTAAACGAAGTAGGTTGTAGGTAATTAATATTAGTAGTAAGTGCCATATAATCTATTTATACTTTATAGCATATAAAAAAAGGGATCCGAAGATCCCTTTAAAGGCCCAGTGGACTGGGCTCTTATTATACCAAGAATTAAGCGAGGATGTTATCAACGCGGAAGATTCTGTAGTATTGGTTGGTACGAACAGTAGCCAAACCAGAGGCAGCAGTAGCGCCAACGAATGGGTTTGAAGCCATACCGTAGCGAGTCTTGAAGCCAATCTTGGGTTGGAAGGTGTCCTCACCAACAGCACGGA
>Ga0181556_1001687_pt1 | contig 21599 bp, 21 predicted proteins | sample 011ome_14_FD_148651 | JGI IMG/M metagenome (GOLD analysis project Ga0181556, IMG submission 148651) | Coastal salt marsh microbial communities from the Groves Creek Marsh, Skidaway Island, Georgia - 011505AT metaG (spades assembly) | ecosystem: Environmental > Aquatic > Marine > Intertidal zone... | reverse complement strand
ATGCCGAACCGATCGCGCAGTGGCGTTGTCAGCAATCCCAACCGCGTTGTTGCCCCCACCAGCGTAAAGGGCTGTAATTCAATGCGCACGGTGCGTGCGGCGGGGCCTTCACCGATCACCAGATCCAGTTCGAAATCCTCCATCGCGGGATAGAGGACCTCTTCTACCACAGGGTTTAGGCGGTGGATTTCATCGATAAACAAAACATCGCGCGCTTCAAGGTTGGTCAGGATGGCGGCCAAATCACCCGCCTTGGCCAATACCGGCCCCGAGGTCATGCGAAAATTCACGCCCAACTCGCGGCTCATGATTTGGGCAAGGGTGGTTTTGCCCAAACCGGGCGGGCCATAGAACAGGGTGTGATCCATCGCCTCGCCCCTTTGGCGGGCGGATTGGATGAATACACGCAAATTCGCACGCGCCTCGGCTTGGCCGACAAATTCATCCAAGCCCTGGGGGCGCAAGGCGCGATCGGTATCCTCGGGCATGGGTTCGGGGCGCATCATTGGGTCAGATTTTTCCATGGCCTACCCCTTTGGCGCCAATAATTTCAACGACGACCGGATCAAGGCCGCAGTGTCGTCGGCACCCACATCGCCCAAAACCGTTGCGATGGCAGAGGCGGCCTCGGACGGGGAATAGCCCAAATTGGTCAGCGCAGACAGCGCATCGGCCTGTGATGCCCCTGCCACAGACGCGGCAGCCTGCGTCGCGGGGGGTGTTGGCGCGGCTGCACCCACTGTTTCGATCACATCGTCGTCCATGGGCACCTGTGGCGCCACCTGTTGTGGGGATGACATAGCCATGACGCTTGGCGCTTTGTCCTTTAGGTCCAAAACCACACGCTGTGCCGTTTTGGGGCCAACGCCCTTGGCCGCCTTGACCGCATTCCAATCGCCCAGCGCAATCGCACGCGACACGCCATCTGGGCCCAAAGCGCCCAAAATGGCCAACGATGCCTTGGCCCCGATCCCCTGCACCGACATTAGCAGACGATGCCATTCCTTTTCGACCAGCGACATGAATCCAAAGAGCTGCATCAAATCTTCGCGGACCAATAAATCTGTATACAGCACAACCGCCTGACCCGCCGCAGGCAGGGCCGCCAAGGTTCGATCTGAGCAGTAAACGATATAGCCCACACCTTTTACGTCCAATAAAATGTGATCGTCCGCTTTGTAATCAACGCGGCCTGCAAGTTTTCCAATCATCCTGTCGCCTTTTTCAACGCAGCGCCCAATCGATCCTCGGAACGGGCATAATGGGCATGACACAGCGCAATTGCCAAGGCATCCGCCGCGTCCGCGCCCGCCAAGGATACCCCTGGCAACTGCAATTTAACCATATGCTCAACCTGACCTTTGTCGGCATGTCCAACACCTACAACGGTTTTCTTGACCTTGTTTGGCGCGTATTCCCCAACGGCCAGCCCCGCCTGTGCCGGAACCAGCAATGCAATTGCACGCGCCTGCCCCAGTTTCAGTGTTCCAACACCATCTTTGTTTACAAACGTCTGCTCTACGGCCGCTGTTGTTGGCGCCCAGCGCGCCACAATATCTGTCATTTGATCGTAGAGTGATAATAATCGCATGGCCAGATCATCACCTGTTGAATGGCAAATTCCATTTGCGACGTGACTGATTCGACTGCCTGCAACGTCAATGACGCCCCAGCCCATGTTTCGTAACCCTGGGTCTATTCCCAAAACGCGCATGCTCGTGCCTTAGTGTTGTTTTTTTACACCACTAGCACGAAACGTGAACAAAAGCCAAATACAAATTCGCGACAGTCGTTTTCGACGCCTGTTTCTTCAAAGACGACACTTTGCCATGCTGCGCTGCGACATAATGCGTCAAACCCCTAAGAAAATATGAAAAATTATCCCATTTGGACCTATGCAATAATTGCATAAAGGCCATGCAATCGCATCTGTTGTTTTGTTGCAAGTTTGGTCCTAAATCCCGCTGCAGATCAACCACCGACTTTAAGGAATTTGGAAATGGCCGCAATCGACACACAAGCTGTTTTCGTAACAGCGCCTCGCAAAACATCGTTCGTTGTAACCCTGTTTGCAACTGTTCAAGACTGGAACGCAAAACGCCAAACACGCGCCGCGCTGTCAAAATTGACAGACCGCGAATTGTCAGACATCGGCATCACACGCGCCGATATCGACACTATCGTTGGCTAAGCCACTTTAGACTGTTCAATTCTCTCCCTGTTGGACAGAAAGCCGCATGCATCGCATGCGGCTTTTTCTTTGGGCTGAATTGAATGTGTGACCGATGAAATTATTGTTTTTGCAACGTCAGCGTTGACCATTCACCAATATCTTCGCGGTGGATCAAATCATAGCCTGCAGCCTGATAGGCGGCGGTCACGTCGGGGGCCTGTTCAACCAACAGACCTGACAAAATGGCATAACCTTGTGATTGCGTATGCTGCGCCATATCAGGGGCCAATTCGATCAATGGGCCCTTAAGGATATTGGCAAACACCAAATCAAAGGGCGCCGCCGATTTCAGTTGATCATTTTCGAAACCCGCGGCCTCAAGGCAAATGACACGGCCCGTCAGATTATTGGCCGCCACATTCGCGTTGGCCACATCAACGGCCACCTGATCGATATCACTGGCCAAGACGGGGTTTGGCCAAATCCGCGCAGCAGCCATTGCCAACACGGCCGTCCCGCAGCCGATGTCCGCCACGTTTTGCCCAACTACACCCTGATTGGCCAAACGATCCAATGCTTTCAAACAGCCCAGCGTGGTGCCGTGGTGGCCTGTGCCAAAGGCCATGGCCGCCTCAATCAGCAAGGGTTCGCAATCAGCGGGAACCTTGTCCGCATCATGGCTGCCATAGACGAAAAAACGGCCTGCTTCGACGGGGCTAAGTTCACGGCGCACCTTGGCCACCCAATCGGTGTCGGGCAATTCAGACACAACAAACGGCTTGGCCCCAAAGGCCGCCGCCATCAGCGACAATTCCACATCATCCGGCGTTTCAACGAAATAGGCGCCGATTTCCCACAGCCCTGATCCATCCTCTAATTCGAAAACGCCCACACCCGTTGGTTCGGGATCCAGATTTTCCAGCGCATCAGCCAGCGCATAGGCCTGATCTTTGCCAGTCAGGGTGGTCAGGGCGGTAAAGGTTGTCATCGAATACTCCGATCTTGGGCTGTGTTAGCTTTGGGTGGGCTGGGGTTTTACCACGGCCGCAATCCCTTTGCTGAAAATGGTTTCTTGTCCCTTAACGGGGTGGCGCGGAATCATCAATGACAGGATCAAAGAAATTCCAGCCATGCCCGCGGCCGTCACAAACACCGCAGCCGGCGACACCAGCCACAAATACCCCAACACAGCCGGCAAAAACACCGCAGCAATATGGTTGATGGTAAAGGCCACCGCCGCCGTTGGCGCGATGTCCTGTGGATCAGCTATTTTCTGGAAATAGGTTTTCAGCGCCAGTGCCATCGCGAAGAAGATATGATCGACCACATATAACACTGCCGCGACCACAACGCCCCAGCCAAAGAAATATAATCCCCCATATAGGGAAAACACCGTGATCAACCCGATATATTCAATCGACAATGCCAGCCGTTCGCCAAAGGCGCCAACCGCGCGGCCAATATAGGGGGCCGCCACAATGTTGATGACCAAATTCACCAAATACAACAGAGTGATTTCATGCACGTCAAAGCCAAAGCGTTCAACCATCATAAACCCTGCAAACACGACAAAGATTTGCCGCCGCGCGCCCGCCATAAATTGCAACGCATAATACAGCCAATACCGGCGCCGCAGCACCATTTTTTTGATCTGCGGATTGGGGGTTTCAAATTGTGGATACAGCAAAAAACACGCAATCGCTATCAGCACGGTGGCCCCACCGGCCACCAGATAGACCGCGTTATAGGATATGTCGTAACTGCGCCAAACCATGACAATCGCGACATAGGCCACCAAAGTCGCGGCCGAGCCCACCGCCAACAGCTGGCCCAGCACTTTGGGGGCCTCTTGTTTCGATAACCATTGCAATTGCAGCGATTGATTGACCGTTTCATAATAATGAAACCCTATCGAACTAAGCATCGTGATCGTCAAAATACCGCCCATTGACGGAAACCACGCGGTCACGGCGGTGGCCGCCCCCAGCAATACCAGCGCGACGATACCGAGTACCTGTTCGCGTATAAACATAATCAGCGCAATCACACCGATTGCCAGAAATCCGGGAATTTCGCGCACCGTATGCAGCCAACCAATGTCGGACCCGTCAAATTGGCCCACCTCAATCACAAAGTTATTCAGCAGGGCCGACCAGACCGAAAACGCCAAAGGCATGGCAATGGCCATGGCAACCAACAGCGCCTTGGGCCTGCGCCACGCGGGCAAGTTATGGGATTGGTCGATTGGGAAAATCTGCATGTGTGATGAACCTTTGTGGCCTAGGGCAACGATATCGTTCAACTCCTACGCCGAAACCGGCCAAAGTTCAAAAGAAACTTTGCGGGTCAATATCAATCGCCAAACGCAAATCGCCACGCAGTTTTAGATTGGCTGTCCAATCCAGCAAAGCACGCTGCAATGGGGCCGATTTGTCCGCCTTGATCAACAAACGAACGCGATAGCGCCCCCGCACCCGTGCAATTGGCGCGGCAGCGGGACCAAACAGTTGTGCGTTGATGCGATCTAGAGGGGCGCGATTGCGCGCCAAATGCTGGCCCAAGCCAAAAACCTGTTCGGCGTCGGACCCGCTAAGGATAATACCGGCCATGCGCCCAAATGGCGGCACGCCTGCCATTTGGCGCGCATTGCTTTCAGCTTGCCAAAATGTTTCTTCGTTATCAGATAAAATCGCACAAATTACAGGGTGCTCAGGCTGATATGTCTGCAAAAAGGCCGCCCCCTTTTTCGCGGCCCGCCCTGCGCGGCCTGCAACCTGTCTTAGGACTTGAAACGTGCGCTCAGCTGCACGCAGATCCGATCCTTGCAATCCCAAATCCGCGTCAATCACGCCCACCAATGTCAGGTTGGGGAAATTATGTCCCTTGGCCACCAGTTGCGTGCCGATAATGATATCCGTATCCCCCTGCGCAATCGCGTTGATTTCCTGTTTCAGCGCGCGCGCTGATCCGAATAAATCCGACGATAACACGCTGACCTTGGCATCTGGGAACAGGGCCTGTGCCTCTTCGGCCAAACGTTCGACGCCGGGGCCGATGGGCGCCAGACGATCTGCGACATTGCAATGGGGACATTCGCTGGGGATTGGTTTGGTTTCGCCGCACTGATGACACATCAGACGGTTTTGAAATCGATGTTCGACCATTGACGCATCGCAGTGATCACAGCCAATCTGCTGCCCACAGGCACGGCACAATGTCACCGGTGCATAGCCGCGGCGATTGATGAACAGCATAACTTGTTCGCCCTGTTCGATACGCGACGTCATGTGTTGTGCCAACTCATCCGATATCCAGCGGGTGGCAGGCAACCCAGCGGATCGCATATCAATCACACGCATATCTGGCATCACCGCAGCCCCATAGCGGGCAGTCAAATCAATGCGATTGTATTTGCCATTGGTTGCATTGACCCAGGTTTCCAAACTGGGTGTCGCAGAGGCCAAGACAACATGTGCCTTGCACAAGGCGGCGCGCAACACAGCCATATCGCGGGCATTGTACAGAACGCCATCCTCTTGCTTATAGGATTTTTCGTGTTCTTCATCCACGACGATTAGGCCCAGATTTTGAAACGGCAAAAACAGGGCAGAACGCGCGCCAATCACCACCTGCGCCCCGTTTTGGGCAACCATTTTCCAAATGCGCCGCCGGTCTGTCATGGTCACGCCTGAATGCCATTCCGCTGGAACTGAACCAAATCGGTCACGCACACGGGTCAAAAATTCAGCCGTCAGGGCAATTTCTGGCAACAAAACCAACGCCTGTTTGCCGCGCTGCAAACAATCAGCCACAGCCTCAAGGTATACCTCGGTCTTGCCAGACCCTGTGACACCGCGCAGCAAGGTCGCGCCAAAATCGCCCGTTGCCATCAAATCGCGCAATTGCGTGGCAGCATCTGCCTGATCGGATGTTAATTCTTTGCGCCCGAAATCAGGATCCATTGGGGCAAAGGGCATATCCTTGGGCGCGTTTTGCGCCATCACGGCGCCCTGTTCGGCCATACCCTTGATCACGGATGAGCTAACCCCCGCAGTTTGCGCCAATTCTGAAAGGGTAAAGGGCGCACCGCCGTAATCGGCCAAGGTGTCCAACACCTTTTGTCGGGCAGATGTCATTTTGAACCCCTGTGGCGGGGTGCCAGCACGATAGACCACGCGCATGGACGGTGGGTCCATCAACCCCGGCGCACGGGTGGCCAAACGCAACATGGCCGACAGCGGCGTCAGGGTATAATCAGCCGCGCGTATCAAAAATTCGCGTAATTCGGGACGCATGGGGGCCACATCAACAACACGGATGACAGAGCGCACTTTCGCATAATCGAAATCCCCCTGCCCTGCGCCCCAAACGACGCCCAACACTTTGCGTGGGCCCAACGGCACCTCGACAAAGGCGCCCAGAAAACAGCCCTCGGCCGGCGCTTTGTAATCCAAAAACCGATCAATCGGCTGCGCAGTCAGGACACTGACCAAACTGCCAGCTGGAAAAAAGTCAGGCGCGGTCACATTGGGCTCCTGCTAGGGGTTTTATCGACGCACAGTTTGCAGTAAAGCATATGCGAACACAGGCCAACCCAACAAAGGACATGGACAATGAAATTTTTTGTCGACACCGCAGATATTGCACAAATCAAAGAATTAAATGACCTAGGCATGGTCGACGGGGTCACCACCAACCCGTCGCTGATCATGAAATCAGGACGTGACATTTTAGAAGTCACCAAAGAAATCTGTGACATGGTCGATGGCCCCGTCAGCGCCGAAGTGACCGCAACAGACGCAGAAACAATGATCGCCGAGGGCCGCAAACTGGTGAAAATCGCGCCAAACATCACGGTCAAGGTTCCCCTAACTTGGGACGGATTGCAAGCCTGCAAAACATTGTCAGGCGAAGGCCACAAGGTCAACGTCACATTGTGTTTTTCCACAAACCAAGCCCTGTTGGCCGCCAAAGCGGGCGCGACATTCATTTCGCCATTCGTGGGCCGCTTGGATGATGTCAACATCGACGGCATGGACTTGATCGAAGATATCCGCACAGTCTATGACAACTATGGCTTTGAAACGGAAATTCTGGCAGCATCCATCCGTACCGTGAACCACATCACACAATGCGCGCTGATCGGTGCAGATGTCATCACCGCGCCGCCCGCAGTGATCAAATCAATGGCCAGCCACCCCTTAACCGACAAAGGTTTGGCAGCATTCTTGGCCGATATTGAAAAAACAGGTCAAAAAATCCTGTAAACAATGTTAGCTTAAGCAGCAGCAGTCACATCAAGGGGGTCGTATATATGGACAGCACAATTCGTGATAAAATATTGTCGGACCCCCAAGCTGTGTTGGCGGATGCCGATGTAATGCGTGCGCTGCTGGATGCCAATGCTCAGGCGCTGGGCGACAATGTTGTCGACCTGCGCGGCATCGCCATGAACCGGCTGGAAAGCAAGCTGGATCGGTTGGAAAATACCCACCGTAACGTTATTGCGGCCGCTTATGACAATTTGGCCGGCACCCACCAAGTCCATCGCGCGGTTTTAGCTATGTTAGAGCCAAGCGATTTCGATACGTTCCTTGATCGTTTGGATCGCGATGTTCGGCAAATTTTACATATTGATAGTATCAAAATTGTATTTGAAGCCCACGCAACCGACACCCAAGCAGAGCAATCGTTGGAACAGGCAAATTCTGTCATCGTTATCCAAGATAAATCCTTTACCGCACTTTATATATCCCAAGGCGCAGGTGGCCCGCGCAACATGGCAACACGACCGCTGACCAAAAGCGGCGTCCAAGTTTATGGTGACAGCGCACGCGGCTTGCAATCAGAGGCCTGTATAAAACTGGACCTGGGATCACAGCGCTTGCCTGCGATGCTGTGCCTTGCGTCGCAAGACCCTGAAAAATTTTCGCCCCAACAAGGCACGGATTTACTGACCTTTTTCGGAGGTGTGGTTGAACGGTTGATCAGCCACTGGCTGTCATGATCCCTGCTGGCGCAGCACAGTTGATTGATGATTGGCTAGCCGTAAAATCCGCCCTTAATGATTCAAGCGAAAATACAACGGTTGCATATCGCGGTGATGTCACCGAATTTGTCAGTTTTCTGTGCGCCTATCACAGTGAACCACTTGGGCCCCAAAAATTGCAACGTGTTACGCTGACCGACATGCGTGCATGGATGGCCCATATGCGCGAAAATGATACATCGGCACGCAGTTTAGCGCGCAAGCTATCCGCAGTTAAAAGTTTCTATCGATGGTTTGCACGTCGCAGTGGTTTCGACCCAACGGTCGTTTTATCCGTCAAATCCCCCAAATACCTTAGGAAACTACCCCGCCCCTTGGACGAAGATGCCGCCCGCAAGGTGTTGGACACCATCGAGGTACAAAGCGATGTCGCTTGGATCGCGGCGCGCGATAGTGCGGTTGTTACGTTGCTTTATGGATGTGGCCTGCGCATATCCGAGGCGCTGTCGCTGACCGGTCGGGACGCACCGCTGGGCGAAAGCATTAAAATAACAGGCAAAGGCGGCAAAACCAGATTGGTCCCGGTCATCGACGTGGCCCGCACGGCGGTCGATGTTTATTTGTCCCTATGTCCCTATGACATTGGCCGTGATGATTCGTTGTTTGTTGGGCCACGCGGTGGGGCATTGGGACCAAGGCCCATCCAAAAACTGATCCAAAACGTTCGGATGCAGCTTGGGCTGCCTGACACGGTGACACCGCATGCGATGCGCCATAGCTTTGCCACCCATTTATTAAATGCCGGCGGGGATTTACGGTCGATCCAAGAACTGCTGGGCCATGCCAGTTTATCAACGACGCAGGCCTATACCGGTGTAAATACCGCACGATTGTTGCAGGTCTATGCACAAACGCACCCCAAAGCGAACAAGATATAGGTTTGCAATCAGATACATTTTAGGCCACTAACGGGCGCATGACGATACAGACACGCGCACTTCTTGTTCATTTTTTTACCGCCACCGGAGCAATCTTTGCTATGCTTGCCCTATTGGCAGCGGCTGACGAAAACTGGGCGATGATGTTTTTGTGGCTGGTCGTTGCCTTTTTCGTGGATGGAATTGATGGCCCATTGGCGCGGAAATATGATGTAAAAACCAATGCGCCGCGTTTTGATGGTGTTTTGCTGGATTTGATCATTGATTACCTGACATATGTTTTCATTCCTGCGTTTGCATTGTTCAAATCTGGATTGTTACCGGGATGGGCAGGTTGGATTGCAATGATCGCAATCACATTTTCATCAGCCATCTATTTTTGCGACAGCAATATGAAAACCAAAGACAACAGCTTTCTTGGGTTTCCCGGCTGTTGGAATATGCTGGTGATCGTTTTGTTCGCGCTTAGCCCGAATTATTGGATCATTTTGGGTCTGGTGACATTTTTGGCGGTGGCGATGTTTTTGCCAATCAAATTTATTCACCCCGTGCGCACCAAACGCTGGCGCAGCCTGTCGCTGCCGATTGCATTGGCGTGGACATTTTTTGCCGGCTGGGCCGCATGGGTTGAATTCCACCCCGAAAGCTGGGCGCATTGGGGATTGGCACTGACATCAATTTACCTGTTGTGTGCAGGGTTAATCCAGCAAGTGATGCCAGGCAAATACGGATCAGGACTTTAATCGATATCCGGTTTTAAACAGCCCCCAAGCCAAACAGGCAACCGCCACAACCGATCCAAAACTGACAGCCAGCGACAAGGATACCGGCTGATCTGATATCCCAATCACGCTATAGCGCAGACCATCAATCAGATAAAAAATTGGGTTAAACAAGGTAATATCATGCAAAACCTTGGGCAGGGCCGTGATGGAATAAAAACTGCCCGATAAAAATGCCAATGGGGTCACCATGAAATTGGTGATCGCCGCCATTTGGTCGAATTTATTTGCATAAACCCCCGCGACAATCCCCAGACCGCCCAGCAGCGCGGCACCTAGGATAGCATATATCAAAGCCAGCATTGGATGCGCCAAACCGATACCAATCGTCACCTGCAATCCCAACCACAGCAATACGGCAATACAGACCCCGCGCACCACCGCACCCGCCATATACCCCGCAACCAATTCAAACGCCGACAGGGGCGGCATTAATGTATCAACGATATTTCCCTGTACCTTGGATATAACCAAGGACGACGATGTATTTGCAAACGCGTTTTGAATGATTGTCATCATCAAAACACCCGGCGCGATAAAGGTCAAAAATGGAACGCCCAAAACATCGCCCCGCCGTGTCCCCACCGCGATGGTGAAAATCACCAAAAACAATCCCGCTGTGACCATTGGGGCCAATAACGTTTGGGTCCAGACGTTCAAAAAACGCAACACTTCGCGCAACGCCAACGTATACAGCCCAAGCCAGTTGAACCGCCCAAAACGTCGAATTCCCATATCTGTGTGATTTTGTGCCATATGATTCACTTCTTTTTCGCTGTGCATCTTGTAACTCGACACATGATGGTTAGAATAGGGGCCTGTTGAAAAAAATGTCAGGCGCTTGGGGCCCGACACAACCTATATAGGATATATTCATGTCGTGGACAGACGAACGCGTTGAATTGTTGAAAAAAATGTGGGGTGAAGGTCAATCCGCCAGCCAGATCGCCAAAGAATTGGGTGGCGTCACCCGCAACGCGGTTATTGGAAAAGTTCATCGCCTGGGATTGTCAAATCGTTCCACCACGACAGCAACGCCAAAAACCGAGGCCAAGGCCAAAGCTGCGCCAAAGCCCGAGGCCAAACCCGCAGCCCCCAAAGAGCGTGCGCAACCAAAACCCGCGCCCGCCCCTGCTGCAGCCGAGGTGAAACCAACGAACGTAACACCCCTGCGGCGCCAAATCGTGCCCGCAGGCCAACCGCTGCCACCGCAGCCTTCGGCCAATGAAATCAGCCCAGAAGCCTTGGCACGCGTCAGCGAAGTTGAGAAAAAAGCGAAAAAAATCAGCCTGCTCGATTTGACAGAAAAAACGTGCAAATGGCCTGTTGGCGATCCGGCAACGGATGATTTTTGGTTTTGTGGCCTACCGTCACAAGCTGGCAAACCATATTGCGAAGCCCATGTCGGCGTCGCATTTCAGCCAATGAACGCGCGTCGTGATCGCCGTCGCTGACATTTAGCCCCGAACATGGGCTACCATCCAAAATAAAAGGCGGGGTTTTAGGACCCCGCCTTTTGTCGTTACAGACCTTTGGCTTTGTAGCTTGAGGCGACTTTGCCGATCGAGACCAAATAACCAGCTGTTCGCAAATCTGGCACATCTGAGCGATTGTGCCAAATTTCACGCATTGATTGGAACGCTGTGCGCATTGTGTCATCAAGACCCGAGCGGACCAGTTCCAATTCGCCTGCTCCGCGCAAGAACTGTTTTTTGAATGCTGGGGACAATGTCCATTGGCTGCCCATCGCGGCGCTTAGGTTTTCCAATTCCTGTACCAACATTTCATTGCGCGCCTCTTCTTGGCGGCGCTGCATGCGGCCAAAACGAATGTGGCTTAGGTTTTTGACCCATTCGAAATAGGACACCGTCACACCGCCCGCATTTGCATAAAGGTCGGGGATAATCACCGTTCCCTTTTCGCGCAGGATTTCATCAGCGCCAAAGGTGATCGGACCATTCGCCGCCTCAATAATCAACGGCGCTTGGATATTGGCAGCGTTTTCTTTGTGGATGACACCTTCTAATGCGGCGGGGATCAGAATATCACAAGCGTTTTCCAGCACTTTCGCACCATCAGTTACATATTCTGCCCCAGGGAAACCCGCGACACCACCGTGTTGGGCAATCCATTGGCGCACGGCCTCAACGTCTAGGCCCGTTTCACTGACCAAGGCCCCATCGCGTTCAATGATGCCTGTGATGATTGAACCGTCTTCTTCTGACAAAAACTTGGCAGCGTGATAGCCCACGTTCCCCAAACCCTGAACAATCACGCGTTTTCCGTCCAGCTTGCCTGACAGGCCAGCCTTGGCCACGTCAGCGGGTTCACGGAAAAATTCGCGCAGCGCATATTGCACGCCGCGGCCTGTGGCCTCGACCCGACCGGCGATACCGCCTGCATTCAACGGTTTACCTGTTACACAGGCGCGTGCATTGATATCCGTCGTGTTCATGCGGGCATATTGGTCCGCGATCCACGCCATTTCACGTTCGCCTGTGCCCATATCTGGGGCAGGTACGTTTTGGCTGGGATTGATCAAATCGCGTTTGATCAATTCATAGGCAAAGCGGCGCGTGATCAATTCGAGTTCATGTTCGTCATAATCACGCGGGTTCAAACATAATCCCCCCTTGGACCCGCCAAATGGCGCCTCAACCAAGGCGCATTTATAGGTCATCAAGGATGCCAACGCTTCGACCTCGTCTTGGTTCACGGTATCAGCAAAACGAATACCGCCTTTGACCGGTTCCATATGTTCCGAGTGTACGGAACGATAACCCGTGAATGTTTTAATATCCCCGCGCAAACGCACGCCAAAGCGGACGGTATAGGTCGCGTTACAAACGCGGATCTTCTCTTCTAGTCCTGGCGAAAGATCCATCAAACGCACCGCGCGATTGAACATTAAATCCACACTTTTACGGAAACTGGGCTCTGAATTTGGCGACATTTGGAATCCTCCGAAACGCTGTCATGTGCTGTGTCTTTCTAGATAACGGCATAGATAGGTTAGCAAAATATGATGAAACGGGCGAAATAATACCGATGGATTGAAAACCTATACCATTTACCCAACGTACAGATTGTCGCAGGCAGTGCAATCTGTATTTATGCCGAGCTGACTTGTGCATTTACGCGCATTGCCTGTCCAGTTTCCCACAGTTGTCTGTCTTGCTGCACTAGGTGTTTCGCCCTAGATTATCAAAAAAGGAGACACAGCATGTCTATTCGTCCAATTGTTGAAAAGCGTTCGGCCCAACCCACAATGGAAGGCGCAGGCGTTCATCTGCATCGCGCGTTTGGGTTCCAAGATCCAAGCGAACTTGATCCATTTTTGTTGTTTGATGATTTTCGCAATGAACACCCCGCGCATTTTATGAAAGGGTTTCCTTGGCATCCCCACCGTGGGATTGAAACCATTACCTATGTTTTGTCTGGAACCGTCGATCATGGCGACAGCTTGGGCAATCAAGGCACGTTGGGTGCCGGTGATGTCCAATGGATGACAGCCGGATCTGGGATTTTGCACCAAGAAATGCCCAAAGGGAACGCCGACGGCCAAATGCATGGATTTCAACTGTGGGCGAATTTGCCAAGTGACCTGAAAATGACCGCCCCTCGGTATCAAGACGTCAAAGCGCCCGATATTCCAGTCATCACCGATGACGACGGCACCCAAGTCAAGGTGATTGTCGGATCATTTTGGGGCAAAACTGGCCCCGTTGATGGCATCGCCGCCGATCCACAGTATTTGGATATCTATGTCCCTGCGGGTGTGAAAAAAACATTCAAGATTGACACCTATCGCAAGGCATTTGCCTATATTTTCCAAGGCTCGGCTGCCTTTGCGGATGCGTCGCAACCCAATGGCGTCCTGCTGGAAAAAGAAGTCATGGGCGAAGAAGTTAATATTCGCGATATGTCGGGCAACCGCACCTTGGTCAAATTTGGCACCGGCGACGAAGTGACCTTGCAGGCGGGACCAGACGGCGTACGGTTTTTGCTGATTTCAGGTGCCCCAATCCAGGAACCCGTTGCGTGGCATGGGCCAATCGTTATGAACACCCAAGATGAATTACGCCAAGCGATCAAAGATTTGCGAAATGGCACATTCATCAAACCGGCGCATTAGGCCGTGCTAAACCTGCGTCGCTCCCAGTGTGCGGCGCACCAGTGTTTTATACATGCCGCACAGTACGGCCATGTCCAGCCGTCCGTCTGGCCGGTACCATGTCGTCACCTCGGTCAACATGCCGATCACGGCTAGGGTCACGATGCGGGTATCTGCCACGGTAACCGCACCCGCCTCCTGCGCGGCGATGATTAATCGTTCCAAGTGATCTTCGTATTGGCGGCGCAGGGTTTCAATGATTGCGAAATTGTCTGTCGTAAGATTGCGCAATTCCATATAGGCAATGAACACCGCGTCTTTGCGGTTTAGGTGATATTCCAAGTGAAACTGCGTGAATTGATCCAAAACGATCAGCGGATCATTTGATAGATCTTGGCCATCCCATGCGACCAACAAATCAGCCATATGATCATGCAACAACGAAAACAACAGTGTTTGTTTGTCAGGGATATAGTTATACAATGCCCCCGCCTGCACACCAACCGCGGCCGCAATCTGACGCATTGATACGGCCGCATAGCCATGCTTGGCAAACAATGCTTCGGCCTGCGCGCGAACGCGGGGGCCGGTGGTTTGCGAATGTGATCCTGCTGTACGTGCCATTGCGATATAATATCTGAACAGATGTTCATATAAAACCCCTTGCAACGGACTTAGTTGTAAATTTGATGAAAAAGGGATTTTCGGCGCTCGAACCGTTGCGCAACAAGGATGAACCAGCTAAATCCAATCGAGAAAAAGTTATCTTAAGGAGTCCCCCATGTCCCAGCCCCTAAGATTGGGCATCGCCGGTTTAGGAACAGTCGGTGTTGGCGTTGTAAAAATCATTCAGCAGAAAGCGGATATGTTGGCCATGCGGACGGGACGCGACATGGTAATCACGGCCGTATCAGCGCGTGACGCATCCAAAGATCGTGGCGTGGATATGTCGGGGTATGCGTGGGAAACCGACCCTGTTGCATTGGCGAAACGTGATGATGTGGATGTGTTTGTCGAATTGATGGGCGGCCATGATGGCCCCGCCAAGGATGCAACCATCGCCGCGTTAGAACTGGGCAAAGATGTGGTGACTGCAAACAAGGCCATGCTGGCCCATTACGGACAGGAATTGGCCGAGTTGGCCGAAAATAACGGATGCGTTTTGCGGTTTGAAGCTGCCGTCGCAGGCGGTATTCCAATTATCAAATCCCTGACCGAAGGGTTGGCTGCAAACCAAGTCACCCGCGTGATGGGCGTGATGAACGGGACCTGCAACTATATCCTGACACGGATGCAATCTGCGGGCCTGCCATACGACACTATGTTCCAAGAGGCCGCCGATCTGGGCTACCTTGAGGCTGACCCAACTTTGGATGTGGGTGGCATTGATGCCGGCCACAAACTGGCGCTGTTGTCGTCAATTGCCTTTGGCACCGAGGTCAATTTTGACGGCGTCGAATTGCAAGGCATCGAAAATATTTCCATCGACGATATCGTTCAGGCCGCTGACATGGGCTATCGCATCAAATTGTTGGGCGTGGCACAAATGACCGCCGAAGGTTTGGAACAGCGCATGTCCCCTTGCTTGGTCCCCACGAATTCCCCCTTGGGCCAGTTAGAGGGCGGCACAAACATGGTTGTCGTCGAAGGCGACGAAGTGGGCCAAGTTGTCCTGCGTGGCGCCGGCGCAGGCGAAGGACCAACCGCAAGCGCGGTGATGTCCGATGTTTTGGATATCGCGCGCGGCACACGGATCACCACATTTGGACAACCGGCCAGCACGCTAAAGCCTGCACAGGCTGCGATTTCAAAAATCGAATGCCCCTACTACATTCGGCTAGAACTGGTGGACACCCCCGGCGCCTTGGCCAAAGTTGCAACCGTACTGGGCCAAAGCGATATTTCAATCAAACGTATGCGCCAATATGACCACGATGGTAAAAATGCACCGGTTTTGATCGTTACGCATAAAACTGATAACGCTAACTTGTTGCAAGCAATTGAAAAATTGCCCAATACAGGCGTAGTCATTGGCGCCCCTGTGGCGCTGCGTATCGAAGACGTGTAAATTTTAAGGAACATCGCCATCATGACCAAGCCAAAAATTGATTTTAACGACCGTATGCTGTCGCTGGGCTTGGCCCGTGTGTCCGAAGCCGCAGCAATTGCATCCGCTGATCTGATCGGTCGTGGCGATGAGAAAGCAGCCGATCAAGCAGCCGTAAATGCAATGCGCGAACAGTTGAACAAACTGGACATCGCCGGCGTCGTCGTCATCGGCGAAGGCGAACGCGACGAAGCGCCCATGCTATACATCGGCGAAGAGGTTGGCACCGGCACCGGTCCGGGCGTTGATATCGCGCTGGACCCGCTTGAGGGAACAACGCTAACCGCCAAGGACATGCCAAACGCCCTAACCGTAATCGCGATGGGACCACGCGGGTCCATGCTGCATGCCCCTGACGTTTACATGGAAAAATTAGCGATTGGACCAGGCTATGACGTTGATACAGTCACATTGGATATGTCGCCCGCCGAACGCGTCACAGCATTGGCCGCAGCCAAAGGCTGCGAAGCGCGTGATATTACCGTGTGCATTTTGGAACGCCCCCGCCATCAGGACATGATTGATCAGGTGCGTGCAACTGGCGCCGCCATTCGTTTGATCACCGATGGTGATGTCGCAGGCGTTATGCACTGTGCAGAACCTGCGACGACAGGCATTGACATGTACATGGGCACCGGCGGCGCACCCGAAGGCGTACTGGCCGCAGCAGCCCTGAAATGTATGGGCGGACAAATCTATGGCCGTTTGCTGTTTCGCAATGATGACGAAAAATCGCGCGCGCACAAAGCGGGCATTACCGAACTGGACCGCATCTATACCCGCGACGACATGGTCACGCAGGATGTGATTTTTGCAGCCACCGGTGTGACAGGGGGGTCGTTGCTGCCTGGGATCAAGCGTGAGATTGCATCCATTACAACTGAAACACTGTTAATGCGATCAAAGACTGGATCAGTACGCCGCATGATTTATCGCAATCCACGGACTGCGTAGGATTGATTTGGGGTTTCTGGGCGTTGATACATCACTGACAGGGCGGACATGGGTCGGCCCAACAGATGATGTGCGCCGCGCAGCCGAGGCCATGGAACAGCAAACAGACCTGCCTTCGGCCGTATGTGCCGTGATGGCACGTCTGGGCGTCCCATCCGAGGCGGCAACCAAATATTTGGAACCACAGCTGCGCGATCTATTGCCCGACCCTCTTGTGCTCAAGGACATGAATACCGCCGCGGCACGGGTCGTTCATTCGGTCCGATCGAAACAAAAAGTTGCAATTTTCGCCGACTATGATGTGGACGGGGCAACATCGGGCGCCCTGTTGGTTACATGGTTTCGCCATTTTGGTATCGATTGCACCCTATATATTCCCGACCGCATAACCGAAGGCTATGGCCCCAACGCACCCGCTATGTCAAACTTGGCCAGCCAGCATGACCTGATCATCTGCGTGGATTGTGGCACCCTCAGCCATGAAGCGATTGCGGCCGCGGAATCCTGCGATGTGATCGTGCTGGATCACCATTTGGGCGGGGAAACCCTGCCCGACTGTTTGGCGGTGGTGAACCCGAACCGTCAGGACGAAAACGGCGACTTGGCACATTTGTGTGCAGCTGGCGTTGTGTTTTTGACATTGGTGGAATGTTCACGCCAGATGCGCGATGCGGGACCTGCCGGTCCAAATTTGTTGGATATGCTGGATTTGGTGGCCTTGGGTACGGTTGCAGATGTCGCCCCATTGATTGGCGTCAACCGCGCCTTTGTGCGCCAAGGGTTAAAGGTGATGGCACGGCGCGGTCGCATTGGACTGGTCGCCCTAAGCGACGCAGCACGATTGGATGGCATGCCGACGGCCTATCATCTGGGGTATCTGTTGGGGCCGCGCATCAATGCCGGCGGCCGCATAGGTCAGGCTGATTTGGGGGCAAAATTACTGTGCAGCACCGATCCGATTGCCGCGCAGGCCATGGCCGACAAACTCAACCAACTCAACGACGAACGCCGTGACATTGAACAGGCCGTCCGCCTTGGCGCTTTTGAACAGGCCGAACAACGCGGGCTTGATGGTCCCTTGGTCTGGGCGGCGGGCGCGGGCTGGCACCCCGGTGTGGTGGGGATCGTCGCATCGCGCCTGAAAGAGGCCAGCAACCGGCCCTCAATCGTGATTGGGATCGAAGATGGTATTGGCAAGGGATCAGGCCGGTCCGTATCTGGCATCGACCTAGGTGCGGCCATTCACAAACTGTCACAAGAAGGCTTGCTGATAAAAGGTGGTGGACATAAAATGGCCGCCGGCCTTAGTGTCGCCGAAGAAAAAATACCGGCGGCAATGGAACGGTTATCCGAACTTATGACCGCACAAGGGGCCGCAAACCTAGGCGCGCCCGATTTGCGATTGGACGGCATGTTGATGCCAATGGCCGCGACCGTGGAATTATGCGATGCCATTGAACAAGCTGGCCCATTCGGCGCAGGCGCAGCGGGCCCAAGGTACTGTTTTGCCAGTATGAAAATAAACTACGCACGCCGCGTTGGTGACACGCACCTGAAATTACGCTTTGGCGATGGTTTGGGCCATACCATGGATGCCATCTGCTTTGGTGCCTATGATTCTGATCTGGGTGCTGCGCTGGAAAACCATCGTGATCGACGCGTGCACCTTGCCGGCAAGCTGGATATCAATATTTGGCAGGGACGAAAAACAGTGCAATTGCGCCTAGAAGACGCGGCCTTTGTATCCACGTGAATTGCCAAGAAAGTTTTTTTTGCAAAAGCGTATTTTTCCTCTTGCGTATGCGCGCTGCATTGCATAAACACCGCCTCACAGAGCAGCTGGCCCGTTCGTCTATCGGTTAGGACGCCAGGTTTTCAACCTGGAAAGAGGGGTTCGATTCCCCTACGGGCTGCCATTATTCCTCCTATAGTTCATGAAAATCGAGTTATCATAATCATTTGATAACGTGGTAATGTCTGTGTGTTGTCAGCGCTTGATTTGCTTTGGCGACGGTCTATCTGTCCCTGAAACGGGAAAGCATAGGATCCAAAATGACAAACCAGAAATTTGAAACAGCAGTGGCAAGTTTTAACCAAACCCAAACCAAAGCTGAAGCCCAAGCCTATGCTGCGGGGGCGGCTATATTGGTTTGGCAGGCCATGCCACGTTGGATGGCAGCCGCGTCGGTTGCCCAGAAATTCTGCATCGCGTTTGCATTTTTTGCGCCATGCGTTTTGATTATGAAGGTTGCCTTGGGCTGGTTCTAGCCCAACGCGTCCCACAATACGTTCGGTTCGACCAACATTAAATCGCGAAACGAGTGTAAAGGGTTAGCCATCCGCTGGCATCATATCAGGCGCAAAGCGGACGCAACCACGACCGGCATTTTTCGCCGCATACACGGCATGATCGACCTGAACCAGCAGGTCATCGCTATCGACATTTGACACCATGTTGTCAGAACGGGTCACAACGCCCAGACTGGCGGACACGTGACACATGTGCCCATCGAACATCACCGGTGCTTCTATGCCGGAAATAATCGCCTGCCCCAATTGCGTCAGTCGATGGTCATCTGTCAAATCCGGCAGAAGGATCAAAAATTCATCCCCCCCCAAGCGCACGAGAATATCGCATTGTCGTGTTTCGCGGCGCATCACCTTGGCAACATGGGTTAAAACGGCGTCCCCTGCGGCATGGCCATAGGTATCGTTGACCGCCTTGAACTTGTCTAGATCCATTTGGATGATCGAAAATTTCTGTCGATGCGTGATCAGATGATCCAACGCCACATCCAAGGCCCGCCGGTTCCCAAGCCCAGTTAATGTATCGCTATGGGCCTGCTCTTCGGCGGCAGCTTTGGCGCCTTGCAGACGGATCGTCAAACGCTTGGACGCCTGCATTGCGGCCTGGTTTGCCTCAATCAAATATAACAATTCTGGCACCATATCGGTTGTTGCAAAATCTGTCATAGTTAACCCGAACCGTCCGATGGCGGCCTGAACGCCGATACCAAAGGACGGGCTGAGGAAAAACGTATTCGATTGTAAATCGTGGCTGAGCGTGGCCTTAATTCGTATGTCGGGATGCGCGCGCAGACAGAGCGACAGCTGTGCGCCATCGTCTTGGGCCAAGCGGCTGATCGTTGTGAAATTTGCAGGCCGCGTGATTTGAAAATGATCCAGAAAATTGCAATCGCCGAAATTATTGTCCGCGGCAAAACCCAAAACCTTGGCCATACTGGGACCAAGGGTCATGATCCGCCCAATGCGATCAACCTGAATAAAAAACGGACAAAATTTAGATAACACGTCACTCATGCATAACCCTTAACCTGCTAAATTAAATTCAGCTCCTTGTGCAATATTCTGTTCGATAAGTATCACGACGATTTGCGATGTTTTTTCGTCGCATTCCCCGATATCGATGAAAACCAGTGTGCCATAGTCATCCGCCATGGCCCGCAGCAACCCCTGCAACACATTGGCAAAGCCGTGGATGCGGTTTTCAACTGTGATAACGGCGCGGTCTGTCACGCACAGATCCACGGAAATTGTGGGCAAATCCAAATCAGGCAAGGCCAGCGCCACGCGATCATTCAAATCGCCCATCGAAATCAAAAAATCGTCGAACGTCGCCCCACCAAATCGCAGCAAACGACGCACCATTCGGCCATGGGGTGGTGTGACTAAAAATGTACCTAAATCGTCTAGCACATCCTGACGGGGTTTACCTGTCGTTTGGATCAGCCCGTCAATCAAATGATAAGTGATTTCATCGCTGTACATCAGCATAGGTTCGATATCGTGATCCGACACCAATGCATGTTCGGCCGCATCATGCCAGACGCGATCGCCATATGTCGCGCGAATAAAATGTTCGATTGCTTTGTTCACTACGCCCAGCATTCTGGTCCTCCTGTCATTGTGATGACAGGAAAACCTTACTAAGCTGTAAATCAGATATGCGTTTTTACATTAAAAATCGGTTGGCGCGCCGCCTTCGGATTTGCGGCGTTCAACGAATTCGGCCAATTCTTGTTTAATGGCTTCGTCCATTGGGGGGGCTTCGAATTCTTCAATGATTTGTTTGTATAGTCCATGTGCGCGTTCTGGCGTCCAAACGGCACCTGCGACCTCCCATGCCTCGTAATTTTTCCAATCCGATAAGAATGGCTGATAAAACGCTGTCGTGTACCGGTCCTGAGTATGCTGCGTGCCAAAGAAATGTCCGTTCGGCCCCACCTCTTTGATCGTGTCAACGGCCAGATCATCGGGTGTGGTCGCCCATAGTTGTGGATCCATATATCGTTGAATTTGCTGAATTACTTCGCAATCCATAATGAATTTTTCTGGGCTTGCGATCAATCCACCTTCTAGCCAGCCGGCCGCGTGATAGACCATATTTGTGCCTGACTGCACCGATGCCCACAGGCTGTTTGACGTTTCCCACATCGCCTGACCATCGGGCACATTCGCCGCGCAAACCCCAGATGAGCGCATGGGCAGATCATAAAAGCGCGCCAGTTGCCCCGTCATCTG
>Ga0181556_1001685_pt1 | contig 21642 bp, 15 predicted proteins | sample 011ome_14_FD_148651 | JGI IMG/M metagenome (GOLD analysis project Ga0181556, IMG submission 148651) | Coastal salt marsh microbial communities from the Groves Creek Marsh, Skidaway Island, Georgia - 011505AT metaG (spades assembly) | ecosystem: Environmental > Aquatic > Marine > Intertidal zone... | reverse complement strand
AATCATTTATTAATAGCAAATAAAATAAGTTTTGATTTTTTACATAATTATTCAATAAATATTTATTTAAATATAGAAACAAATGAATTATCTTCTGATGGTATACATGATTATTATTATGATAAAAAAACATTAGATGATGATTTATTGTCTAAGATTATACAAACGTGTGATGATCCTAAATTTGATAAGAATTTTTTAAGTGAATTTTTAAAAAAGAAACAATTAAAAAATTCTGATTTTTTAGGTGAAATTCCAATTGAAGATTTTAATTTTTCTTTTTGTGATGATTATGTAAGTCAAAATGAAAAAGTGTATGAAATATGTGGTTTTGTTTATGATAAAGATAAAGGTTGGTATATTTTATCAAATATGGAATTAATAGATCATGGTTGTCGTACAACATCAAATGGTAAAGGTGGTTTAGCATATCATCCATATACTATAAACTATGTTGGAGTTAATAAAACATTAGCTGATTTTGCATTATTTAAATTTAAATTTTCAAATAATTATCCACATAATTATACTATACTTAATAATAAAAGTGAAAAATATTTTGATATTTTAGAAAAAGAAAATATTACATGTGATAATATGATAAAAATAGAACATGGTAGTTTACCATTACAATCTATTGATGAAAGTATATTATATAAAATAGATTTATCTGATAAAAAATTCAAAAATATGGGTTTTTATGTATATGATGAACATATATATAGAGATAAAAGACCAGATGATTATTCATATAGTAATGGTAGTATGATTAATTATATTTCTTTAGATATTGCAGAAAAACTTGCAAACAAATATAAATTTAAATTAGATACAAATTATATTTTGGAATATGATAAAAATATAATTTATAATAAAATATGTGCGCATATAATTAGATATAATTATAAATCTTTATTTGAATTATTTTTAATTATTTCTAGTAAAGATACATATAATGATTTTCTTTTTACATTAAATAAAGATTTAGGTGCGTTTAAAAATATTTCTAAAGCTAATGTTAATACAAATAAATTTAATACAAGTTTTATAAAAATAGGAAATAATGTTTATTTATTAACAAATTTAAATTCAACTAATTATTTATATGAAATAAATAAATCTGATGATAATAAATTAGATATGAATAATTTATATAATTCATATAATAAATCTGATGTTATAACTAAAATAGGTGATAAACTAAAATTAAATAATAATACATTTTCATATTTAAATTTAAATATTCCTAATTCGTTATTAACTAAAATCGATACACTTATAGAAAATAATTTAGAATTATTTGGATATTTATCTAAGTATTTTATTATTCATTACAATTTAAGATCATTAAATTACATTATGTTTTTATTTTTAGAACATATTGAAAGAATATCCAAAATTTTTATAGAAAATAAACCAGATGATTTAGAAAATATAAATTTGATTATTGATGAAATTAAAAATATTAAAAAAGATTTAGAAAAACCAATTTTAAATCTTTTAGATAAAAATATAGAAACAAAATCAATATCAGAGATTTTTTATAATATTTAAAAATATTTTAGTTATTATAATACCGCTTTACAATTTGATCCTATTTTTATATTAGTAATAGTTTTAGTATTTAAAATTTCATCTTTAGTTGCTAAATATAATAAATTATTATTTCTCATATGATCATTTAAAATTTTTAATGTCTCATTATTAAATGAGACATTAAAAATTTCAAAATATCTATAATTTACAATATCATTATATTCTTCAATATCTTCTATTGTATTAATATATTTACTATTAATATCATTTATAGATAAATCATTTAATATATTTGTTTCATCTACTAATTCTTCAATTAATTCTCGATTAATTGTTATTTCTCTTTGAATACGTTTATAAAACCAGTCTTTAAATCTATTTAAATCTTGTTTAATTATAAATAATCTTAAATCTGGTGTACTTCTTTCAAATTTTAGTGTAATTGTATTTAAAAATTCTTTAGCACCATCTAAATACTCTATACCACCACCTATTGGTGTATATATATGTTCACCACGTTTTAATGATGATTTATTTAACATTAATAGATATTTATCATTTATTTTTATTTGTGCTAAACCAGCACAACTTAAACGTATTTCTTCTAATGATTCTTTATATTCTAGTATTTTAGTTATCATTTTAATTTGTCTATTTTTTTATTTAATTTATCACCAGAAATATTCCAAAATTCACTTTTATATGCCATTTTAACATCACTTTGTATATCTGCATTTTCACCTAATGTACCAGATCTAAACACACCTAATTTCATTTTACAATCTAAAATACCACTATCAAACATACAGTTATTTAATTCTGACCATTCTGTACATTTAGTATTAGTTAATTTACTATGTTCTATATTTGATTCATATATATTTGAATTATATATATGTGCATCATTAATTGTTGATTCTATAATATCACAATTATACATAGTTGCACTATTTATTTTAACATCAATAAAATCAACACCTTTAATATAAAATATATTATTAATTATTGCATTTTTTATTTCTAATCTATTTGTTATTGTATTAAAATTAATAGTAGCATTTTTTATATCATCACATGATTTAATAAGTTCAAATAATTTATCTTTAAATTTAGACCAATTTGATTTAATATCTAAAAATACATCACTTGTATCTACTTCTATATTAATACCTTCGATATTTCTTAAAAAATCTTCATATGTTTTATATTTTTTAAACCAATTAATATTATCTTCTAAATATGTTGATAATTTAATAAGATCTTCATTATTAAATTCTTCAATAATACCTTTACGAGTAATGGTAATAAAATAATCCATTAATGATAAAATATCCTCTGTTTTATTTTCATATCCTTCACCACCAATATATCTAAATTCTAAATAATTATCATATCTTTTTTGAAAATTTATACCATAATATTTAGTATCATCTGGTATAGTTAATGTCTGTAAAATAATATTCATACCATTTTCTGTATTTAAATAATCTTCAAATGGTAAAATCCATTTTATAGATTTTGCGTAAATATTATTTCTTCTATTTGGAAATACAGAATATATAAAATCTTCATTAAAATTTAATATTAATTTTATAGGATTTAAATTTTTAACATCTATATCTTTATAAGATATATTAATATGCATAGAACAATGATCGTCTGTATATCCATGTTTTTTTATAAATTCTAACATTTTAACAATTACAATTCTAGCATCTGTCCATATCATAGGACCAGTAATTAATTCTACCATTTCAGATCCTCCACTTAAATCAGGTTCTATTTTGAATTTTCTATTTGTTACTTCAAAATCTGAATGATATGAATTAAATCCATAAACTTCTATATTTTCATATAAAGAGTTTAATAATTCCATAGTTTTAATATAAGAATAATTAGAAAAAAATTCAAATTCTATACCAATTAAACTATTATTCAATTCTTTCCAATTATTTATAAATTTATTATTAAATGTGTTCATTAAAATATATATTAAAAAACTAAATATTAAAAAAAAAAAAAAAACTAAATATTAATATTTAGTTTTTTTTAAATCGTTTATTAATGATATTTTATCTCTAATTGAATCTTTTAATGATTCTAATAAAATATTACTTTCAAATTGTATATTTTTTAATGTTAATTTTCTATACAATCTGTTATACATAAATTTAAAATTACTTTCATCAGTATTTAAAAAAGTTAATAAATGTTCTTGTTTTATTCCTTCCTTAATATACGAATCTAATAATTCATTAATATGAAAATATATTTTATTAATATCCATTTATTTTATTTATTTATAAATTTATTTAAATTTTCTTTAAAATAAATCATTTCAGTATGATTTAAATTATTCATTATTTTAGTTAAATCATTTTCAACTGATTCTGATATTGTTTTAACCTTTTCTATTGGATCAATTAATGATTCGTTAATTTCTGGTTTTTCATCACTAACATCTAATGAATCTATATTATAATTTGTGATATTAGAATATTCATCCATTTCTTTATCTACTAATTCACCAGCATCACCATCACTAGTTGCTGTTACAGTTCCTTCTATAGTAGCCGAAATTTTATACTTATATGTTTTAGTATTTTGGCTTTCTTTTATTTTATCGGAAAATTTAATCATGTTTTTTATTTGTTTTATTTTTTATATTTCAATTATTTGATTTACTATATTTAATATCATATCATTAAATTGTATATTATATTCATTATCATAATCATCAGTATATAATATAATAGAATTTACTTCATGACTAATTTCATTATCTTCTGAATCTGGAATAAAATTATCACCTGATTTATCTACAAATACTTTCATAGATGATGTATAAGTTATAATAATTTGAATATCTCTTTCTTTATGTTCAAATTCTAATTGATTTTCAATATCTCTTTCATCTGTATCTATTTCCATAGGAAATGGTTCAGAAAACCAACCATTACCTAAACTGAAAGATTCTTTTGGTGATTTATTAAATAAATCATTTACAACTATATCTGTATTTTTTAAACCATCTAATATTTCTTGTAAATATTGAATAATTAACATATCGATTTTTTTACTATCACCTATATATGCTTCGAATGTTTTAATTATTCTTAATTTATTTCGTTTGTTACTATCCATAATTTATATATATTAAAATTAAAAATCAAATTCTTCATAATTTTGTTCATCAACATCTTGTTTAACAGCATTAACATAAGCTATAATTTCTGTTTCTTGTGGAGCATCTTGAACCAAATTTGCACCAGTCCAATTTCCAATCCATGAAATTGGATTTGCTGTTTTTTCGAAAATTGGTTCCATTCGTATCATTTTTAATCTATTATTAGTTAAGAATTTCATATATTGAATTAAAATATCAGAATTTAATCCAATAATAGATCCTTCTTCAAATAAATATTTAGCCCATTCTATTTCCTCTTCTGCAGCATCTTTATACATATTAATAACAATATCTTTACAATCTTCAATTACTTCTTGAAAACCTTCAGTTGGATCTTCTTGTAACATTTTTAATACTAAAGATGTAAAGCCCATATGTAAATTTTCATCTCTAGCAATTAATGATATGATTTTAGCATTACCTTCCATTAATTTATTTTCAGCAAAAGCAAATGAACATGCAAATGATACATAAAATCTAATACCTTCTAAAATATTAATAGATACTAAAGTTAAATATAATGCTTTTTTTCTCAAATATTCTATTTTCTTTTCATCTGTTTCTAATGATTCCTTTTCTTCAATTTCATTAATCATTGCATCGTAATATTTAGTAACAGAACTAGCACGTTTTAAGATTTGTTTATCATTTAAAATATTATCAAACACATCACTAGGATTAGTATAAACTTGTTTAATTACATATGTATATGAATACGAATGTAATGTTTCTATATATTCCCAAATTTTACAAAATGCTTCAACTTCGGTATTAGAACAATATTTAAGTAAATGTGAAATACCTCTAGAATTAATCGTATCTAAAAATATTTGATATTTTAAATTCATAGTGAATACCCATTTACTATGGTCTGACATATTATTAAAGTCACCTTTATCTTTAGATAAATTAATTTCTTCAGGTCTCCATAAATATGCTATTTGTTGTTTAAACATATTAAATATTTTTTCATATTTAGGTTTATCATATCGTTGAATTCCTAAATCACCGCCAAAAAACATAGGTTTTTTAGCATCCGATACATTATCGGTATTAATTATTGATTTATTTTGCATAATATTGTGTTTATATTAACTTCTATTCTTTTTTTTTCTTTTAGTTTAAAAAAAACACTATTATTAAAAATAATAGTGTTTTTTTTATTTTATTTATAATGCACAAGCACCATCATCACAACCTACACCCATTGTGTCTAAATCTTCTGATTTTTTATCATCAGTATTAGCATAGTATAAAGTTTTTAATCCCATTTTATATGAATATAAAATATCTTTAATAACTGTTCCTAATGATATACCTTCTTCTACATATTCATAATAGTGATTAGCCGATATAGCTTGATCGAACCATTTTTGAATAATTGAAACAATATTAGTATATCCTTTATTATCTTTCATATCAAATGCTAATTGATATTTATTTTTTAATTTAGTTATTTCAGGAACAACTACTTTAATTAAACCTGATTTAGATCTTTTAGTTGTAATTAATGATCTACTTGGCTCTATTCCATTTGTAGAAGATTGAACTACTGAAGAAGATTCAGCTGGAAATTGTAAAGATACTACTGAATTTCTTAATCCATATAATTTAATTAACTCACGTAATTTTTCCCAATCACATGTTGCTGTTCTATCACAAACCGTATCTGTATTTTTGTTATATCTATCGATAGGTAAAATTCCATCAGCATAAGTTGTTTTATCAAACCATTCACATTTTCCAAATTCTTGAGCTAGTTTATTACTTGCTAATAATAATGAATATTGAATATCTTCAAATAATTCATCAATTTGTGGTAAAGAATTATTATCAGTATATTTTAAATTATTTTTAGCCATCCAATATGCAAAATTTGTTACACCAATACCTAATGAACGTCGTTTTAACATTTTTTTGGCGGCATTAACTGGATAATCTTGGTGTTCTATTGTGAAATCTAATAATCTAACTAAATATTCAGAACATTTATATAATTCTTCTTTAGATTTAATATTACCTAAATTAAATCCTGCTAAATTACATAAAGCAATTTCACCTTCAGATAAGTGTTCAGTTTCTTTTTTATTATCTATATCATAAATACTTGATATAGGTTTAGTTATAAGTAACGTCTCTGTACACAAATTAGATGTAGATATACGTTCTTTAAAAGGTGAATTTGTATTTGCATGATCAATATTCATAACATACATTCTACCAGTTGAAATACGTTCTTGTGCAAATGAATTCATTAGATCTCTTGCTTTAATTGTTTTACGATTAATTTTTTTATTTGATTCATATTTTTCATATAATTCATCAAATTTATCATTTAATCCAAACACATCATATAAACCAGGTACATCATTAGGTGAAAATAAAGAAATATTTTCATTATTTAAAAAACGTTGATAAAATAATTTACTAAATTGAATTCCATAATCGATATGTCGTACTCTATTATCGTCTGTACCTTTATTATTTTTTAATACTAATACATCTTCAATTTCTTGATGCCACCATGGAAAATATAATGTAGCTGATCCTTTACGAATTCCACCTTGTGAACAAGAATGTAAAGTTGATTGGAACATTCTAAAAAATGGAATTACACCTGTATGTACAACTTCACCATCTCTAATTTTAGATCCTAATCCACGTATATTTCCTGTTTCTAATCCAATTCCGGCACGTTTAGCTACATATTTACCAATAGCTACATTTCCATAAAAAATAGAATCTAAACTATCACCAATAGACATTAAAGTACAAGAAGAATATTGTCTATTAGGTGTTCTAATTCCTGCTAAAATTGGTGTAGATAATGATATTTTATGTAAAGATATTAAATCATATAATTCTTTAATATATTTCATTCTAGTGTTTTTATCATAATCCATAAACACCGTCATAGATAACGCCATAAACGCGTATTGTGGAGTTTCATAAATAGTTTTAGATTTTCTATCTTGAACTAAATATTTATCCATTAATTGTTGTAAACCAGCATGAGCAAAATTATAATCTCTTTTATGTTTAATGTATAAATTAATAGCTGAAATTTCTTCTGTTGTATATTTTTCTAAAATAATTTTATCATATACTCCTCTATTAACATTAGTTGATAATACAGTCCATAAATGAGGCATATCATTTTTTATACCAAATACATCTTTACGTAATAAATAATTTAATAAATTACCAGCTACATATTGATAATTTGGATTTGTTTCTGTAATTAAATCTACTGCAGATCTAATTAATACTTCATGTATTTGACTTGTTTTTATTCCTGGATAAAACTGAATTTGTGCATTCATAGCTACATCTGATGCAGATACACCTGAAATATTTTCAGTTGCCCATAATAAAACTTTATTTATTTTTTCAGCTTCAAATTCTACTTTTTCACCATCTCTTTTTGTTACTTTAATCATATTTTTTATAAATAATTTTAATATTTTATTCTTATATATAAAATTATTTATAAAATGTTTTAATATTTTTTTTTGTATTATGTAGTCAAAAAAAAACAATATTTAAATAAAGATTTTTTTAAAACCGTACTTATATTAAAAAAACTAGAAAGGTTTAATAATTGTTAATAAGTTTTTTGACCACATATGATATATAGTAAAAAATATTTTAAATTATTAAATTATTAATTGTGTTAAAAAAAAAAAAATATTTTATTAATTAAATTAAAAAACTTTTATATAAAAATTATATAAAAAATAAAATAATATATAGAAATAAATTTTAAAAGCAATTATGGCAAAAAAGAAAATAGAAGACATTTATAAAAAGTTATCACAAGAAGAACATATATTACTACGTCCAGATACATATGTAGGATCAACTCTAGTACAGACTAAAGATATGTGGTGTTATATTAATGATAAAGTAATAAAAAAAGAAGTTACATATATTCCTGCGTTTTTAAAATTATATGATGAAATTATAACAAATGCTTCTGATCATAAACAACGAGGTGGAGGAGTAAAAAATATTAAAATTAATATTACAGATGATTGGAAAATATCTGTATGGAATGATGGTGATGGTATACCAATAGCTATACATAAAGAACATAAAGTATATGTTCCTGAATTGATATTTGGTCATTTATTAACAGGACAAAATTATGATGATAATGAAGATAGATTTGGTGCTGGTAGAAATGGTTTAGGTAGTAAATTAGTATCATTATTTTCTAAAGAATTTACTATAGATTGTGCTGATGGAAAAAATCATTATTATCAAGAATTTAAAAATAATTTATCTGAAAAAAGTACACCAGTAATTAAAAAAAGTACTAAATCATATACATCTATTTCATATATTACTGATGAAAATCGATTATCTATTAAAGGATTAGAGGCAGATACATTAGCATTATGTCATAAAAGAGCTTTAGATATTGCGGTATTTAATCCTGATATTAATGTATATTTTAATGATGAATTAATAAAAATTAATACAATTAGAGATTGGGTAAGATTACATATTAAAGAAGAAAATGAAATTTTTTATGAAAATATAAATGAACATTGGTCTATAGCATTAGCACAATCACCAAATGATACTTTTGAACATTGTTCAATAGTTAATGGTAATACAACATGGCAAGGTGGAACACATGTAGATTATATTATGAATCAATTAGTTAAAAAATTAACAGATGATTTAATTAAAGGAAATAAAGGAATAAAATTAAAAAACGGTGAAATTAAAAATAAATTTCATTTATTTCTTGTTTCTAAAATAGCAAATCCTACATTTGATACACAAACAAAAGAAAATTTAACTATAAAAATTACTGATAAATTTGAATTAACTGATAAATTATATAAACAATTATTAAAATCAGAAATAGTTAAATCTATATTAGAATGGGTTAAATTACGAGAACAAGCAGAATTAAATAAATTAAATAAAAAATCGGCTGGTAAAACTGTTAGAGTTGATAAATTAATAGATGCACATAAAGCAGGTACAAATGAAGGACATAAATGTTATTTATGTCTGGCGGAAGGAGATTCGGCACGTGGGACAGTATTAACAGGATTATCTGAAGTAAATAGAGATTATTGGGGTGTATTTCCTCTTAAAGGACGTCCATTAAATGTAAGAGATGTACCAGTTTCTAAAATTATTAATAATTCTGAAATTTCAAACATGATTAAAATTATTGGATTAGTTCCTGGTAAAAAATATACATCATTAAATGAATTACGATATGGTAAAATTGTATTTTTTACAGACGCCGATCATTTTGGTATTTCTATTAAAGGATTGTTAATTAATTTTATACATAAAATGTGGCCTGAATTATTAAATTTAGGTTTATGTTTTGAATTTATTACACCTATTGTTAAAGCAACTAAAGGTAAAGTAGTAAAAGAATATTATGATTTAGATAAATACCATGAAGATAAAAATAAAGATAAATTAAATGGATTTAATATTAAATATTATAAAGGTTTAGGTACTATTACTTCACCAGAAATTAAAGAAATGTTTAAAAATATAAATAAACATTTAATTAAATTCGATTATAATGAAGTTCTTGATTCAGATAAAATAGATATGGTTTTTAATAAAACCCGTGCTAATGAACGTAAAGAATGGATGACTAATTATAAAGGTGAAATTATGCCTGATAAATTTGGTAAAGATAACAGAATTGATGAATTTATTGATAATGAATTTATTCAATTTAGTAATTATGACAACGTTATATCTATTCCTAATTTAGTAGATGGATTAAAACCATCACAGCGAAAAATATTATTTGGAGCATTTAAAAGAAATTTAAATACAGAAATTAAAGTTGCACAATTCGGTGGATATATAGCAGAACATACACACTATGCACATGGTGAATCTAATTTATATGGTACAATCATTTCTATGTCACAAGATTTTGTAGGTTCTAATAATGTTAATTTATTTATTCCAAAAGGTAATTTTGGTTCTAGACGTGATCCTAAATCAGCCGCTAGTGCTCGTTATATTTTTACTTACTTAAATCCAATTACTAGATATATTTTTAGAAAAGAAGATGATCAAATATTAAATTATTTATATGAAGATGTTGACCAGATTGAACCTGATTTTTACTTACCAATAATTCCTACAGTATTAGTAAACGGTACGTCAGGAATTGGTACAGGATGGTCTACCGACATTCCTAAATATAATCCAATATCATTAATTGAAGTAATTAAAAGAAAACTTAAAAAACCAACTCTTAAATATGCAATAAATCCTTCTTATAAAGACTGGAATGGTGAATTAGATTGGAATGAAGAAAAAAATACATACATTACACATGGTATATATTCTAAATATAAAAAAGGTATTAAAATAACAGAATTACCTATTGATGTAAGTACCGATAAATATATTTCTATATTAGATAATTTATGTGATAGTAAAAAAATTAAAAAATATATCGATAATTCTTCTGATACAATAATCGATATTGAAATTATTTTAAATGACAATACTAAACAAACAGAAATAGAATCATTATTAAAATTAACTAATAATATTTCTATAAATAATATGAATGTTTTTTATGAAAATAAAATAACTAAATATACAACAGCCGAAGAAATGTTAAATGATTGGATAGATATTAGATTTCAATATTATATAAAAAGAAAATCAAAACATTTAGAATCATTAAATTCACAAATGAATAAATTAGTAAATTTATATGCATTTATTAAATCTGTTGTTGATGGTGAATTAATTATAAATAATAGAAAGAAAAATGATATTATTTCTGATTTAACAGAAATGGAATTTGATATGATTAATAATAATTATGATTATTTATTGAATATTCCTATGTATCATACAAGTAAAGAAAAATATGATGAATATAAATCATTAGCCAAACAAAAAAAATCAGAAATAAAACATTATTCATCACTTGAACCAGAAGATATTTGGATCAACGATTTAGAAGAATTATCAGAACAATTAAAAAAAGTAGGTTATTAATAACCTACTTTTCTTTTTTTTAATATATAAATAAAAAGAAAATAAATAATAAATGATTACAAAGATAAATGAATTTAAAATTTACTTTATAAATGAGGCTAGTTATGATCAATTAAAGAGTCAATTCGTTGATTCTAACAAACTATCTTTAGATGTGTTTGAAGATATAAAGAAAAATATTTTTAAATCAGCATATGGTACTTGGATCATTAAAATGATTTTAAACCAAATCATTCTTCCAGAAGATGTATATAAGTATAAAGAATACTTTGATATTTTCGATAGAAACAAAAACAAATACACTAAAAAAGATATAAATCAATATAAAACTTCTAATGATTTAAAAGAATTTTTATCTAAAACATTAGAAATTAAAGAATTAAATGAAAAAGATAGTTCTACCATAAAAGGTTTAAACAAAGAAGATAAATATTCTAGTTTCAAAATCGGTTCTACTGATGGTTTTAATGTTTATATGTTACCTAAAGACAAAGAAGAAAATTATAATGTTAGTTGTGATTTAGGTTCTGGTACAGAATGGTGTACCAGTACTGGTAATACAAATAAATATTATGATGATTATATTAAAAAAGGTCCACTTTTTATTTCTATTAAAGGAAATGAAAAATACCAATTTTCTTTTGAAGATAATATGTTTATGGATAAAAATGATAATGATATATTTGATGATGATGATGAATTAAAAAATAAACCTTATATCTATAATATATTCAAACTAATTCAAAACAAATATCCTAATTATAAAATACCAATTCAATTAACATTTATATTTGAACCTGACTCATTAAATTATGATAATTTAACAGAAAATGAATGGTCTAATATTTCGAGATATGGTTCTTTATCTGATGATTTTATTAGAGAATTTCAAGATAAATTAGATTGGTCTAATATTTCATATTATCAAAAACTAAGTGAATCTATCATCAGAGAATTTAAAGATAAAGTAAATTGGTTTTATATTACATTTTATCAAATCTTATCAGAATCATTCATTATAGAATTTAAAGATAAAGTAAATTGGCAGAATATTTCACAAAATCAAAAATTAAGTGAAGAATTAATTAGAGAATTTAAAGATCAAGTAAATTGGTATTGGATTTCATCATTTCAAAAATTAAGTGAAGAATTTATTAGAGAATTTCAAGATAAAGTTGAATGGTCTAGAATTTCATCATATCAAAAACTTTCTGAATCTTTCATAAGAGAATTTAAAGATAAATTAGATAAAAATTATTTATTAAGAAATACAAATTTATCTGATGAATTAAAAGAAAAAATAAAAAGAAATATATAGAGTATGATAACAAAGATAAATGAATTTAAAATTTACTATATAAATGAAGCTAGTTATGATCAATTAAAGACACAATTCGTCGATTCTAACAAACTATCTTTAGATGTGTTTGAAGATATAAAGAAAAATATATTTAAATCTGAATATGGTACATGGATCATTAAAATGATTTTAAATCAAATCATTCATCCAGAAGATGTATACAAATACAAAGAGTATTTAGATATTTTTGATAGAAACAAATCTAAATATGAAATGAAAGATATAAATCAATATAAAACTAAAGAAGATTTGAATGAATTTTTATCTAAAACATTATTAAATCAAAAAGACAGTTCAACTATAAAAAGTATTTCAAAAGAAGATAAATATCAAAAATTTAAAATTGGTTCTACTGACGGATTTGATGTATATGAATTACCACAAAATGATTTAAATAATTATAATGTTAGTTGTGAATTAGGATCTGGAACAGAATGGCCTACCAGTACAATGTATTTTGATAAATATATTAAAAAAGGTCCACTTTTTATAGCTATAAAAGGAAATGAAAAATATCAATTTTCTTTTGAAGAAGATATGTTTATAGATAAAAATGGTCAAGATATATTAGATGATGATAATGATAAAGAATTAAAAAATAAACTTTATATCTATAATATATTCGGTATCATTAATAATAAATATCATAACTACTATGGACCATTTAAATTACATGTAATGTTTGATGTTGACGCATTAAATCATGAAGATTTAACAGAAAATGAATGGTCTATGGTTTCTAAAATTGGAACTTTATCCGATGATTTTATAAGAGAATTTCAAGATAAAGTAAATTGGCATAGAATTTCAGAATATCAAAAACTTTCAGAATCTATCATTATAGAATTTAAAGATAAATTAGATAAAAATTATTTATTAAGAAATACAAATTTATCTGATGAATTAAAAGAAAGAATAAAAGAAATTTACAAGTAATGATAACAAAGATAAATGAATTCAAGATATATTTTATAAATGAGGCTAGTTATGATCAATTAAAACAACAATTTGTTGATTCTAACAAACTATCTTTAGATGTGTTTGAAGATATAAAGAAAAATATTTTTAAATCAGCTTACGGAACCTGGATCATTAAAATGATTTTAAATAATATAATTCTTCCAGAAGATGTATACAAATACAAAGAATATTTTGATATTTTCGATAGAAACAAAAACAAATACAATAAAAAGGATATAAATCAGTATAAAACTTCTAATGATTTGAATGAATTCTTATCTAAAACATTAGAAATTAAAGAGTTAAATGAAAAAGATAGTTCTACCATAAAAGGTGTTTCTAAAGAAGACAAATATTCTAATTTTAAAATAGGAAATGTAGATGGATTTAATGTTTATATGTTACCACAAAATGATTTAAATAATTATAATGTTAGTTGTGATTTAGGATCTGGTACAGAATGGTGTACTGCTACTGGTAATATTAGAAAATATTATGATAATTATATTAAAAAAGGTCCTTTATTCATTTGTATAAAAGGAAATGAAAAATATCAATTTGCATTCGAATCAAACCAATTCATGGATAAAAATGATCATGATATATATGATGATAAAGAATTAAATAATAAACCATATATCTATAATATATTCAAATTAATTATTGAAAAATATCCTAATTATAAAATACCTTTTAAATTACAAATAATGTTTGATCTTGACTCATTAAATTATGATAATTTAACAGAAAAAGAATGGTTTATTGTTTCTAAAGTTGGATCTTTATCAGAAGAATTTATAAAAAAATATCAAGATAAAGTTGATTGGTTTAGTATTTCTAAGTTTCAAAAACTTTCAGAACCTTTCATTAGAGAATTTCAAGATTATCTTGAGTGGGATTTGATTTCATTTTATCAAAAACTTTCAGATGAATTTATTAGAGAATTTAAAAATAAAGTTGATTGGTCTTATATTTCAACTTATCAAAAACTAAGTGTAGAATTTATAAGAGAATTTAAAAATAAAGTTGATTGGTCTTTGATTTCTAAACATCAAAAACTTTCAGAAGAATTTATAAGAGAATTTAAAGATAAAGTACATTGGTCTAATATTTCATCTTATCAAAAACTAAGTGAATCTTTCATTAGAGAATTTAAACATAAATTAAATTGGTATAATATTTCATATTATCAAAAATTAAGTGAAGAGTTCATAATAGAATTTAAAGATAAAGTAAAATGGACAAATATACTTAATAATCAAAACTTATCTTTTAATTTTATAATAAAAAATAAAGAACTTTTAGATTTAAATGCTGGTTTTAGATTTGATAGTTTATTAACTAATCTAAAAATACCAATGGAAGATAAATTAAAATTAAAAGAATTAAAAAAAAATAAAAAGTTATAAATAAAAAAGTCTATCAAATTAATGATAGACTTTTTTGTAGTAGTAGAACTTATAATAGTAGAATTAGTAATTATTGTTTTACTGTTCTAAATGTTTCGTTACCTACTTTAATTAAATACATACCACTTGGTAAATCATACATATTTAATTGAACTTTATTATCACCAATCATTGTATTAGTTTCAGATAAAATCAATTGTCCAGATAAAGTATATAATTCAACAGGCAATCTTTGTGTAGTTGTAAATTCAACATTTACAATATCTCGAACTGGATTAGGATATACACTCAATCTAATGTCCTCCTTAACCAATTCATTCATTCCAACAACACTAGTTCCTTCACCAATAATAATCTTCACATAATAATCTTCTAATTGAAATGTATATTTAAGGTATACCGTATCTTTAATATTTAATAAAGTATCTTCACTATTAATAATATAATTTGTATTAAAATTACTAATAGTATTATTCTGACCAGATAAAGGTATTAGTGCACTACTATCTAAATTTTTATATATACCAGGATAAGTAATATCAATACTTTCAAAATTAATAATATCACCACGCATACAATAAAGTAATGTATCATCAATTACAACAAGATTTTCAAAAGGAATAGGTGTATTACTATTTATTTTTATAGAAATAATTTGTGAAAATGAAATTGAAACAAATAAAGATAAAACTAGAGTTAAGATTAAATTTTTCATAATTTTTATTTTTAATTATTAATTGAACAATACAAATATAACAATAATATTGATACAAAAAACAAAAAAGTGAAAATATTTTAAAATATTTTCACTTTTTTATAATAATTAACCACCTAATAAACTTATATTTTGATTTATTCTAGTGAATAGAGCTGGTTTATATTGAGTAATATTAAAAGTTAATTCAAATTCAAATGGTCTAGCACTTGTTTCTTCTTCTAAATACATACGTAATTTTTTAATATGTACTTTAGGTGTAGAGTTTGATGTAGGATTTGATGAAATTTCTACATAATTATTTACATATCTTTCATCGCTACCAACTTGTCCTAATACATTATATGATACTAATTGTGTACCTGTTTGTACATATCGTTTATGTATTTGTACTATTTTAGGAATACCATCAGTAGTTGGTGTTGTTGTTAATAATGGATCTGTATATTTTAATTTTAATAATGTTGCACTACAACCTAATACGGTTAATACTTTTTTATTAGCACCTATAATATCGGTAAACCCATCTATTAACACTCTATCATTAGGTTTAATTATATTAGGCATATCAGCATAACTATGTTGTATTATTAAATTATTATCAGTATCTTTATATACCATATAATCTATTATTGGCATATCACCACTAAGTGTATAATTATTATCTATAAATGCTGTATTATCATCAGATAATCTTGATACACCTGTACCAGTGAAGGCTTTTGCAAATATTTTTATAGGAATATTAAGACTTTCTGGATCACCTGGTTTTAGAATTTTAATTTTTTCTGTTGATATATCAGTAATAGATTCTAATGAATCTATTTGTGGATGTATTGTTGTACCCATATTACCTAAAACTGTACCAGGTGTAGATATATCTTGTAAAATATTCCAGTTTTTATTATCTGTTATATTAGTAATAGGTGTTGCTGGTGTTGTACTACCAGTAGAAGTAGCAAATAAACCAACATTATATTCTTTTGATGTTAAAATATCATGTATACCTACTGCACCATTATATGTATTATTTGCATCATATAAATTATTACTAGGTTGAGATATAACACCATTATAAATATAATTACCACTTACATTTTTATTTTGTAACCAAACAAATTGATTATTTATTTGTGTTCTAAAACTAGGATTTGTTACATATTCAACGTCTGCAATACCACCACCTTTAGTTAACATATCAAAAGCAGGATTTAACCATAAAGCTTGAATACCATAAGTGTTTGGTGCTACTGGTGAACCATTTGCAAAAAATTCTGGTGCATTACCATCATAAGCGAATGTTGAGTCTCTTAGACCTGAAGGAGCACCATAACCACGGAAAGCAAGTAAACCAAGTGATGCAGATTCTGCTGCATTTTTTATTTGAATGCTATAGTCACTAATAACTAGAAGTTCATTTTTATATGTACGTGAAACTGAGTCTACTGGATTATCGATTAGACCTATTTTTGTTTTTGTCATATATTCTTCTAGATTTATATTAAAAGAAAGATTATTTCCGTTATATATTCTAGTTTTGTTACCATTGATTATTAAATATACTTCTAATAGACCTTTTGATCTTGAAATATTTTCTTCAAGAGAAGTTATTTTTGCTAGAAGAGTATTAATATAATCATATAGATTGACCATTTTACCTGAAGAATCTTTGAAACCAGATGCGATAGAATTGGCCGTATGAGCATAATAAATTTCTGAGTCTTGGATTGATGAGTTTAAGTGTGCTTTAAGACCCATTGTTTCTAGATCTTTATCAAAATTAACTCTCATTTCATCGATTTGCGCTTCTTTAAGAAGAAAATCGTCTTCATTAAGTACACTATTTAGGTCATCTGGAAAAGGAATTTCTAAAGTATTAGAGAATTCTGATTCTAGAGGAGTATCTGGAAATCCTACTTCAGAAAGAGATTTTATTTTTATTTCTATTTTTTCACCTGGAAGAATTGGAAGATCTATTTGATTTATGTTTGGAGTATTAGCATCTGTTACATCGACAATTTCCCAGAACCAGTCACCTGTAATAGGATCTTGAACTCTTTTTCTTGCGTCTGTTCTATATTTTGTCCAATTTGAGAATGTTGCATTAATTTTATTTGGTTTAGAAAGATTACTTAACGTGTTTGTATTAAGTATACTTGCTTGTTTTGATGCTTGATTATCAATATCTTGGATGGTTAATATAGGATTTTCTGCATTAGATTTAGAAAGTTTTCTGTACCATATTTCGAATTGAACTACTTCTTGTGGTTTTGTTTTCGTTGATTTTTTAGCCACAGGCATAGGGAAGAAACCACGAGCATGATAAATAGGAGAAATTTTATTAAGATTTTTCTTATTTGCTAGAATTTCGCTTATGATAGAAGTTTTAGATTTAGTAAAATTTTCTAATTGAGAATTAAGAGTAGCTAAAGTAGTTTGTGCATTTTTTTTATCAGCATCAGAATTAAATTTTTCTGTTTGAATCATTTTTGATTCTTTAAGAATAGAATTTTGTACTTGGATAATTTTAGATGCAATATTATTTTTTTGATTATGTAAATCTCTAATTTTTTCTGCTTCAACTGTTTGAGTTAAGTGTTCATTAATTTGAACTACTTTAAAATTATCTATATTTAATACTGGTGCGTTTGGAGCTTCACCATATATATTAGGAATTTTTTTAGCTACTAAATCTTCAAGAGCAATACCATAATCATAAACTTTAGAGATATAATAATCTGATAATAATTCACCATTAGAATTGTCTAGACGTAAATCTGGAGTATAGAAACCTGTACCTGGAGAATAGTAAGTAGAAATTATATTACTTGTATCATCTATTGCTTTAACAAAAATAACACAATATTCTTCAAAACCGACACTTATTTTTGCTGTACGTGTAGGAATTGTATTTGAATAGATAGATATGGCATTTAAACGAATTGGAATTGGTTCTGTACCGAATACTAATTCGAATCTGACTCTGTATTCTGAAGTTATAGTAGAAATTTCTACGACTTTATAAATTGTTGCAGAAATATCGCCATTAGAATTAGGAGTGATAGTAATTGTATCACCTATTTTTAATTCTACAGGTGTTGGTATTTCATCTAGAATTGATACATCATAATAAGTTAAAGAATCTAAAATATACCATAATTTTTTATTTACTGTATCAATTTCTGTAGATAAAATAGAGAAGTTACCTTTATAATTTAATCTTGTAGGTTCGATTCTGAAATAATCTTGATCTATATAATTTAAATCTGTTTTATTAATTAATCCTGGTGTTTCTAACCAACCAGTGAATTCACTAATATCAATATTTGAATTTTTATTATATTTTGCTAAGAATTCATTTTTTCTTAATTGACCATCTGGAGTTAAAGTTACGGTATCGGTACCATCGGCATTAGGTGTTACAATTTTATCAAAATCAACGATATATCTTTTAGATTGAATTGTTTTACATGAATCATTTATTTTTCCAGTTAAATCAATTTCTACAGAAATTTTAGGATTAAGAAATGAATCAAATATCCAGTTAGGATCTGATTTAAAAGTAGATATAGTATTTACAGCTGAAATTTGTTTTGGTTCATTATTTAAATCTGTAGTTATTATTCTTTTTGTTGTTGATCCAACTTGTAAAGATGCTGGATTACCATCAATACCAGATAATTTTTTAACATATTGAAATATTTGTTCTAATTTCTGATTGAATGAACCTATAGTAGGAATTTGAGTAGAAACTTGGTTACCACTCGTATCAATTGTATTTGCTGTTATAAATGATTCTGTACTAGTTAATGCTTGATCTATTTTTGTTAATAGTTCTATTACATTTTCATTATTTCTTATATCTATAGCAGATTTATCATTAATACTATTGAATTTTTTAGACATATGATATTATTTTTTATTTTATATATTATTTAGTATCATTTACATTAATTTTTCCAAATAATCTTTCTTTAAAAGATAAAGGTTTAAATAAGTGTTTTGTATATATTTTATTAGAATTTATTGCTACATCTAATTTTAATTTTAAATTTTTATTTTCTTCTTTTAATAAATTTATAGACGTATTTAAATCTGTTAATTTATTATTTTTTATATATCTTTGATATTTTAATTCATCAGATAATGACACAATGATTTCAACCAATTCATTTTTTGAAAATTGGCTAAAATCATTTATATTTAATATGTCATCATTATTTATCATTTTAAAATCCTATTTTTTTAGTTCCTTTAATTTCTTGTAATTTTCCGGCATAAATTTCAGCTACCGTTGATGGTCCAGTTACTACAAAATCATTATTTAAAAATTCAACTAAAGCTTTACTGTCTTCTACATTTAATTTATCAAATTTCCATTCGTTTAATAATCTTCCAGGTCTAGTTAATGCAGTATCAATTTTTTTCTTATCCATATTAAATGTAGCAATTACTTGAATTTTACAAGCATCATTTAATAAACCATTTGTTAAATTTAATAAATTAGACACGGCTTGTGCACCAACTTCATTTGATCTAGATTGTAATGCATATTCAGCATCTTCTAAAATTAATATAGATTCTTTTTGATTCTGTAAAAATGTAATAAATTCAGGATATGCAATTTGTTCTATCATTGATGTCGGTACATAAATGATTTTTTTATCTTTACATAATTCAGAAATTAAATATCTAATATAACTTGTTTTACCTGAACCAGTTACACCATGAAATAATAATAATCCATGATATTTAGTTTTTAAATTATTTAAAATTTCATCATTTAATTTAACAAAATCTTTACCATAATGTAATTCAATATTTGTATTTACTGGTGTAATTTCTTGAGAATTTAATTTAAATCCGGAATTAGACATACCAATTGTATAAAATACACCTTTTTCTGGTTCAATGAAAACAGTTTTTTCAATTTCTTTTGTAATTTTATCAATTAAATCTTGATTTTTATGATTATAATACATAAATACATCAGTAACAATTTCAATATCTTCTTTAGGAATATCTATATCATTTACATTTACTGTTACATCATAATATTCTTCATCATCATAAATAGTATCGTTTTGATCTGTTTGATCATCTATAGATTTTTGAATACTTTTTTTGATTGAATTATATCCAATAATACAATCATCTGAAATTACACAATTATATTCATATAATGAGAAAAATTCTTTTGTTTTTAGTGAAATATATTTATCATTTTTTACTAATTTTTTACTTATTGTTAAATGATTATTTAAAATTTCTTCAAATTCATTTTTTTTAAATGATGAAATTAATGTTTGATTTGACCAATTACCAAATTTATCACTGACAATTGACATTACTTGACCTTCGAAATCTGATTCAAAGGATATTGTTTTATTTACCATATGTTTTTTTTTTTTTTTGTTTTTTTTTAAAAAAAATTCTTAATTATTTTTTTTTTTTTTTT